>Ga0208162_1001645_pt1 | contig 11473 bp, 10 predicted proteins | sample CB_VirMetaG_4_FD_184539 | JGI IMG/M metagenome (GOLD analysis project Ga0208162, IMG submission 184539) | Freshwater to marine saline gradient viral communities from Chesapeake Bay - CB_1508_1M Viral MetaG (SPAdes) (version 4) | ecosystem: Environmental > Aquatic > Marine > Coastal | place: USA... | reverse complement strand
CCACGACCACCATCTCTAGCCCAAACAAGCTCATCATCTACAACAGCAAATGCAGAGTTAATCCAATCTTTTACGTCATCAGATAAATTAAACAATGCTCAAGTTCCCCCCTGTTGTGACGGTGAGAGTGACGCCAGAGGCAATGGTCAATGGGCCAGTTGCGCTTGCATTCTCGTCTGCGTCGATTGTTACGTTTGTATTTAACGTCTGTTCGTTAATGCGAAAAATATCACCCGCACGAGAGCCTACTGTGCCGTTGTCTCCCTTGAACATGCCGCCGCCTGATACGTTGGCGACCTCAAATGTAGAGTAAGCTACAACCTCAAGGACATCCCCTGATGCTGCTCCTGATGTTAGGATTACATCTGACCCGTTAGCCGCCGTATAGTCTGTGCCGTTAGATAAAAAGACACCGTTGAGATACACGTCCAAAAACTGTGGAGTGTAGCCGCCAGTAGCAAAGCTAGTCTGACCTGCCGTGCAAGTAAAGCTATCCCGTGTCTGCGTTGCCTGTGGCGTGGGTATTGTACCGATATAGCCTGACATTAGTTACCCTCCAATGCGTCTAGTCTGCTTTCAATAGAAGCCAATCTCTGCTCCGTAGCTGCGCCAATGAATGACAATAGCTGTGGATACCTGATGCCTTTTCTGTTGCGTTCTGTGGCACCCTCTGGGGCTTCTTCGGCTGTGTCGTAGGTGTCAGTGCGTGTGTAGGCTTCCTGTGCCTCTACGCCGTTCTCCTCGTCTGCCTCAACCGCTGGGACATCTGTCTGTGTTTCCCACCAAGTTGTGTTAATAAAGAATGCATAGTCACCAGCATTCAACCCTGCGTCAGTCATTGCTTGCTCTACTTCCTGAGCAATAACACCTGAGTGTGTTCGTGCTGCGTCACCCTTTTCTGCAACGCTGTCATTCCACTTAAAGGTTTTGAATAGCTTGCTGATTGCCTTGGCTGCTGTGATCTCTGCATCTGTCAGTGATGCAATCTGCTGCTTTTCGTTTTGGTCAGATGTTTGGATAGAGCCGTTGGTGGCGTAGACATCATCGAAGCGGACTGAGGAGGACCCCAAATCAATTGCGTCGTCTCTGCCAGAACTTGTGGTGACGTTAAATGGTATATAACTACTAGCCCCAGTATCAAAGCGCAAGCCAACATCACCTGTGCCAATCAATAAGTCGCCTGATCTTGCGTTAATACTCCCCACAGTGGAGCCGTCTTTGTAAAAGTCTATAATAGAGCCATCAGATGTAAGGCGGTTGAGTTCTAGTATTGTCCCTGCTCTTGCACTGTTAATAAGACCAGCGTTGTCGCCACGAATAGCTGTACCTGCAGTTGCAAGAGCAGAAGTAGTCTTACCCACCAGCAAGTTACCGCTACTGTCGAGGCGCATGCGTTCTGTAAGAGCACCCCCTGTGCCACCTTGACCGATTGCCAAAGTGCCCCCTGCATCTTGCGCCCAAATACCGTAACCACTTGAGCCGTCAATAAAAGCAAGGCCGCCACCGTAAGAGCCTTGACCACGAAATGCAGCATTATTCCAACCAGAATTGTTTGGATTAAACGACCCTGATGACTGAACAACACCAGAAATATCTAGCTTATATGAAGGACTGCTCGTCCCAATGCCAACCCGATTGTTCGTGCTGTCAACGTAAAGGGTGTTAGTGTCTACGGTCAGATCACCTTCAATTGTAGTGCCACCCGTAAACGTCAAAGCATCCGTGTCAAGCAACTGATAATCAGCAAACAAAATAACCACTAAGCTATCGCCAGCAGAAGCTGCATTCACAAGCGTCACTGTAGTCCCACTGGAAACAGTATAGTCAGTGGTGATAACTAGACGTACACCGTTCTGAAATACTTGAATTTGCTGGGGGTTAGGAATGTCCATTCCAGTAAAAACAGTCTGTGCAGCCGTAGCTGTGAACGTGTACTTACGTTGAGAGCCGTTAGAGACTACAGGTGTTTGACTGCCAATGTAACCTGCCATTAGTTACCCTCCAATGCGTCTAGTCGTGCCTCAATCGAAGCCAATCGTTGTTCTGTTGCAGCACCAATAAATGACAATAGTTGTGGATAACGAATGCCTTTTCTGTTGCGTTCTGTGGCACCCTCTGGGGCTTCTTCGGCTGTCTCGTAGGTGTCAGTGCGTGTGTAGGCTTCCTGTGCCTCTACGCCGTTCTCCTCGTCTGCCTCAACCGCTGGGACATCTGTCTGTGTTTCCCACCAAGTTGTGCTGATGAAGAACGCATAGTCGCCAGCATTCAACCCTGCGTCAGTCATGGCTTGCTCTACTTCCTGAGCAATTACACCTGAGTGTGTACGGGCTGCGTCACCCTTTTCTGCAACGCTGTCGTTCCACTTAAAGGTTTTAAATAGCTTGCTGATTGCCTTGGCTGCTGTCATCTCTGCATCTGTCAGTGATGCAATCTGTTGCTTTTCGTTGCGGTCAGATGTTTGGATTGTGCCGTTGGTGGCGTAGATGTCGTCGAAGCGTTGACCTGTGTCACCAAGGTCAATTACGTTGTCAAGGTTCGCACCCCCTGAAGAACATGGACGTATATTGTTTCCAGAAATTCTAATCCCACGATTGGAACTTATAAAATAAGGTTCACTTGTATTAACAACCCCAATACTCCCCACAGTGGAGCCGTCTTTGTAGAAGTTTACAATATTACCGTCAGATGACATTCGGTTAATATCAAGTACAGATTCACCATTCGCAGCAGCCCATACATGACCACTGCCGATTACCACACCTTCTCCAGTAGTATTATTGTATGGCGTTGTATCAGTAGTCCCCACCAGCAAGTTACCGCTGCTGTCGATGCGCATGCGTTCTGTAAGAGCACCCCCTGTGCCACCTTGACCGATTGCCAAAGTGCCCCCTGCATCTTGCGCCCAAATACCGTAACCACTTGAGCCGTCAATAAAAGCAAAGCCGCCACCGTAAGAGCCTTGACCACGAAATGCAGCATTATTCCAACCAGAATTGTTTGGATTAAACGACCCTGATGACTGAACAACACCAGAAATATCTAGCTTATATGAAGGACTGCTCGTCCCAATGCCAACCCGATTGTTCGTGCTGTCAACGTAAAGGGTGTTAGTGTCTACGGTCAGATCACCTTCAATTGTAGTGCCACCCGTAAACGTCAAAGCATCCGTGTCAAGCAACTGATAATCAGCAAACAAAATAACCACTAAGCTATCGCCAGCAGAAGCTGCATTCACAAGCGTCACTGTAGTCCCACTGGAAACAGTATAGTCAGTGGTGATAACTAGACGTACACCGTTCTGAAATACTTGAATTTGCTGGGGGTTAGGAATGTCCATTCCAGTAAAAACAGTCTGTGCAGCCGTAGCTGTGAACGTGTACTTACGTTGAGAGCCGTTAGAGACTACAGGTGTTTGACTGCCAATGTAACCTGCCATTAGTTACCCTCCAATGCGTCTAGTCGTGCCTTAACAGATGTCATCTCTGTTTCTAGTGTTTCAATCTTAGTGATTGCTTCCTTCAGTGCAGCCGTGAGCAATGGCACCAGTTTGCTTTGGTCAATCCCCTGCATGACCGCATTGCCATCATCGTCCACCTCATTGTGAGTACCTGTGACTGCCTCTGGTACAATTGCTTGTGCTTCATGTGCAAGGAAACCGTCTACCGTTGTGTCTGCGTCTGCAATAAAGTTAAATCGTTTAGGTTCTAGTTGTTTGACCCTTGTAATGCCATCTGTAACATCTGTTACGTTTTCTTTTAGGCGGTGGTCGGAAGAGGTGTTGTAGGCTGTTGATGTGCCACTTGTTGTTATAGTCCCAACCGCCCCATTATCATTAATAAACTTGTAATGTGTTCGTGTGGCAGTTCCATTTACAGATGTTTGTATTTCCGTTTCAGAAGTGCCACCTCCAATATCAAACAGTACACCAACACTACCACCGCTGGCATTAAAGCTGCCAAAGGTAATATTCCCGCTGCTGTTGATGCGCATGCGTTCTGCTGTAGATGACGGCAAACCAGTATTAAAAGCAAGACCAGCAGCACCGCTAGTTCCCTCCGCTCTGCCAATTATCCTAACGGCTGTACCAGCATCGTTACTGTCTTTATGAGCCATTGCTATTTCGCCAATGACGTTATTATCAGCAAGGCTTGTGCTATCTCGTTCTAATGTTAATTTAGGAGATGTAGGATGCAGCGAATGGATGATGCTACTAGGCGAACTCGTCCCAATGCCAACCCGATTGTTAGCTGTATCAATGCTTAAAGGATCTCCGTTAAACCCTGCCGCAGATTTTGCAAGATCACTTTGGTTACTCATTAGGTTTGCTCCAGAATACTAAGAATAACATCCGTTGCACCAGATGCAGAAACTTTAATAATGTCTGTCGCTTCCATGACGATCTTACCATCTAACACAGACAAAGATGAATTAGCTGGAATTGGTACTGAGGTGACAATCTCTACATCTTGGTTTGCTTCATCGTTGTTACCTGCACGACCTGCCGTGTCAGACGACAGAGTAACAGTAGCTGTAATTTGCGATGATGTTGTGTTGCCTAAGACCAGACCAATAACAACTGTAGTTGTAGAGGCAGCTACAGTATAGATGTCGTCAAGCGTTGTGACCCCTGCCTTGGTTACAACTTTGAATGTGTTTGCCATTTGATATTATCCTCTTATCCTAAAGCAATCGCCAATGCAACGGCAGATGCATCTGCTGCAGTGTTAGCATAAGCTGTTGTTGCAATAGTAGTGTTGTTAGTACCCTCTGCCTGAGTAGTTCCTGTAGTAGCAGTATTAATCGTACCGTTTAAATCTCCACTAAATGTAGTGGCATTAGCCGTAGTGAATGTTCCTGCTGCTGCACTATTAGCACCAATAATAGTACCATCAATAGCACCACCATCAATGTTTACATTTGTTGAATCTTGTGTGGCAATTGTACCAAGACCCAATGTAGTTCTTTGAGCACTTGCATCGGCATCATCAAGAAGTGCTTTACCTGCTGCAGTAAGATCATAAGTAGCTGCCGTACCAGAACCAGTAAATTGAATACCTTTATCTGCTGCAGATGTAAGTCCTGCAAGTGCTTGCAGTTCTGCATCTAGTCTTGCATTAGCTACAGTACCAGTAAGCTGACTTGCATCAATACTTTTATTAGTAAGAGTTTGTGTTCCTGTAAGTGTAGCTACGGTAGAGTCAATAGCAACGGTAAGAGTATTTAAAGATCCACTTGTATCAATACCAGTTCCACCAGCAATAGTAAGTGTTTCACTATCTAAGTCAATGCTTAGTGCTCCACCACTGTCACCTTGAAAGTCTAAGTCCTGTGCAGTAACTTGAGCATCTACGTATGCTTTAATTGATTGCTGTGTAGCCAGATGAGATGCACTGTTAGAAACCATGTCATCTTCATCTTTAATGGACGTACCACTTATTGTACCATTCAGTACAGCACTTGTCAATGTTTTATTTGTTAGTGTATCTGTAGTAGCACGACCTACTAAAGTATCTGTACTGGTAGGTAGTGTAAGTGTACCAGTATTACTAATAGTACTAATGATAGGAGCAGTAAGCGTTTTATTTGTTAGTGTATCTGTTGTTGCTCTACCAACAAGTGTATCAGTACTTGTAGGCAGTGTCAAGGTGCCTGTGTTACTGATTGATGAAATAATAGGAGTTGTAAGAGTTTTGTTTGTAAGTGTTTGAGATCCAGTAAGAGTAGTTACAGTGCTATCAATAGCAAAAGTAACAGTATTACCAGAACCAGAGGTATCAATACCCGTACCACCAGTAAATGTCATAGTCTCACTGTCTAGGTCAATACTAAGAGCACCGCCTGTGTCAGCTTGAAAGTCTAAATCTTGAGCAGTTACTTGAGAGTCAACATATGCTTTGATAGATTGTTGTGTTGCCAATGCAGTTGCACTGTCAGAAGTCATTGTATCTTCGTCAAGAATAGCAGTAACAGTAGCACCACTAGCAAGAGCTAAACTTGTATTGGCAGTAATTGTAGTACCAGTAATTGCAGCAGCCGTAGTTCCACCAATAACAGCACTATCTATTGTACCACCATTAATATCTGCAGTATCTGCTACAAGACTATCAATGTTAGCTGTACCATCAATGTATAAATTTTTAAACTCTTTACCGCTTGAACCTAAGTCAATGTCGTTGTCTGTGGTAGGTTCAATAACACCATCTTTAACTAAAAACTGTTGAGTAGATACACTAGATACGTCAATGCTAAATTCTACTTGGTTGCTAGTATCATTAACTACAACTTTGTTTAATGGAGTAGTAACACCTGCATCACCAATAAGACCAATTACTGGACCTTCTGCTGCAGTCCCATCATGTGCGTGTCCAGTGCTATTATTAAAAGCAGCAAGAAGTTGGTCAAACTCGTCATTAGAGTCTGCTGCCTGTATAATATCACCGTCTGTGTATGTAGACTGTCTTGTATAACCTGCCATTTACCTTCTTGCTCCTACATCAAATTCTAGCTGAAAACCTTTAAGTGAGTATGGTGCTGATTCCGCATTATCCACAACACGAAGTGCTACAGCAAAACCTGATCCTTCTACTGGTTGCCTTACAAGTGGGTTTGTCTGACCACCATAAGTAGCTGTTCCATATAATGAAGTTCCATAAATAGCTACTACCTTCGTTGAATCAAAAGGATAAGCTGCTGGTCTTGGTACATTAGGATCTTCATAATCATACCGCAAAAACAAATCAGAGTTTACAAGACCTGTTGGTGAATAGTTAATAATAACTCTTTGAAAGTTTTTACGTATACCTGCATCACCTGCTGTAAGATCTGGACTACGATAACGACCTATAATATTTGTACCGTCAAACTTGTTAGTTTTTTCTTGTCTATACACATAGCCATCATAACCACCATGTAATATAAACGTATCACCCTGAACACTTATTGAATCTGTACAAGCTGGCTGAATACCTTTTAGTTTAGCAAACTCATATCCCTGAGCTTTTCTTACTGCAATAACTCCAATTGTTGTAGATTCAAGTTGACTATTTGGTTTAGAAAAGAAAATGCGATACTGTGTTTTATCTGGAATAACTACACTGTTAAAGTCGTCAACATCAGTTTCACCTTCAAATAATTCTTGTATAGGTTTACTAATAGTACCAAGTTCTACGTCATTAATTTTAGCTGTACCTGCAACTGTACGTAAACCATCACGACCAAGAAATATTATTTCACCTGCAAGTTCTTGTACAGTAAAGCCGTTAAGACATCCAATGTCTCTAGTTACTGGTTGCAATACAAAGTCTGCAATAGTATTTCCTACAAGTTTGTATATACGTTCTTCTGCAAAGATAAACAGTTCATCACGAAATGGAAACAATGCTGTAACTTTACTGTCAACTCGTATTGAACCTGAACCATTAGCCGGACTAAAATCATTATCGGTATACGGTGCAGTAAAAACTATCTCTTCTGGTGAGGCTGACATACCAGCAAAAAATAAAGCATTTTTAAAATGTTTTACAAACTTAGGATTAGCTGGTGCACCTGTAGCATTAAGATCTGTTACTGTTGTACCATCATACTTAGTAGCATTGTTAGCACCATCTGCCCATACTATAAACTCTGTACCAGACAGATTATATTTATCAAATGTGTAACGTATAGCACCAGTTCTACCACTATCTATACTTGTCCAAGATCCACTACCACTTGCAGCTTCATATACACTTGTACCTCTAGCAGCTATTACTTTATTATTTCCAACAAAGTATGCAGACATTAACACTGGCTCTGTAGAACTAGCGGTCTGGGGAACTATATTAGTATTCCACTTTTCAAAACCATTAATACGTCTATATCCACCACTAACGTCAGGCTCAAAGTTTTCTAACTCCAATGCCATTCCTGGTTCCATAGCAAAAGTAGAACGGTCAAGAACTAAACCACCTTGCAAAGGAAATGTAAATGGATTAAGACCAGACTCATCTGCCATGTTTTATCCTGCAAAAGATCCTATTGGATTTCTATAAATGACTGTAGAACGAATGTAGTCTGCCCTGTTAGACAAAAGGCTTTGCATACTTTTAATACCTTCTAAAAGTCTTTCGAAATTTAATTGGTATTGAGTAGACTCGCCTCTATATTGATAACCAAAAGCAGTTGCTCCATCTACAATTACTTGCCTGTATTGTTCAGGTATTGTAGGTACATCTGTAGCACTGCTAAGGGCTGTTGTGTATACATAATATTCATATTTTAATGAATAAGCTTTGTCTGGATAAGGATACAAACCAAAATTATTATCTGGTGTTCTAAATACGTGAGTAGGTACACCACCTACATCTGATCTATCTTCTTGTTCAATAAATCTATTTAAATAATCTTTATAATCTAAAACAGTTAAAGACCTACCTTGAGCACCCAAACTAGAGTCTTCTACAATTCTAAATGTATCATAGTCTACATGTTTAGCTGTAGCAGGAATTGTATAACGTGTAGTTCCAGCTACTAAAGTTTCTGTCTGTGTAGAATGATTATAAGGCCAACTATATTCACGAGTGTTGATATAGTTAATAGCATCATTTACCGCATTCTTACATTGTGTTTGAAATCCACGAGAAGACGTAAAGCCAGCTTCAGTTAAAGCTACCTCATTAAATCTAGCTAAGACTTCGTTTGTAAGACCTAAGTAATTATATGCCATTTTTACCTCTTCAGGGTAGTAAAGGGGCCACCCTAAAGCAGCCCCTCTAAGTTTTTAGTTATACGAGGTCACGAGAAACCTCAGCAGCACCTTTGTCGGAACCGATAGAATCAACATCCATCAGCATTGCCCAAACACGTACTTTACCTGCTGTAGAAACAGTTGTCGCAGCTTGAATTAGAACATCAATAGTGTCTGATGTTGTAACCAAGATAGGACATGCAGTGTTTGCCAATGTTGCATAGTCACCTGCAGAAGCAGAATCAAATGCAAAACCGTCAACAAATGCATCAACGTCACCACCTGTGATACCAAGGTCAAGAACCGTACCAGTACCACCTGAAGGTGTTGTTGTACATTCCATACCTGCAGCCATTACCATTGTGTTTGCACCAACAGTAATTGCTTGAATGATATCTGCGGCAGCTAGGGCAGAACCCTTAGCAGTTGCTGCTGCAGCCATGTCGATTTCTTTTTCGACCATGTATGGTTTGTTAGATGGATTACCACGTCCACCTGCTGCTTTAGAGAGAGTTGTTACAGTAGCCATAATTTATACCTCCCTTACGCTGCGTTATACTTGGCAGTAACGATTGCTTCTGGACGAAGAATCTTACGACCGTATAGGTGCATACCACGAACGATGTCAGCAAAGCTGTCAGGGTCACGATATGTTTCCGTTTTGTTGATTTGCTCTGCGGTTGCAACAGCAGAATCATGACCAGCAACAATAACACCATAGTCAGTGTTTTGGTTTGCAGAGCCAGTTGTACCTGGTCCTGTACCTACAGATGGCAAGTTGCTAGATGAGTACACACGGAAGCCGTGGAAGTTTGCAACAGTCAGACCATTGCGAAGTCCACCTGATTCACCGAAATCTGCGTTGAAGAAACGTGAGTCTTCGTCAGCAAGAAGTTCCATGAATACTGGGTCAACTACGAGCCAACGACCAGACTTGTCTACTTGTTGTTGGTCAAGCAAACGAGCCATACGAGCAACAACCATTGCTGGTGAAGCTGTAGCAGTTGGAAGAGCAGTTGCACCTGGCAAACGTGCTGCGAGTGGAATGGAGTGATCACCAGCAGAACCTGTAGTGATGTTTCCAAAGTCACCTTTTTTCAGTTTCATGCTTGAAAGCAATTCATCTGAACCAGCAGTTGAAACAGCTTTAGTACCATTTACGGTAGTGTTTACTGTGTCTGCTGCTGAGTGCAGTGTTGATTGTGCGTAACCAGACAGGTACCCAAGAACTTCTTGGTCATGCTGATCAGCCAAACGGTAAGCTGCACGATTGGTTGCAAGATCCATAAAGTTGACATGTGAGTGAGCTTCCTCGATGTCGTCGATTTTAAACGCAAAATAGTTTGCTTTGTCGACTACAAGAGAAAAATCCTCATCGTCAAGATCTTGTGCTGAAATTTGAGTTCCACGAGCATAAGAGCTTACGGAAATTTCAGGTTCTTTGATGATTTTAACAGTGTCACCTTGAGCACTGATCTCACCAAAATAATCAGAGTTAGTGATGTCACCAACTACGGTACTCTTACGAAATGCAAGTTGTACCTTTTTAGAATAGATTACGGAACTAAAGTTACCGTTAGGTAAGTTACCGTAACCCGATGCTGAAGTAAAAGCCATGATAAAATCCTCCTGATATTTGGCTTCGGGTTACAAAGCTAAACACCGACAAGAGGCTGCTACATTTTCTAGGGTGCAGTTGCTACTCAGTTGGCCTACCAAGTAGCTTCTGGGCCTATACTTGAACAGGTAGTTCTTATTAGTTTAGACTTTAGTGAAAATGGGTTTATAACAAAAGGTAGTCAAAAGAGGCTTTTGTTGTATGACCCTAGTTATACTGATGATTTTTTATTTGTCAACAGTTATCTGGCAGAACCAGTTACGTCATAAACGAATTTACCGCTACGCATTGCAGCATTAATCTCGTTTGAACGTTCTTCAAATTCTTTGTCAGACATTTTTGCAACCTCTGACTCTCGAATCATTCCATTTGCATCAGCTAAATCTACTTCTGTTCTACTACGTTTAGTAACTGTTTTAGCTGCTGCTTTTGTTTTAGCTTTTTTAGCTTCATTTGTAAGACCCTTATCTGATTTATAAAGATCAATTACACGAATTACTGAAGCTGGATCATCAGAGTTTTCATAAAGAGCATCACGTACCCATTTAGGTTGTTCGTCTGCCCAATCATGAAATTCGTCTGAACCTCGTAGGTCATCAAAGTCTGAATGTGACTTACGTATTTCATTTTCAGCTTTTACTCGTTCAGCTTCTGCTTGAGCTTCATCTAGTTCTTTAATACGAGTATTAGCTCTTTCAAACATTTCTTGTGCTTTTTTAGCTGCAATTGTTTCTACAATACCAGCTACATCAGGATATTCTCTTGACCACTCCTCAATATCTTCATCTGACTTGGGGGGAATAATACCCATTCTTTCAGAACTTTTTTGGAGTGCTTCTAGTTTAGTTTCCCACTCCTTTTCTTTCTGTTGCATGTGACGTCTTAGATCACCATAACGTTTTTTAAAGCTTCTTTCTTCTGCAGATAACGTCTCTTCTTTAACTTCTGTATCGGTCTCTTTCGCTTCGACACTTTCTTTTTTTGGTTGCTGTTCTTCGTCTGGTTCAATTTCACCACGTTGTTCAGCTTCAAGACGCTTGATCTCCTCTTCTTCATCTTGCATACGTTGTTGACGTCTGGCGTAGTTTGATCCTCGTTCAACAAATCCTGCAGTTTTTGGTGTTTCAACT
>Ga0208162_1001642_pt1 | contig 11501 bp, 34 predicted proteins | sample CB_VirMetaG_4_FD_184539 | JGI IMG/M metagenome (GOLD analysis project Ga0208162, IMG submission 184539) | Freshwater to marine saline gradient viral communities from Chesapeake Bay - CB_1508_1M Viral MetaG (SPAdes) (version 4) | ecosystem: Environmental > Aquatic > Marine > Coastal | place: USA... | reverse complement strand
AGGATTAAGTGATGTGGGTGATGGTACTATCTACGATAGAAGTGGAAACTCAAATCATGGTACTGCTACCAATACAGAATCAGCAGATTTAAAAAGTTCACCAAATGCAGAACCTAATGGCTATGCAAAAGGTGATACTAATCGTTCAACAACAACACCTTAAAGGAAATAATTATGAGTGAAGAAGTAACAAATAGATGGTCAGATGACTATAGTGGTAGGTGGGTAAACAGGGCATATATGATTGTGCCTGTAGCTGATATTGATTCAGCAGATGCACCTACAGACTCAAATACAGTATCAGAAATAAAAGCATGGATGGATAGCTATGGCTATAGTTATACAAGCTCTATGAGCAAATCAGAGCTATTAGCAGCTATTCCTGTATCAAATGCCTTTATTGATAATGCAATACAATCAAGCAAAGAAACGCTTAGAAAGAACAATGGTGAAACTGGTGATAGCTCTAAAGCATTACTGAAGTTTGCTTGTGATAATGATGCAGATAATGACCCAAGTGTATTTGATAGCTATACTAAGTATTCTCATAGTCAGATAATGACTGAACTTTCTGGAACAGATTGGACTTCAGACATTGAGTGATGATGTTAAAGATATTATAAAAGTAATGGCTTTTATGATTATAGTTTTAGGTGGTATAATACTCACCATATGAGTGATGAAAAAAATTATGATCCACAGACAGCGAGAAGTTACAAGACAGGATTGGTGGATGATAACCTTAGTATCCATCTTAACATTAAGTGGCTTTTACAAATTTGTGTTGCCATTTCTGGTGTTGTTTATGGATACTTACAAATTACAAATAGAATTGGAGATCTTGAGCGAAGAATGGAACTCGCTGATACCAACATTGAGGAATTGGTAGAAAAGCACATTCAACAAGAAGAGATAAAAATAACTAAAATGCAAGAACAATTAAAATGGTACGAAGAAGAATTAAACTTAAATCCCTTATCTTGGGGGAAGAAAAAACGGAAAAGAAAGTAATCTTAACGGAAGATGACTTTAACCATAACTATTTTATAAATCGTGAAGTACGGAGAAGAAGATAATGGAATTTATGGAGATATACGCAGAAGGGGGTATGATCGCTGTCGCAGGAGCTTTGCTAGTGTATATGGTTTACTCTATGAACAAAAGAGGGTCGGCCCAGGAAGAAAGTTTGGCAGACCTAAAGATGGAGAACAGGGGTCAGAGTGAGACTCTTGAGAACATGGAAGGAATGGTTATTAAACTTATCAACCGTTGGAATCAATCTGATGAGAAACTTGATAGGAAATTTGATGACCTTAAACGGGAAGTTAATGATCTCGATAATCAAGTATCTGAAATCAAAGGCATTATAAGTAGATTAAATGGAAAACACTAAACCAATATCAGACAATAGTTCTTTAAGTATTTCACTACCAATGATAATACAGGCAGTAGGATTTATTGGTGCATTGGTATATGGCTATGGTCAGTTAAATACTCGTATATCTTTTTTAGAGTATCAGGTAGCTATCAATGAAGAACATATTGAGCGTATGGAAGAGCAAGCCTATGAGAATCAAAATGCAGAGATTCCTGCTGATATAAGACAGAATCAGCGTATTGATTATATAGAAAAAGAATTAGATAGATTGAGAGACCAGTAATGACAGCTTCAGAATCAAGAGTTAAACGAGCAAGAGCAACGATGAAAAGATTAGGAATTTCTGGATTCAACAGACCAAAGAGAACTCCAGGACATCCTAAGAAGTCACATATAGTAATGGCTAAAGAAGGTTCACTTGTGAAACTCATTCGTTTTGGAGAGCAAGGAGCTTCTACTGCAGGTAAACCTAAAGCAGGTGAATCTGAAAGAATGAAGATGAAGCGTAAAAGTTTTAAAGCAAGACACAGGCGCAATATAGCAAAAGGTAAGATGAGTGCTGCATATTGGGCAGATAAGGTAAAGTGGTAATGGCTACAGCAACCAAATTAGATCCTCAAAAATGGGCAAGGGCAAAAGCAAAGGCTAAAGCAAAGATGGGTGGTAAGCACTCAGCTAGAGCCATGCAACTTGCAGTGAAATATTATAAGGATATGGGTGGTAGATACGGAGGTGCTAAAAGCTCTTCTAATAAGCTATCTAAATGGACAAAGCAAAACTGGGATTATGTTAGTAAAGGCGATAAGAAAAAACCTAAATCCAAAAGAGGTAGATACTTACCTAAGTCAGTAAGAACCAGTTTAACAGATGCACAGAAAAGAGCTACAAATAGAAAGAAGAAAGAGGCAACGAAGAAAGGTAAGCAATATGCTTCATACAGCAAAGCTATTGCAAAAAAGGTAAGGATGGCATGAAATTAAACACTAACATATCTTTAGAGAACATTGTTACTATCCTTGCTTTGATCGGCAGTGTGACAATGGCTTTTGGTTTTATGAAAGCTGAGATAAATTACATAGAAGATATGGTTGCCTTAAAGGCAGATAAAGAGATAATTGAATACAAGTTCGATGTAATTCACGCAGAACTAATCGAAATAAAAGAAATATTAAAGGAGATGAAATAATGAGTAAAGCTATTTTAGCTGCCATAATTGATAAGGCAAAAGATGAGATCGTTGATAAGTATGCAAGCAACATGGTAGACCATGTGCAATCTGATGATTTCAAAGAAAAGCTCGCTACAAAGATAAACAAAAAGATAGACATACCTTTTGTTAGTGAAGAGAAAGAGCAAGTATTCTTTGAGAAGTGTGTAGACCTGGTCACTGATGTCATAGAAGGATTGGTGAAGAAGTAATGCCTAAGTACAAAAAGATGTACAATAAGATTATCAAGAAGTATGGTAAGAAGAAAGGCGAAGGTCTTTATTACGCATTAGAAAGAAATATTAAGAAAAAAAGAAAAAAGAAAGGAAATTAATATGCACTACGGAAAGAAAATGAAGAAGAGTGGATATAGTATGCCTAAGAAATCAGCACCAAAAGGTATGAAAAAAGGTGTAGTTGATGGCATGGATCCAAATGCTAGCGTTGTCGTTAATGATGTTAGCATCTCAAAAAAGATAATGTAATGACTCCTGAGCAGATTCAACAGTACAGGTCTCTAATAAAAAGAGTGATTACTCGTATGGGTATGTACTCCGAGAAGGCTGAGGATCTTGTACTCGGTACTGGACTTTATGAATCTCAGTATCGCTATATCAGACAGATTGGAAGTGGTATAGCCAAATCTTTCTGGCAGGTTGAAACGGCGACTGCTCAGGACAATATTAAATCGTACCTCAAGTACAGGCAGTCGAGAGCAAGAATGTGTGCATCGGCTGCCTTAGTTCCATCTCAATATGTAAGTGAAGATATATCAGATGAGGAAGTAGGACATATGTTAGAAGCAAACATAGCTTACGGAATCATGCACTGCAGATTGAAATATTGGAGAGTTCCTAAAGGTATCCCCTCAGATATAGAAGGACAAGCACATTATTATAAGAAATATTACAATTCAGCAGAAGGTAAAGCATCAGAAAAAGGGTATATAAAGCTCTATAAAGACACTATTTTCTAGTATTTTACATTATTTTCTTGTTTTTACCACTTTAGTACCATAATTTCAGTTATGGACAATGAGTTTTATACGATAAATGAAGTAGCAGAAATGCTAAGAAGTTCTACCAGGACCATTACTAATTGGATCAATTCTGGTGAACTTAGTGCATTAGAACTCAGCCATAAGAAAAAACTTATCAGCAAAAGTGAGATACAAAGATTTATAGATGAAAGAACTACTGCCCACACTAGAGTAAGGACTCCGTGATTATGCCTTACCCTATGAATAATAATGCCTCCTCGCATCAACACCTCAAAGTGGGCAGTACCTATTTACTTGAGCAGTTGAATGAAGATGACTTCTTTCAATTAGGTAGGAGAAAAGGCAGGGTGTTAAATGTGGGGAGTGGTAGCGTTCTTGTTAGATGGAGCGCACATGAGGAAACAGATTGGGAAGGCAATAAAGAAAAGAGAAAAGCATATATACAAAGGATTGCTTTACAAACTGAAGTAAAGTATATTGACAATGAGTAAACCAAGTTATACTATAATATTTGATGACAATAATAGAAAAGAATTTCAGGAAGAACTTAAGGTTCTGATTGAAAAGCACAACGGAAGAATAGTGCATTACAAAACAATAAAAGAGGAGGACAATAAAAATGCCGAGAGCAAGTTCAACCAAGAAAAAACAAGCGTATCAACCCCCAAACATTCAGTCTCTTACACCTATAGAGAGGATTGATTTCCCATTTGGGAGAGCATACGCTCCGTTATTAGGTTACCTTAGAGACAACTTCAAGACACAAGAGTGGACGAAAGAGAATCGTCAGCATATACCTAGTGTTACTACTATACAAAACATTCTATCTAAAGGCATAGGCTTTGAGAAGTGGTTAGGTTCATATGGTAGCTATGAAGAAGCGATGGAGTATGCGAATACTGCAGCTACTGAAGGTACACAAATACATCTATGTTTAGAACAATTAACAATGGGTGTTGATATGGATTTTACTCAACCTTACTTTGATGTAGATAAGCAAGAGACCAGAGAATGGACAAATCCTATGATCAAGTTCATGGAGTCTGGTAATCAGTTCTTCTTAGACCATATGATACAGATAGAAGGCAATGAAGTACCTTTGTTTGATTCAAGAAAGGATTATACGGGTACTGCTGATATGATAGCTAGGATAAAGGTAGAAGAAGGTTTATCTCCATCTCAAGCAAAGTGTACAGACTTAAAGGAAGGTATGTCAGGTAGAATAATGCTTGATATTAAGACCCTTAGAAATAGTAGTACACTTAGTAATAAGTTTGAGAATCATAAGTACCAGGTGACGGCATATAAGAACCTATGGGAAGGATTATTTCCCGACCATCCTATTGATTTCATGGGAGTTCTATATGTGATGAATAGTTGGAGAGGTGCGCCTAAGTACAAACTTAAGCTAGTAGAAGAAGATCTTACTCAAGAGTGGGATGCTATGGTTAAACTATGGTATGGTAAGAATGGTGCTATCAAGCCTGTTTATGCTAAACCTAGACCCAGAGGTATCAACTCTTGTTTTAAGCAAACAAAAGATGTGATGATCACAGATAAGAAAATGAAAAGTGAAACAATCGTCACAGAAACAGAAAACGAAAAAGAAAAGGAGCTATAACATGGCTGCAGGTGTAAAACCAAAAAAGATAGGCAAAGTCAATCTATTTAAAATTGACTATGCGAAGTTAGGAAAAGAAAAGAAAGAAACATCCCCTGTTTATAATATATCAGGTGAGTTGGACGGCATTGGAAAGATCTCTGGTGCAGGATGGGTCAGTAAAACAAAGGCAGGAGAGACATACCTCAGTTGTAATATCAACGAGCCTTTTCAAAAGGATGGCGATGAGCTTTTCCCAAAAAAGGGTGGAGTTAGCGATAGCGAACTACCATTCTAGTTAGTCTCTATGGGGGAGCGATTATGCTCCCCCTTTCTTTTTAACACATACCGAGGGAGCTATGAAGAACAAGAAACAAGTATTAATAGGCTTAGAAACCGAAAAGAACTTTATTGATTTTATAGAGAATCTAGGTTTCAAAGGAATTAAGGTCGGTGCAGCCTATGATATGCACCAACATTTTGATGTAAATATCTCTGCTAACATAGAGATAAAAGGTATGAAAGCACTACGCAGAGGAGAAGAAGTGCAGGATGAATGGCATTGGATAGAGGTTAGAGGTGTAGCAGATGAAGGGTGGCTTTACAATTCTCACGCTGATATGATCGCATTTGAGACCAAAAATAGTTGGATACTTGTTAGACCGAGAAATCTTATCGACTATGTGCAGAGATTTGTTGCACATGAATATGTTGAGAATCCAATACAAGCACAATATAAATTATATAAAAGACCTTACAGAGATGATGCAATTACTCTAATACAAAGTGATGACCTAAGACATATAGGTGTAGAATGGAAAAAGTAATCCATACTATACACAAAGGCTTTATCGGAGAGATAGCCGTCATTAAGGACTTAGTAACTAATTACACTAATTATAATGTATTTAAGCCTATTATCGATGAAAAAGGTGTAGACCTTATCGTTGAACGAAGGAAAAAAGAGTTTCTAAGGGTGCAAGTAAAGACCATTACTGAGATGAGAACGAAAACATCTATTGAAGTAAGGCTGCATAAATACAGAAATAAAGACTTGATAGACATAGTAGCAGTGTACTATGCAGAGAAGGACTTGGTATGCTATGTACCATATGATAATGAGAATAGCATTAACCTAGCCTTAAAACCAAGTAAGAATAACCAAATGAAGAACAGAAGATTCTTCTATCAATACATGGAGTTTCCCGTTGAATGATTTACAAGACTTTGTTGATTTACACGCTGAACCTGAGCATACACTAAAAGCAGATGGCTTTGATGCTGCTATCATTGGTATAGATACAAATCAGAGGATGGTGTATGGCATTGAAAAGATTTTAGCTATTTTAATAGATGATGATATGAATGAGGAAGAGGCTTTAGAACATTTTTATTACAATATTGCAGGGTCTTATGTCGGAGACTATACACCGATCTATATATGGGAGTATAAATGAGAGTAACTGAGTTCATTGACCTTATCACTAGGAAAGAATTACCAGAGGAAGATATTTATTCTCATTTAGAATACAGAGATGAGGAAGGACTTTTATTACCAAAGTATAAGAAGTTACGGAAGGAATACAGGAAGTTATATGGCAAACAAAAGTAAACAAAAAGGGAATCGTTTTGAATATGAGTGCGTTAAAGTGCTAAAGGAATTAGGCTATGAAGATGTGGAAAGAGCCTATGGAAGTAATGGATTGAGTCTACCAGGATGCAAGGAAGATGTTGATATACTTGCAGATGGAGTGAAGATTCAATGTAAAGTAAGAAGTAGTGTCCCTAAGTGGCTTAGTTTAGGCACTTGCGACTGGGTACTATTTAAAGAAGATAGAGGTGAAATCTATAAAATAACGAGGTTAAAGGATGAATAAAAGAAAGAAACAACTAGGCAGTTTAAGAAGTATTGTCGAGTTTTATCAGGAACTATACAGCAAGGGTATAATCAAAGAGGGAAGTTCTGGCTTTGCTAGGATGTTGCAGCTACAAAAGTATTTAAGTAAGTATGGTCGTGGTAAAAGAGATTAAATATGACAGAATGATCTGCACAATCGCCATTCGCTATCCTCACAATGAAGTACCACCAGAGAAGATAGCAAAGCATGAGTTATATCGTAGAAGTAATGAGTTTACCACTGCGATAGATCATCGTGCTGAGAATTGGCATGACTTTAGAAGCGTATGGACTAAAGGTGGGATGGTCTATGCAGTAGAAGTGGAGTATATTAAGAATGCAAAATGATACATTTTTTATGATAGCCGAGAAGTTCTTTGAGCGTTGCCTTGAGGTCAGTAAGGCAAAAGGAGAGGAATACACTATCGGAACAGGAGAGAAGTTCAAAAACTTTGAATCGGTAGGCGAGAGATTAGGTCTTAGTGCTGAAAAGGTGCTAATGGTCTACTTACTTAAGCATATGGATTCAATCAGATACTACATCTTACATGGCAAAGAAGCCTCAGATGAAAGTATCGATGGGAGGATACTTGATGCCGTTAATTACCTGGTATTATTATATGGCATCCTGTATGAAAAACAACACATAAAGAAACTAGATAAGGAGTTGGAAGAGTGATTAAAAAAGTAACAATAAATCAGGATGAACTACTTGATGAATACATGGTTTGTTTAAAAGAAAAACCATACAAAATTGTTTTTCAATTATGTTCTGAGAAATCATTTGGAAAGTATATAAATGATTTTTATGAAATAGAGCTTTATCCTGGCGATGCAGATGATCTTAAAGAAGGAATTGAAGAAGTTTTTTCTTTTAGTGAACTACAAGTAGGTGATATTATTTTTGGTTACAATATGAAGTTCAAGTTAGTACAGAGAGAGTGGAGCGTTGAAGATTATAATGGTAAAAATGAAACTTTATTATATCTTTACTTCATTCCTGAATCAATAGCATGGGAAAAAAATAAGGAGGATAGCAATGAATAGAGAGGCAACAATAGACAATAAAGTAGCTACATTAAGTAGGTTAGATAAGGAGTTTACATTAAGAGGTAGTAGTGGTAATCTACTGAACTTACCCCATTTCTTTTTTGATCACTTGGAATGGAATATAAACGACAATCTCGATATTAGTATTATCGAAGATGAAGATAAAAAGTATTCTATTCTCATTGAAAGGAGAGAGAATGAGTAAACAAAACATCATTGACTATGTATTAGAACATACAGGAGTTCATAGTCAGCAAAGACTTAACCAAAGAAATAAAAGTAATTGGAAAAAGGAATTTAACTTATTTCTGTGTCCTAGCTGCAACAAGGCTTATGAGTATATCAAGAACACTTCTACAGGGAGAGGTAGAAAACTACTAAAGCATGATGAGTTTCCTAGATTTGGACTAGAGCGTAAAGTATGTTCTGGTTGTAATACAGATATAGTGTTATAAGGCTCATAACATAGTCTTAATCGTTAAAATAAACAAAAGTGAGGTATAGGTATGGCTAAACAAGAAAACAAGCAAATAACACCCTTAATTACAATGGATGAAGAAACCGAGCGTTTAAAACCATTAGAGTCAGAAGAATTATTGAAAATTGATGATCTTTTTCTTGACTTAAAGCATAGAAGTGTGTTTTTTTATAATATATTATCTTTATATAATAAATATATAATTAAATATATATATAATTACTTAGATAATCATTTAAAAGATTATATAATCAATTACTTAGATAATAAATATTCTTTGTTAGTATTTAGAAAGGATGAGATTGTAAGAGAAGGAAAACCTTTAGTTAAGGATACACTTAAAGTATCACTTGAAGTTAAAGAGTTACTTGAAGGTCTTAGGGTTAAGTATCCTACTTTAGATATAGATACAGAGTATGAGAAGTTCTCTGATTATAAGATAGCACATGGAAAGCGTTATAAGAATCAAAAGGCAGCTTTCCGTAATTGGTGTAGAAATGCAGTTGAGTACCAAGCAAAGAATGGTATAATCAAAAAGGGGGGTACTGAAACATACAAGGAGTTATTCGATGAATAAGGAACGAGCAAACCACTATGTTATCGACTTGTTCGAGACTTTCTCCATAGACAAGAATCAGTTACTGGCGAAGCAGTGGAGAGACGCTCTTATGAACTATAAAGAGGATGTAGTGAAAGAGGGGTGGGGCCAGATCGTAGCTGAATGTCGGACCAGATACTTACCACCCCTCAAGATAGTCTATGGTCTTTTAAATAGCATTAAAAGGTCAAAGGCTGATATTGTAGTGTTGAATGAATTTGAAGATGAATTGACACCACAAGACAGGCAGAACCAACATCGGTTTATTAAGCTGATTCAGCATACGATGAAAGAGATGAGAGAAGGGAGGATGTCTGAAGCTGAACACCTAAAGACTCATGCCGCCTTTTTTCGTGAGATAGGGATGACTGAGGACGCTGATGACTTACTACGAGTAGTTGCTGAAATGCAATCGGTATAAATAAAAAAGGCTACCTAGATGTAAGCGGAGTCCAGGTAGCCTTCTGAGGAGACAAGTAAATTATTTATTCTTCCATATCATCATTTAATAGCACAATGCTAGTTAATACATTATTTGTTTCTTCATCATACAGATCTTCGTGTGCAGAATTTATCTCCCATACATCAGAATCGTATGTTCTTCTAAACAATACATCAACTTTACTTGGTGAAACATTTTCTCTTTGACAGATTAGTTTCAGCCTAACAATTAATTCACTTACTTTCATTTATTACCTCCTCTTGAGATTGTACATAATCATCATACATATCTTCAATCCATTCTACATGCTCATCATCTCCATGATAATGAATAAGTCTATCTCTTAATTCTGAATAGCAATATTGTTCTTTAGTTAATATCATTTTATACCTCCTCTGTTTATTTAATATTTCAATGATCTAAACACCATAGGATGGCTAACACTTTCATCTTTTTCATGCCATACTTCAATGTAAAAACCATAATCACATTTATTTTTTCTTAGTTTGTTTACATACTTCATACACTTATCAAATTGATTTAATTTAAATGTAACATCTGAATCAAACATATCTATTATTTTTTGAGATGCTTTTTTTCCATTTGCTAACATACCATCAAAATAAATCATGTAATAAATATGTCCTTTATCTAAATAATCCATTTTATACCTCCTCTTTTTCTAAGTTACATTCCTCGCAAACTTCTTCTAGCTGCGATACATCACTACGACTATCACCAAACTCATTCCATACTAAGAATGAATTACAATTATCGCATTTGTTCTGCGATAGGTCCCCTCCTATTATCATTTAATCCCTCCTTTTTCTGTTTAATCTATGTTTAACCTTACTTACCATAGGATTTTCAAAAAAACTACCAAATAGAGCCTTTCTACGCTCTTCTCTGGTCTCTTCTTCCTCTAGTTGTAGATGGTATTCTTTTATTTTGCTCATTTGCTTACCTCTTCCTTTTTATAAACATTCTTGTAAAAATAATGGAAAGCATCTAACCAAGAAGTATCCATCATTGTTTTACAATCCCATTCCACGAATAAATTATATATCTTTTCTACTTCCTCGATAAAATCTTCGTAACAATCCCATTTGAAATTGTAATGTCCTAAATCGATTAAACAGATTTCATGCGAAATAACTACTATTTCGTATTTATAATCACTTGGTCTAGTGCTTAATGGTATTTTGCTCATTTGCTATATTTCTCCTCTTGATTTAATAAACTTGTATTCTTCCATTGATTAAGATCTTCTTGTAAATCAATAATTCTTAGTTGTTGTAGGCTGAATATCAACCCACAGATTAAAATGATTTCTAGGTACATTTTTAAGCCTCCTCACTTATGTCTATTTCTACCATTTTACCCGTAAGGATTACTTTGTTTGGTTTTTTGTAATGTTTACGATATTGTTTCTTAGCATGGTTTATTACTTTTTTTAATGCTTTTTGTTCTCTTCTTTTCGACTCTTTACACTCTCCCCAAGTCCAACCCGAACCACTATTATATCTATCATGTATTTCTTGAATAGCTGCAATTACTTCTAATGGCTTTTTCTCTTCCCACCAATCCATGCTATTATCTGCCTTATCATTATCAAATTCATTCTCTAAATCATGCGCATAAGGTCTATTATTTAATAATATTTGATATGGATATTTCTTCATTGTTTACGCTCCTCTAGTTATTAATTAGTTTTTTTGCATCTCTAAATATTTTCTCAGATATTTTAATTTTGATTGATTAATATTTAATAGGCATCATAATTACTATTGTGTAATATTGGGTTTCTTATATAATCCCTTATATAATCTGTCATTATTTCCGTATAGCTTA
>Ga0208162_1001641_pt1 | contig 11502 bp, 12 predicted proteins | sample CB_VirMetaG_4_FD_184539 | JGI IMG/M metagenome (GOLD analysis project Ga0208162, IMG submission 184539) | Freshwater to marine saline gradient viral communities from Chesapeake Bay - CB_1508_1M Viral MetaG (SPAdes) (version 4) | ecosystem: Environmental > Aquatic > Marine > Coastal | place: USA... | reverse complement strand
AACCGCAGACAATATCACAATGTATTTCCCCGGCCCGGATGAAGAAACATTTCAACGCTGGTTTGACAAAAACGACTCCCATGACGCAAGCGAGCATGAAATGGGTCGTGATGTATTCGACAACCCCGGCGAGGCTATGAGTCGTGCAAGAGAGGTTGGTTGCACAGGTATGCACAGTCATACCCGTGATGGAAAGACTGTTTTTATGCCCTGTCGTAGCCATGAAGAATATGAGGACAAAATGACTGCTTCTTATCACGATGATGAAGAAGAAGAAGTTATGGGCGACAACCACGGCGAATGCGGCGTTGGTGAAGTTATGCGCAACGGAGAATGTATGCGTGTAGCAATCACGCTTGATATTGACGATATTTCAGTGGATGAAACTATTGTTGAAGCCAGCACAGGTCGTCAAGTCGTGCGGATTAGCGGTGTGGCCTTTCACAATGGCGTGAACAAAAACGGATGGGAATTGTCAAGAAAAGGCGCAGACCTTGCCGTTGGGCAAATGGTCGGCGGCGATTTGACGCTCAATCACCCAAAGGCTGAGATGGGTCGTTTCCGACGAAACATGGACGGTGGCGTTGATGAAGCAGTCGTCGGCATTGTTCGTGAAGCAAGCGTGCATGACCTTGCTGGCGGTGCATGGGAAGTCCGATTTAAGGCTGATGTTTTCCGAACCGAATTGTTTGAGGCTCTTGAATCAGGTCTTTGGCTAAGGCAAGGATATGGCGTATCTATCGGTGGAACGGGTATTCCCGATGAAATGATTGAAGCCGCCGATGGTAAGACTATTATGTTGTTTGAAAGCAATTTTGATTTCGACCACTTGGCTATTGTTCACCGTCCTGCATATTCGGGTGCAACCATTGAAAGTGTTGAAAGGGTAAATCTGCAAAAATCAGAAGAAGCCTTTAATAGACAAACAGACTCTTCCCCAAATATCGCAACGGAGAGAACACCCATGTCCGATGAAGAAATTATCATGGAAGCCTCCGAGGAAGTCGTCGCTGACGAAACCCCGGACTTCGCCGCCGAGATTGAAGCATTGAAGGCTTCGCTCGCCGCTAAGGAAGAAGAATTGAACGCCATCAAAGCCGCAGAAGAAGCAAAGGCCGAAGAAGCCCGACTTGCTCTTGTGCAGAAAGCATCCGACATGGGAATTGCAGGAATTGACGCTCTCCCATCCGAAACTCTCGAATCCATTATCGCCTCCTTTGAGGCTAAAATGGTTGTTGAAGAACCAGCAACGGAAGAACCCGTCAAGGAAATGAACCCCGTTGCATCCAACATGGGCGCTGAACCAGCAAAGGTTGAAGCATCCGAAGAAGCGGTTGTAGCAAACTACCTCAACCGCAAACTCCTAAAGACTCCCGAAACGCTTTACGCAAAGGCTTGGAACGCATGGGCTAAGGGCTGGAATCAGACCCTCGGCGCATCTGAGGATAATATGCGCGCCCCTTCCTTTGAAGAAGCAAAGGAGAAAAACTTGATTTGAGGTGAAAAATATGACCGCACTAAATACCCCACGAAACGGAACATTGAAGGCTGGAAGCACGGTTAGCGGCATTGGCTACCTGTTGGCTCAAGACGGAACGAACACGCTCGACCTGAGCGCCGCCACCGAGGTTTGTATCGGTGTGTCTGCTGACGAATCCGAGCGCGATGCAAGCGGCCTTGTATCGGGCGGCAAGGTTGCCTTTTACCCTCTCGGCGGAGTCCTTATGGTCGCTTCCAAGACGGGTCTAACATGGGCTTTGGGCGACACTGTTTATGTTGATGCAGGCGGTTTGGCTTCAAAGACTGTTGGTTCTAACAAAAAACTCGGCCTTTATGTGGGCGAGGGAACGACGACGACCGCAGATGGCGACCTTATTCCTGTGATGACTGCTGGTGCGGCTATTGCTTGATGACAAAAACAAAAATTGAGGTGAAATGATATGAAACAAACTCTTGAAGAAATCTTGACCGTCGAAGCCGCCGCAGGGCCATTCGGACAGGCCGATGCCGTCCTTGAGCAAACCCTTCGCGACTTCATCGAATTGCAGTCCACCACTATCGCAGTCGGCACGCAGGTTGTCGGTGTGCGCAGTGTTGGCTGGTTGGAGTTCACTTGGTATTCGGGTGCAGAAGGGACTTTCTCTTACCCTCTCGCTGACAACGCAACCGCCGACCCAACCAAGATTGGAACGGAAAACTATTCGGTTCACTTGAAGAAGGGTCAAGGCCGATGTATCTTCCTTGACTCCACCCTTCTGCGAGGCGAGTCCTTTGAGAACCTCGACCGACAACAAATGGCTATCGTGCGCAACCGTGCAACCGTCATTGATAACCTTATCATCAGCGCCCTCTTGAGCGGCGCAGGTCAAAGCGTTGTCGTCGCTGGTGGCTCAGAATGGGACACGGCTTCTGCTGATGCTGAGGCAAACATCCTGACTGCTATGGACAAAATCTTCGAGAACGGTCGTGTGTCGGGCAACGAGCCAATGGCTCTCATCGTCCCAACCAAGCACCGAAATGTCCTCTTGCAGACGACGCTTTACGGAAATGTCGTGGAGTCCCTTGAGGAACATCTCCGCCGCATGACGAACCTCACCATCTATTACAGTCGTGATTCTCTCCTTGACGACACCGCCCTTCTGCTGATTCCCGGCGCTGAAACCGCCGAGTTTTTCACTTACAACGGCGACGGATTCATGGAAACCGAATTGACTCGCATTCCCGGCGTTGGCTACGATTGGATGCTTACGGGCTACATGGGTTGTGTGATTCACGAACACCAAGATGGTGCGGCTTCCGGCCTCTCGAACCGTATCTGCAAAATCACGAACATCACCGCTTGAGGATAGGCGGTGATTAAGTGAGCAGGGCTGACTTCTTGAAAGGCTACGCCGAGAACATTCTCGGTCGTGAATTGACAAAGGCAGAAGCCGAGCAGGTTTGCGCAGAAACAAATCGGCGCAAAGTGCAGGAATTGTGCGCACAATTTGCGCAGAAGCCTAAGTCAAAACCCAAGAAGAAAGTCGTTCTTCCCGAACCAATTGATGAATCAATGGATGATTCGATTAAAGCAGTGGTGAACAGTGATGAAGTCTAAGGCCGCAGTCGCAAAGGCTCTCAAAGAAAAGGGCATCCCAATCCCAAAAGAGGATTCCTTTTCTGCTATGATGCACCGACTCAATTCTTGGGAGGAAGGCAAGGGCTATCTCTTTCGCAGAATTAAAAGCCGATTTTATGCTCGCCAGCAATTGCCTGTTGAAATACCTATCGGAACAGTGGTTTTTGTTCCCAACAGTGATTTTGCACGCTCTTTGATTAAGACGGGCGCTATGTTCCCATTGGGTCGTGCATTCTTCGATGAAAAAATCCACACGCTCATTGATGTGCCGCAGACCGAGGTTTATGAAGAACCGAAGGTTGAAAAAGCACCCGCACCAAAGAAAGAAACACCGAAGAAGAAGCAGTCTAAGAAAAAGGTGAAGAACAGTGGCGATAACGACAACGCAGATTCGTGATTTGCTCAACAGGCCGAGAGGCTTGAATGATGCAACGATTAGTGAATACATCACTATTCGCACAGAAGAAGTGAACAAATCCCGCCGTTCTTCGACGCTTTATGGCCTCGGTCTTGACGAAGGCGTTTCCGATACCCAAGCAGAATCAGCAATCAAGTTCCTCGTTTGCGTGGATTGCTTGCGAGTTATGATTGACACCATTCCTATGTATGTTCCTGAACCGGAACAACGACGAACAGATATTCGGCTTTCAGCACAGTTAAAGTCTTTTGAAGCACAAGCCGACAAACTGCTTTCGCAGGTTGCTGAAAGAGGGGGCAGTGCATTTGCCCTTGACTCAAGCAATTCTCGGATGGAAGATGTATGACTGATTATCAATGGATTGGCGCTGTTTCGACGGACGCTTCTGTTGCTGGAAATTGGATTCCCGCCACTGTTCCGGGTGCAGGTGATAAAGCCATTTTTGATGCTGGTTCATCGCAAAACTGCAATTTTAACATCGCAACCATTGATGAAATCGAAATCCAATCAGAATACAATCATACAGTGGATTTTACGGTGAGCGTTGCTTTGAATGGTCTTAAGGTAAGCAAAGCATCATCTATTAAATGCACTATTGCTTCAGGGCTTTCTTTTTTAGGAACGCCACCCTATAAAAGCAATTCATGTTTTGTTGAAAACGGAACAAGCGAAAATGTGTTTTATGACGCATTAAGCCGTGATAATTTGATTTATTCCTTTGCCCATTCATCGGGAACGCTTTATTTTGATACGGGGTATTATCCCTATGTCAAACTCGGCGGGACTGCTTCGTTTAGTCCTCAATATGTTGCGCCAACCGTTGCAGATTCAACCGATGTAAATATGCTTCAAATGACTGTTGATGCTGGCGTTGGGGCGTTTGAACCAGCCTCGACAACGCCAACAGACAACGATAAAGCAAAGCGTTTTCTTTTCAGCGCAACCACTTCTGAAATTGTGATTGTTAATGGGTTTTCATCGTTTGACGGCGGCTATGCAACATGGGTATTTCAAGCAAAAAGTGCTGGCTTCCTTATCCCCACATCAAACCTTGTCGAATACAACAATTGCACATTTTCATTTTACAAAATGATAATTTCAGCAACGGACGATGGGGCAGGCGCATGGGCTAAAATTGCTCAAGGCGCACGACTACGCTTGAATGACTTTACCGTTGAAGTGGGTGCGTCTGTAAAGGGCGCAGGGCCGTCTGCAATCCATTTGATTAACCGACCGACCATCAAAGGCACTTGGGGCTTTTTCCCCGTCGCTGACGGCATCTATCACCACAAAGACGGTGAATTGCTTGGGGTTGCAGAAGGCGGAACAGGATTAACCAGCATTCCCGAAACATACATTCCTTTTGGCGGAGAGTCAAATGCACTTTCGACCTCTTCCCGCTTGACATTTGATAGCAACCTCAATGAATTGACGATTGATGGAAAATTGACAGTTAGCGGTTTAATTGACCCTACGGGCATGGTATTTACCCCACAGACCTCAAATCCCGAAACAACAAATCCCGAAAATACGATTTGGATTGATAGTGAAACAGGACATTTGTATAGGGGCGATAGGAATGTTGAGTCCACAGTCCATTTCAATGTGCGAAACGATGAGGGCGCAACAATTCCCCTCGGTGCGCCTCTCTATTCAAGAGGTGAAATCGGTGGTAGCAACAGAATTAAGGTCGGTATTGCTGACGCAAGCGACCCTGCTAAAATGCCCTGTATCGGTCTTGCTATGCAGGAAATGAATACGACTTCAACAAAAGACGGGAACATGATTCTTTCGGGTATTTTTAATGAAAATATCACCATTACGGGTGTCGTAGAACAATCCACTATCTATGTTGCCCCACACGGCGGAGTCGCACCGTATTTGACAATCACGCGACCAACAAGCGGCTCTCACCTTATTCAAAATGTAGGCATCTGCGTCCGACAAGCGGCGGCAAATGTTTCTCAAGCGATGACGGTTTCTGCTATCGGTAGGACTAACGACATCCCTAATGCCGTTATCACTACAAATAGTGCAGATGCCGATTATGTCTATATTGATGATGGGAATACCTTCAAAAAAATAACACCTTCCAATTTAGGTATAGGTAGCGGGGGCGGAGGCGCAGAAACAGACCCCGTATTTACCGCATCGCCAGCAGGCGGGATTACAGGCACACAAGTTATAAATTGGGACACTGCTTACGGTTGGGGCGACCACGCAGGGCTTTACGCTACGGCGGCTCAAGGTGCGACCGCAGATGCCGCCCTTCCCAAAGCAGGGGGAACAATGACGGGCGAGATTGAGGCAACAACAATCACCCTTAACACCGTTCCCGCAGACCCACAAACAGGAAACAAAGTGCGTCTTGGTGAATCGGGGGCGACAAGCAATATGCTTCGCATCAGAACCGATGCTGGCTACATAGATATTGGCGCAAACAATACGGGCTATGGACACATAATGACAGACCGAGATAGGTTCTATTTCAACAAAGCCTTGACTGTTGCTGGCGGCTATTATCTTGGGTATAGTGGTGGGCTAAACTTGGGAACAGGAACAAGTGTCGGTGGCGCAACAGTCGCTATTCAAGTCGCAAACGGTTCATCCGACATCACCGTTGCAGGGACGACCACATCAACGGGCTTCATCAAGACGGGCGGTTTAGCGACGGAATACCTCATGGCTGACGGTTCTGTTTCAACAGGCGGTGGTGGCGGCGGAGGAACGCCATCGGGTGCGGTTGGTGCTATCCAATTCAGCGACGGTGCGGCCTTCGCCAGCGACGACGCAAACCTGCACTATGACGACATAAACAACCGATTGGGCGTTGGAACAAATATCCCAAGCGAAACGCTTCATGTCAAAGGAAATATGCTTGTCGAAGACCCTTCATCAACGGGTTCGTCCGACCATTTGCTTGAGGTCAAGTCGGGTTCATCAGCAACCCCCGATAACGCTCGCATTCTCGTTTCAGCAGATACCGACGCTAAATTGCCGATGTTCAACCTGCGTGATGTAGAGGCCAATGGCGGGACATTCAGCCCGAATTATTCGGCTTATGTCGCCCTTGACCGAGCAACGCCAATCGTTTCAGGTTCGGCACAAAATGACCTGTTGATTGCTAACGGCAACTACAACAAAGACATTCACCTTTGCACAAACAATGCAGGAAATGGTTTGGGCGTAGAGGCTCGCTTAACGATTGCCTCGGATGGTGATGTTGGAATTGGGACTACGAACCCCGATAACCCGCTTCATGTCGTCGGGGCGGGCAACTTCCCCTTCCGTGTTCAAGGCGACGAAGGCAACCTTCGGATGAACAAATACGGCCACCTTCACATTCAAAACGATAACTCTTCCCCTATTGACGGTGCAACGATTGACAGTCCCTTGTGGTCTGTCGGCCAGCGTGATGGAGGGCAATTTGACATAGCCTTCGGTGCGTTAAGCACCCAATTGGTTGCGGCTGGCGATGCTTTGCTGACCCTTCAACGAGCAGGGAATAGTGCAACGGGGCAGAAGCAAATCGGGTTCTTGGGGGCTACACCAACAGGGGCAATTGACGATGGGTTGGGTGCGCCGATAACACCTGTTTCCCCTGCGCTTGTAGGCCCAACACCTAACGAGGCGTTGATAGCGGCTCAATTGGATGCAATTCTCGCTGGACTTCAAACGCTCGGACTTTTCCTATGAGGTGAAAAAATGGATAAATGGCTTGATGAATATGTCGAACAAATTATGGCGCAACAGGTTGTGCGCAACGGTATTTTTAAGAAAAAGGTGAAGAAAAATGACTAAAAGAAAAGGAAAAATCGTGTATCAGCCACCCGAAAGGTGCTATACAAATGTGAACATTGAAGAAACACCGCATGGCTACCGTCTATTTAGGGACGGCGAAAGCCATCATTTTACAGTCATCCCGTTGTCAAAAGCGGTATCGGTGGACTATAAAGGAAGTGGAAAAAATGAATGAAGAATTGATGTTGCTTGCTGGCTTGGGTATTTTTGCAGTCGGATTTGGTCTTAAACACTATCGAAAACTGCGCACAAAGGTCAAAGAGGCACTTGAGGATGGTGAATTGAGTCTTGATGAAGCCCTTGACATTGTGCAGTCCGTTGAAGAAACCATTGAAGAAGTGAAATCCTTGCCTTCTCCTTCTGCTATGAAGCGTATGCGCAAAGACGAATTGAAAGCATTGTGCGCAGAACATGAAATTGACGCACAAGGAACAAAAGATGAAATTATTGCACGGCTTAGGGAGGCTCTTGAATGACTTATTATTGTGAAGTCGCTGATGTTGGTTCACGCCTTTCCCTTGACAGTGCGCAACGCACACGGGCAGAAAATCGAATTAAGCGCCACATCCGTCAAGCCGGGATTGAAATAGACCAATGCTTCCTTGAATATGGACGAGATGAACCAAGCGGTGTTATCCAAGAAACAACGCTTAATTCCCCAATTGACATTTCCACGGATTCCACGCAATTTCGTGTTTCTTCCTTTATCGGCTTTGACTCAAGCGGTGGAAAGGGAAACATTGATGGAGATACCTTTACATATACGAGTCTGCAAAATGTTGGAGGTTCACACTACATTCAAGGGGTTTCGGGATTGTCATTCGACCACGCAAGCGGCGAGATTGTTCAATACGGAGAGTTTGCTCATGTTGTGCGTGAAATCTGCGCAGACCTTGCGACGGCTTCATATCTTGAGGACGAAGGCACAATGCAAACAAATGCAGACGGTGGGCTTCGTGGGCAAGCACTGCGCAAGCGTGGGATGAATGCCCTTATGCGCCTTGCGCACATGGGAGAGGCTTAAGGATGCAAACACACACACGACGAGGCTCGACGGTTGAGTTCAAACTCACAACCGATGATTCGGGTCTGCGTCGTGCATTGGCTTTTATGGGTCGTGAAGGTGGAAAGCGCCTTGATGGTTTGATGAAGCAAATCATTGACGAAGAAGTGGAACGAGCAAAGTTAAGGCTCAAAATGATGGCGAGGGCGCTTGCTGGCGTAAAAGTCCCGCAAACAACGCTTTATGTCCCAATGCGCAGATTCAAACAGTCTAAAAACATTCATGTAAAGGTGGCCGACGCATTGAAAAACGAGCGTGTGCGAAGCAAACACTACACTGTTCACACAGGAAACTCTTTGAACGAAGCCGCCGTTGGTGTTCTCGGTCAAAGGGGCGGTCGTCTTGCGCACATTGTAGCAAAGGGTATTGACCCGTTTAGATACGGCAACCTTCCCACGACTGTTCGTTCAAGCACTGCGTTTTATGCGGCTACGGGACAACCGGGCGGCGTTTCCTTTTGGATGCGTATGCGTGGCTCTCATCCGGGTTTCTATCAAACATTTGACTACATCGGCACTGTCGAGCAAATGTCAAAAAAGCAATTTCAAGAAGTCGCACCTATTATGATTAAACAGATGGCTCGCGAAGCAGGCTTTGCAGAAGTCCCGACAAAATCCAAACTTTCATCTAAGGTTAAAGGTCAAGGAGTTATGTTTGCGAGAGGCGGTGAATAAAAATGACGGTATCAAGGCAAACAGATTATTGGACTGCGCGGCTTAACGGCCAAGACCCCACTTCTCCCGTTGGGATGAACAACACTGCATGGTCGCTTGACAGTGGCGATGCTGGCGATGGTGTTTCACAAAATGGGTATTGGCGCATAACTTCCTCAAGCGGAGGGCAGTCATGGAAGCAAACCGTCGCTGATGATGATAACGACTTGACTCTCATCTGCGCAATCCATCAGGAATCTGCGCCCGATGCCGATGAAGTGATAATGGCTCTCGATAACGGCACTTATCGGGTTGAGGTTCAAATTATTAACATTCGTCAAGTGAAATTGGTTGGAAGCACTACCGTTGAAAGTCCAAACCTTGATTTTCAAATGAATGATGATGCCGCCGTTCCCATTATTTTGCGTTTGACTCTCGCCAATGACGGCACTGCTCGACTGTATATGGCCGAAATAATTGAGGACGATGACGCACAACAACACTACCTTGAGGTTTCTGCGCAAAGCACTTCTGCACAGGGCGCTTTTTTCGGAACGACTACGGGAACGGTTGATTTTTACAGTGTTTATTTCACGCCTCATGGTGCTTATTCCCCCGATGAAATGGATATGTCCGACTTTATTTCACACAGTCTTTTGCGCACAGGTATGAAGGTTCGTGATGTTCTGCGCAATAGCAACCGTTTGTTTCTCAAGACTCATGTTGGAAGCGCAGGAATTAACTATGCGTTTGATTTGTCAAGCGACTCGATGATGAACCGCTATCAATCCCCATCAGTCCATGTGATGATTCAAAAAGCAGACTCCCCTGAGTTTTTGACTCTATCGGGAACACGAACCGACCAGCGATACAATGTGATGATTTTCGTTTCAGCAAAGGGAACAAATTATGAGAATGCTTATCGTCTTGCCGCCTCGATTCTCGGTGAAGTGTTTGATGAATTGTATGTGAACACAGGCTTGGACGATGGTGTGGATAGTCTGCTTGGCTACACGACAACCTTTGATTCAAAGGTGGACGACGATGAAATCGTTTGCATTCACACACTGTCCCTTGAATACATGAAGAAAATCCGAATGTTCTATCGTGAAGCATGATATAATGTTTTTAAGGATAACCTTCATAAAGCAAACCAACCCTCTTTAAAGCATGACGAGCCACCAATTGCGCTATTTGACGATGGCGAGAGAAGCCACATACAATGACTCAAGCACCGAAGTCAATGTTTATGTTGGTGAAGTGGAAAGCGAATCATACCAGCAGTCCTATGATGTGCTAAAGCGCAACGACATTAACTATTATGGCGCACGAAAAGCCATTGTGAGCAAAAAAATCGCAGAAGGCTCTTTTACCTGCGCACTACAACCTGACTCATTCGTGTTGTGCGCACTTCACGGCATCATGGGCGTTGATACACCTTCAACGGACAGTGGTTCAACGCCAACCACCGACGAGCGCCGCTTCACTGAAATCCCATTGACGGCAAGCACCGAATTGCCTTCCTATACGATTCGTGTTGGTCGAGATGACTACGAACACATTTTCCCCGGTCAAGTCATTGAAAGCATCGCCGTTTCCGCAAGCATTGGCGAATACGCTATGCTGACCGTGAACACCGTTGGCGCAGAACAAGAGGATGCAGAAGGCACGCTTGAAACGACCTATGTTCCCGACTACACGGGCGATGCCGCACACTTTGCTGGCGCTTATGTCAATTTTGAATCCGTCGCAACCAACAGTGCGTTTTCAAACATGGTTCAAAGCATTGACTTTGAAATCAAGACGAACCGTGATATGGATAACGCATATAGCCTCGGCAGTGAAACCTGTGTGCGTGCGCCGCCTATCACCCTGCGAGAAGTGAGCGGTTCAATCACCTTCCACAAAGCATTGGACTCAACCGACAGTGCAAGCGGTGCGCCTTATTTTGAGGAATTGCGAGCCGCAACCGCCGCAGGCGGAGAAGCATTGTTTGACCCAAGCGGCGCTGATGTTCCCGCACTATCCGCTTTGTTCCGTGTGGACGCAGATAACTACATTCGCTTTGACTTTGGGCGAGTCATTTATGAAATGCCTGAAACCTCGGTATCAGGTCGTGATTCGCAAACTATGACCGTCAATTTCCACGCACTATGGGAAGATGATGCAAGCGGTCGTGATGGAATGGTTGAAATCACCGCTAAAGGAACAGGCGTAAATGACTATGATGCAATCGCTTGAGGTGGGTTAAGTGCCTATCACAGACCCTTCCGCAGTCGCAACGACAACCGTTCATGGAACGCATTTAACCATTGGCGCTCTTATCGAAGGAGTCCTGCAAGGTCTTAACGCAAATAGCGAAGTTATTGACATTTCAGTGGTTCGCAGGGCAGTGGGGAATAACTACACTGCCTTCATCACTTATGAAGAAGCACCAGCCGCACCTTGA
>Ga0208162_1001637_pt1 | contig 11519 bp, 10 predicted proteins | sample CB_VirMetaG_4_FD_184539 | JGI IMG/M metagenome (GOLD analysis project Ga0208162, IMG submission 184539) | Freshwater to marine saline gradient viral communities from Chesapeake Bay - CB_1508_1M Viral MetaG (SPAdes) (version 4) | ecosystem: Environmental > Aquatic > Marine > Coastal | place: USA... | reverse complement strand
AAACTGCTTGCTCCATGGCGAAGATCGGCCCGCAGAACATGACCGCACTGGTATTGCAACTCGTAGTATCATTGGTGGTATGATGAACTTCGATCTTAGTGGAGGGAAAATTCCATTACTGACTACCAAGAAAGTATATTGGAAGGGTGTAGTTGCTGAACTTCTTTGGTTTATCTCTGGTGAAACCGATACACAAATTCTCAAAGATCAAGGTGTGCATATTTGGGACGGTAATACAAGTGAGGAGTTTTTAAAGAAGACAAACAAACCATCCATCATCAAACCAGGAGGTATCGGTGCAGGGTATTCGTTCCAATGGAGAAATTGGAACGGTGATTTGAATGCTTGGAATTCCAATAAAACAAGAACAGGAATCGATCAATTATCAAGATTGATGGATAACTTAAGAAATGATCCTTATTCAAGGCGCCATATTTTGACTACATGGAATCCAGAACAGTTGGATTGTATGGCGTTGCCGCCGTGCCATATGTTGGCGTGTTTCACGGTTCTGAACGGTAAACTACATTGTTCTATGACACAAAGAAGTTGTGATCTATTCCTTGGAGTTCCATTCAATATTGCATCCTACAGTCTTATGACTCATATCATGGCAAATGATCTTGGCCTTGAACCTGGTACCTTCACCTGGTTTGGACATGATTGTCATTTGTACGAAACACATCTAGATGCAGCAACCACACAAATAGACCGTATTCCTTATGCTGCACCTACTATTGCCTTGCCGCCTCGGCGTTCAATTTTTGATATCACAATTGATGAAATCAAGTTGCAAAACTATCGGTGTCATCCAAAAATCGATGCTCCAATGTCAGTTTGATTGCATATATAACTTCACCAAATGAGCATGATGAACGACAACCAATAACCAATCACAGAAACACAAGGGAAAAACTCTTGTGTTTTCCTATTCAAGAAAGAAAGAGAGATGTTATATGGATCCAAAATTCCCGTTGAATCTATTGAAGAAGTCTGGAGAGAAGTATTTCCAAGCACTCATTGAATATTATGAAACACAACCAGAATATGACTATGAGGAATGCGTCGAAGCATCCATTGAGTATTTCGACGGGGATGATCTCGCAGGACAGAAGTTTGTCGATAAGTATGCATTGAGAAAACCAAATGGTAAGTTCCTAGAACGAACACCAGAGGATATGCATCACCGACTCGCATGGGAATTCTATCGTGTCGAGAAACGCAAGTTTAAGAATCCGTATTCTTACGAAGAAATCTTCAACCTTATGGATCGTTTTACATATATTGTGCCACAAGGTTCACCGATGTATGGTATTGGCAATCCTTATCAGTATATTACGCTCTCAAACTGTTTCGTGGTTGATTCGCCATTAGATAGTATCTCTGGTATTCTTAAGACAGATCAAGAACTAGCACAGATTTTCAAGCGCCGTGGTGGTTGTGGTACAAGTATTGAAACACTTCGTCCTGCCGGGGCACCAACACAGAATGCAGCACGATCATCGACTGGTAAACTGGCGTTTGCTGAACGATTCTCAAATACAACAAGAGAAATTGGTCAGAACGGCCGCCGTGGTGCATTGATGGAAACAACAAGTGTACATCATCCAGATATCATGGAGTTTATTACAGTCAAGAACGATCTTACACGACTGACTGGTGCAAACATTTCAACCAAACTCACTGATGAATTCCTCACAGCAGTAGACAAGGGAACCAACTATGAGGTTAGGTTCCCTGTTGATTCTCCTACACCTATCATTAGTAAAGAACTTGATGCACAGGAAGTATGGGATGCTATTTGTTATAATGCATGGTCAATGGCAGAACCAGGTCTGCTGTTTTGGGATAACATTCTCAGAGATTCACCAGCAGATTGCTACTATATGTACGGGTATCGTACAATCTCTACCAACCCATGTAGTGAACTTCCGTTGAGTGCATATGACTCATGTAGACTTCTACTACAGAACCTCTATTCATATGTCGTTAATCCATTCACTACCGATGCATACTTTGATTACAGTCTCTATGCTCAACACGTAAAGATTGCACAAAGATTCATGGACAATATGGTTGATATGGAATTGGAAATGGTTCGCCGCATCTTAGATAAGATTGACCGTGATCAAGAACCAAATTCAGTAAAGACTGTCGAAAGAGATTTGTGGTGTAAAATCTATGATGCTTGTAAGAACGGGCGCCGTACAGGAACAGGAATTACTGCTCTTGGTGATGCTATTGCTGCATGTGGGATCAAGTATGATTCTGATGATGGTATTGAAATGACCTCGAAAATCTACAAGACCCTGAAACTGTCTGCATATAGATCATCTGTTGATATGGCGAAGGAACTTGGTTCATTCCCTGTTTGGAATTACAAACTAGAGAAGAACAATCAATTCTTACTTCGTATCAAAGATGAAGATCCACAACTCTACAAGGATATGAAGAAGTATGGTCGCAGAAATATTTCTCTGCTGACTACAGCACCAACTGGTACTGTTTCTATGATGACTCAGACTTCTGGTGGTATTGAACCAGAATTCTCCATTGAACCATACACTCGTAGAGTCAAGGGAAATCCAAGTGATGATAATTTCAGAACAGACTTTGTTGATGACAAAGGCGATCACTGGATGGAATTTGAAGTTATCAAACCAAAACTCAAAGAATGGATGAAGATCACTGGCGAGACTGATTATAAGAAGTCACCATGGCACGGTTCGTGTGCGCCAGACTTAGATTGGACCAAGAGAGTACAAATTCAGGCCGCTGCACAGAAGCATGTGGATCATTCAATTAGTTCCACTGTCAATCTTCCAGAAGATGCAACAGTTGATGATGTTAAGGCCATCTATATGGAAGCATGGAAAAGTGGTTGTAAGGGCATCACTGTATACCGTGAAGGATCACGATCTGGTGTCCTAATTCGAAAGGAGACAGAGAAGAAACAAGAAATTATGCTGCATGATGCACCGAAGCGTCCAAAGAAACTAGAGGCGCATGTTTACCACACCAAGTTCAAGGGCGATCCATACTTTGTAATTGTTGGAATGCTCAATGGTTTGCCATACGAAATCTTTGCAGGTCGTAACGGTTTCATCGATGGCAAGTCAAAAGAATGTACAGTTGAAAAGGTAAAGAGAGGTCATTATAGAGCATACATGGACAACGGCGATGTTGTCGAAAATCTATCAGACCATATCACCGACGAAGAAGCATCCATTACTCGACTACTTTCACTTTCATTGCGCCATGGCGTTGATGTGAAATATGCGGTATTGTCATTGCAGAAAGTACCTGGAGATATGATGGGATTTGGAAAGGTATTATCCCGTATTCTCAAGAAGTACATTGACGATGGCACTTCTGTTTCCGGCATCGGCGATAATGACGGCACATATGTCTTCAAAGAAGGTTGTGTGGTGCGACTCGAAGATGGATGGTCTGCCTGTGGGTAAGATTTTTCAAGAATAGGTCTTGACTCATGGGATTTCTATGTTATTATTAACTATACATACATTCACTGTGAATGTTATTTGAGGTGGAACCTCAGAAAGAAACAAAGGAGAAAGTTAAAATGAATATTACCCGAACACTTCGTAATGCCGCATTGATTGCCGCATTGTCTATTGGAGGGTCTGCCCTTGCGGCAGACGACTACACCCGTTATCGTGTTCTCAATGACGCATCTACACGATACACACTGACCAATGATGATACTTCATTGAGTCTTAGTGGTTTCTCTGTTCTTCGATGGCAGTATAATGATACTGATGGTCAGGGTACAGAGGACGAATTTGGTGTTCCTTATACTCGATTGATTGTGTCTGGTGAACGCCAGGGCGTTGAGTATACCGTTTCTGGTGAATGGCGCGATGCCCAACAAGGTGGTAGTTTTGACCTCGTTGATGCATTCGTTGATTTTGATTTCGCTGGATTTGATTTCCGAGCAGGACAGTTTGTTCCGCGGTTCTTCGAAGGATACACACCATCCCCACTTGATAATGTTACAGGCGAATACTCACTCGTCGCCATGACTTATGGTCAGGGTCGTACACAGGGTATTGAAGCATCTCGTACATTTGGTGATGTATTCACCCTTACTGGTTCATACACTGATGGATTTGATATCTTCACCCGACCGGTTGCCAATCTTGGCAACCAAGGTGCAGATTCTACCTTTGCTGTTGCCGGTGAATTTGCTATTGACGAGCATCTTTCGTTCAATGGCGCCTGGTCTGTTACTGATCGCAACAATGTGAATTTTGATTCATACTCATTTGGTGTTTCATTTGTGAATGACACATTTGATGCATCCATTTACTATGTTTCATCTGATGAATATGGTGCGTTCGCAGACAACTATGGTATCGTTTCTACACTTGCATGGAATGCCTCCGATCGTTGCACACCGTTTGCACGATATGAGCATGGCCGTGCCGGTGGCGCCTCTACGGAACTTGATGTTCTGACTGTTGGTGCAAATTACGATATCGCAAATGGTGTCGTGTTTACTACTTCTGTTGGATATTCATTCAACGAAATCAGTGCAAACTGGAACACAACCCAAACTGGTTGGAATGTCTCAAACAACGATTCACAACTTCTTCTGACAACCCAGTTGTCCTTTAGTTTCTAATCGTCAGTTAAGACAACTCCTTTCAAGAAAACACCCGTCCCGCTGACGGGTGTTTTTTCTATACATACTTCCATGATTGCAGGTATTGATTATAGTTTGACGAGTCCAGGTGTTTGTGTTTGTACAAGTGATATGTTTTCATATGACAACTGTGATTTGTTCTTTTTGAGCAATCGAAAGTTTCATGACGGTTCATTTGGCAACATTACTGGATTCCCATATCCGGATTCTTATACAACCGATGAACAACGATATGATATTCTCTCTAACTGGACAATGACCATTTTGAACCAATATGATATCACTCATGTATACATTGAAGGTTATGCATACAATGCGACCGGACAGGTTTTCAATATTGCAGAGAATACAGGTGTGCTGAAACACAAACTACACAAGGCAGGTATTCCATTTACTGTGATAGCACCTACTGTTGTAAAGAAACTTGCAACAGGCAAGGGAAATGCAAACAAAGAATTGATCTATGAATCGTTTCTGAATGAAACTTCATGTGATATCAAAGATACATTATCACCAAAGCAAAAGAAGGTCGGCAATCCTACTTCTGACCTGGTCGATGCTTTTTATATTTGTAAATTTGGTTACCTACAGGGGTCTTCGGCGGAAGTTCCGGTTGATCCAGTTTGTTCACAAACCCATTCTTGATTTTGATATGTGCAATGATTCTCTTTGTTTGATCGCTGGTTAGTTTAGATGCAAACCCATGCTTGCCAAAGATTCGTTTTCTATCTGCTGGCGAAAGAACCTTCTTCATTTCCTCAATCAACTCAACAATTTCATTCATTGCAGTTTCATTCTTCTTGCCATTGACAAGCATCCAAAGAACGATGCCCAGTGCAGAGAGGAATCCTACTATGAGTACAATGAGTCCAACTTGGGCAATCTGCTGTAGGTAGTACTGACTTGCTGATGCGAACCCGACGGTCAGAACACCAATGCCTAGAATTGCTCCGCCGAGTTTCTTGTTGACCCAGAAGATAATGAAAGCACCACCAATGAGCATACCAAACCCAATGACAAAGAACAGAGTGATGAACTTGTAGAGGTTCTTTAGACCTTCTGCTCTGTATTGTTTATCTTCCATTCGGAGCGAGGCATTTTCTTTTTCTAGTGCCTCGATACGACCGGATGAATCCGAGATTATGTTGTTTGCAGATTCAAGATCGGCCAATGCCTCATTGAGAACAAAGGTATTGGTCTTTGCCTCTGCCACTTCTGTTTTAATACCAGTTACCGCCTGAGTCACGGTGTCGGTATCTGAGGGTTTTAGAAGAATATCGTCTGCGTGATCATCGATCTTTTTAATGTTGCTTAGGATTGATCCTGACGACTCCTCGATGCTGTCTATTTCTCTTGAAATCGTGTTTGTGGAGTCATTGATACGAGTAGAGGCAATGCCTTCAGGATTGCCTAAATTAGGTGTCGAGCAACCGGTAATACTTAACAAAGTGCATAGAATAGGTACATACCACTTCATGTTGAGTTAGTCTTTCTTTAGATAAACCATTTCACCTGTTCTGGCGTTTTTGACCACAATAGGTTTTCCTGGATTTTTGTGTGCATACTCTCTGATACCAAAATGGACTTCATTCTGCATATTCAGTTTTCTGTTCCATCTTTCGTATGTTTTTCTGCCCTTGATGCAGTTACAGTAATCTTCCTCATCCAGAGTAAATACGCGACAACCAGCAAATGACTCTGATGATTCGACCAAGTTGTGATTCTTTGCAAACTTTAACGCACCGTCTGCTTTTGGATGCGTTCCATAGTAACCCAACACTGCTTGTCTTCGATCAGGATTGCTCATAAGTGCCATTACATATTTGTCCTGTGATGATGAAGCATTTGGAATTTCAAACACAGTGAATACAGACTTACCGCCGAACTTTGAAGGTGTCTGACTTACTACTTTATACTTACCATCAAGAATGTCTTTTTTGACTTTCGCAGGAATAGGAATAGAAACTCTTTCCTCATTTACAGATTCTTTCTTTTCTCGTTTCTTCATGTTATAACGCATCAGTGCCATGCGTGAAATGAATTTGATTTTGGCACCTGCAAGTTGTTGCAGTTTGTCTGCGTCCAGCGAATTCAACAATGCAACCATTCGCTTGTAATCAGCACTAGCAGGATCAATTTTATTGACATCTGCCATTTTCTTCTTCAAATCTGCAATTTGTTTGCCTGAAAACTTCCCGGTCGAAAACTTGTTGATTGGTTTGGCCATTATTATTTCCTCTTTAATTCTTGTCTACTAAAAATGGTGTCGTTGTATCTGTAAAGATCAATACCAATCATTGTTTCAAATGGTTCTATGTTCTCATAGATTACCATTGTCCGTTCGTTGATTGTGTAGACACCCTTTCTAATTGTTGTGTTTGTGTCTTTATTACTCGACTCTATAATGATATCGACCAATGCATCTGGATTATTCTTTCTCATGTATGCGTAGAATGCTTCTTCGATTAGTACTTTGTCTACATTGAGTTCTTCTTTGATCAACCACAATGCAGTTGCAAATGTACCAAGTCTACTACTCACAACTGGAATCTTGTCTAGGATCCTTTTCAGTTTCCAGACAAGTGTATGGAGCATGGTGTATGCATCCTTCTCCTCGGAGGTCTTAAGTTCTTTCCGCTTTCGCAGAATGTTTCCTTTATCGTCAATGATACCAAGTTCATACGCCTTTGTCTTATCAAATGGTGTAGACAAAATACGAATGAATTTATAGATAGCAACAAGATTGACGGCTCTATTTAGTGACATTGATTAGGATCCGGCCTCAATAGCAGCATTGGCAATTGCATTGAATACTTTTGTTGATTTAATTCCTGTGGCAACTACGCGAGGTGTGCCACCGGGCGGAGTAATGGTTAGGGACAATACATCTTTGACTTTTACTTTTTTAATAGTTGGGCCATTTTTAGATTGTCGGATCGCTTGCAGAGGTCGCTTGAGATTTTTCTTCACCAAAGGAACTAAATCCTTTAGTAAGTTGTCAACTACAATTTTATCATCAATACTTAAAGACTCGTATCTTTCTTGCAAATTTCCAGTTTCTTCATTGGTCTTCTTTGTAAATCGCTTTCCGTCATTGTAGTACCAATTTGTTTCACCAGAGTCAAGTTTTACTTGAACAATGCTATCGATTGATGGACTGCCCCATCGTTTTTCTACTTTGACGATCTTTCCCAAACCATCGACAGTTTTCATTGGTTTACCGACTCTTTCAATTAGTTCAGTGGATTCCTTGAAGGTATTACGAATAATTCCCTCTCTATCTTCGATGCCGATAGTGACACCAGAACCGACTTCGGTTCGCATTGCCGTGATAATGGCAGGAAGTGCATCGCGCCTCTTGGTAGATTCTTGCTTAATGACTTTGTTGCCCTTGATCGCAACAACAGTAAATGGTCCATCGGAATCAGATAGTCCCTTGACAATATTTCTTGCTGTTGCTTTTACTTCATCGAGGGTTACGGTCTCATTGTATTCTTTCATGTCTACTTTTGCACCGTAACCTACAACCTTCTTTGCACCCATTCTTTTTGCCATAGGCCAGTCTTCACTTTGATAAACAGAATAGTATGGAATTTCTTTACCCTTGAAGTGACGATTCTTGTTCTTGACAACATAGTAGGTGAGGTCAGGACTTTGCTTTGCAAGTTTTTGTGCAGTGTTCTTTACTGCGTTGAGATCATCACTTGCAAGAGTTAATGCTTCATCTAGACCAACGGGTTTGCTTCTTCGTGCTATCTCTTTTTTCTTCTTTTGTGCAGACTTTGACATAGGCGGTTGATCATCGAGGCCTGCTACATCACCACTACTGGCGTTGTTGGCAGCAATTTCTTCCTTGACAGACTGTGTTGCTTGAAGATCGCCAGATTTCTTGCTTAGTGAAACCTTTGATCCGGGTAAGGTCTTAACAACCTTATACCAGTTACTCTCAAGTTTATCTTGGAAATACGAATCGAGAATGTAAGTGGATACTTTAGCATTCTCTGTATATGGAGAAACAGCACGGCGGCCCTGCTTTGTTACAGGTCCAACAACAAACTGCTTACCTCGGCGTGAAACAATGTATGCAGTATTATCGTCCTCTGTAATTGTGTTTTTACCAGAAGCATGTGATTCGTCCATTTCACCTAAGGCGTCCCCATCTTCACCATCTAAAACATTATTGACAGCACTACTAGATGGACCAATATATCCCATGATTGTGTATGTAGAATTATATAATTTGTCAATTGACAAGAACAATGAAACACTATAACCTAATGAATGTTCGATGCCATCATCGTTTGTGAATTCATCGTCTGCTTCTGTTCCTGTCTTACCAAATCTTCCACCAAAACGATTGATTGGAATTTCAATCTCAGTGCTGTCTTGTAATGACATATCACCCTGTATGCCATGAAGATCAATATCAAATCCCATGATGTTTAGTTTGTGTCGTAAGTCAACACGAATAATACGAGTTGGGTCCAAATGCTCCCCGGCGATCACTGAATGGACAACAGCATTGATACGATCAAGGACCTCTGGACGCTCAATCCTATAAATGCCATGCTTATCAATACCATCGGATGCATCCTTTACAGGACTCCAATCGTTAAATACTGATTCTGTAATGAGGTCTTTGTATCGTTTCATGATTATCCTCCGAGTGCAGAAATGAAGGTCTTACGCTGTGCTTCGCTTAGAGTGACACCAGTTTCCTTCTGTGCTTTCTCAAGTAGACGATATGCATAGGTTGAGATTTCTGTTCCAGGCATCATGCTTTTTTTGTAAATCTCTTTCTTTCCTTCGTTGAGGTATGCATTGAATTCAGTTGGCAATACTCTAGACTGATCTGATTCATTGCAGATGTTCCGCGCCGCGGACAAAAGACTTGCATCCAGTCCATGACTATTGAACATACCACTGTTGCTATTGGTCATTGTATTCTCCTTAATTGTGTTACCTTCACTATGTAGGGTATTTTCTTTCACGGACTTTGTTTTACCGTATTTCTTGAGCATCTCCTGTGATGCCTTCTTCGGTGTATACTTCTTGTAATACATCTGAACAACTTTGACTGGATCCATTTTTGCGGTCTTCCATTCAACCTTGTTCTTCTTCAGTTCGTTTTCAAACTCATCAAACCATGCAACCAATGGACCAGTTTCTTCCTCTGTGATTGCTTGTTTATCAATGAGTCTTCTGATTGCTTCTTTAATGAGTTCGTTCATGAGTTTTCACCATATTCTTTCTTGAACAATTTGTCCAGTGATTTCCTTTGTCCGGGTACTTCATCAGCATACGCTTTTCTTGTTTCTGGAGTGCCCGCTTCCAACGATTTGTCACGATCCTCGGATCGGACACGCCATTTGTTGTTGTCTCTGCTTCTATTGAAGTTACGATCGACAACTCTGAGGTTCTTGCGATCGTTGTTTGTTGGATCACCGTCAATATGATCCACATCCTTATTATCACCCAACGAAACCTTACCTTGCTTCGTAAGTTCGCGCCTTGCTTTTACTCTTGCGGCCCGTCGCTTGATTTGCTCTGGAGTGCCATGATACTTCGCATATTCTTTTTTGTAATCACGAACATATGCCTCGTTCGTTGTATTTGCTGATCTTAATGCCTCAAGGCGTTCTTGTTCTTTGCGCCGGACAATAGGCAAAATCTTCGTTGCAATGCGTTCGATTCTTTTCGGATTGATTTTCTTCATCTTTGTGTCGATTATTTCTTTCTCCACAGCAGACAACTCATTCCAGTTACGACCTTTGAGAAACCGACGACGAATGAGCATATAAGCGGCCTTCCTGGCCTTTCTTTTCAACTCCTCGTCGGTCTTTCTTCTCTTTTGCTTTCGTTTACGGGTAAACTGTCTACGCTTTGCAGTACGCCGTGCGGTCCGAGAAATCTTCATGCGCTGCAATCGTGTCAGTTCATTGATTTCTTCAAACGATTCTTTGATGTTCATGCCTCTGCGTAAATCATTATAGAGACTTAGTGCATCCTTTTCGGATGCTTTCTCTGGAAGACCTTCGAGGAATTTGTCATAGTTGCCTGCTGCAACTAGGCCACGCATTTTAGAGGCAGACATACCACTGATATCATCTGCATCTGGATCTCTACGACCTGCGCTGATAACATCAAACTTTTCAAAGTTGAATCGCTTCTTTGGATCAGGGTGGTTGATATATTGAGTGAACAGTTTTCGAAATTCTGATACTCGGTCGCCACCGACAACAAGAATCACATGAGTATAACCCTGTTCATTTAGTTGTGCTGCAACATGAAAGGGTGTTCGTGCGTTCATGTCATTTACAATATTTGCATATGGGAAGAATCGTTTCATATACTTCACTTTTTTGCTATGTGAAAGAGGATTCTTCTTTGCGTCCTGAGAATGACTTGGATAGATGCGGTGCTCCAACCCAAGTCTACTTGCAGTTTTCACTACATGCTTAATGAGTTTTTCGTGCCCGACCTGGGGAGGGTTGAACCTCCCAAAGGTAAAAATCACGCCTTTTTTGCGTGTTGCTTTTGCCTCAAATAGATCGGTCACTTTCTTCATTGCTTGAATTACTTACCCCATGGTAGTTTAGATTTGATCCAACCCCATGCTGGAGCGCCAATAAGTCCACCTGCGATGAACATCAACACGCTCCACCAAATTGTTCCTAGAAAATCTGACATTGTGTTTCTCCTTATAGTAAAAATGAACACTGTTACCTAATATGTATATTAACCTTTTACCCAGTCCTTGGCCAGAGAAAAATTTGCACGACTGAATGAAAGTCTATCGACAAGTTTGTATGCGGTGCCACTTGCATTATCAACAGCAACCCATCCTTCGGCA
>Ga0208162_1001636_pt1 | contig 11523 bp, 8 predicted proteins | sample CB_VirMetaG_4_FD_184539 | JGI IMG/M metagenome (GOLD analysis project Ga0208162, IMG submission 184539) | Freshwater to marine saline gradient viral communities from Chesapeake Bay - CB_1508_1M Viral MetaG (SPAdes) (version 4) | ecosystem: Environmental > Aquatic > Marine > Coastal | place: USA... | reverse complement strand
GGTTTCTAGTTCTTTATCAATAGAGATTGTAACGTCCAAGTCAATCGTTCTAATCAAGCCATCAACAATAACAATATCATCAGTTGCCATTCTTTTTTTGTTTATAGCATCTAGAAGTTGTGTTTTAAAGTTTGTTGTAGCTTTTTGGAGTTGTAAGTCTGATGCTTTTTCTAGAACATAAATATCAATAACATTCGCAGATGCATAAGCTTTTCTTGTAGCTGCTGTGGCTTTTCCAATCGTGCCAAAGGTGCTAATAAAAGTGTTAGCGAAAACAGAGTAATCTTCCAGAGTAACCAAGCGGTCTTGTCTTCTAAAGTTTAGGGGAGCGTACTTTTTTGCGTGTTCAATAGTCTCAGCGTTAGCGCCCCCTGTACCTTTGCTCGTATTAGTTACCACACCATCTATAAGATTATCCCCGTTTCTAACTTGAATAGAAGCATTTATAACGTCCTTAGCGATGTTGCCTCTGGTGCCTCCACCTACACGGTACTCGACTCTAAATGATGCTGTATCCTCTGGGGATATACCTACTGATCCATCCCCGAAGACCACAGTGGCGTTGTAATCATCATCATATGTAACTTCAAAAACTTTGTCCGAAGATCCAGAAGAAAAATAAACATTCTCTACCTCTGAATAAGCTCCTTCCGTCGCAGGGTTAGGGCTAGTAAGATAAACCATAACACTACCCTCAACGACAGGCCCTTGGCTAAGTTTGATTGTCTTGACCCCTTCTGTAGCAGCGAACTCGCCAGATTCACTAACTAAAGCCCCCTCCTGTAACACAAAGTTTGTAAACACAGTGCCCCCACCGCCATCGGACTCGGTATTATTTAGCTGAATTGATCCTGTCTTATTTACGGTATCAACTATTCCATTTACAACTTTATATAAAGTATAGCTTAGTGATCCTCCATCCTCTGGGGAGGTTATGTTTATATTTCTATTTTGTGGAGTTATACTGGTACCACCCATGGGCTGTGGAAAAGTTATCTTAGCATCGCACGCTGCTGAGAGAGGACCTTTCATGCTAATACCAATAAGCTCAAGCAGCTTCTTTACACTTGATCTCTGTTTCGCAGTAGCCAAGAAATTTTCATTAGCTAACATATCTGCCTTCATAGACATAACCGCGCCCATGTAAGCTGTAAGCTCAAGGAACATTAGACCTAAATCTGATTCCACAAAATACTTATAATCGTTTGGATATACCGTTTTGGCGTAATCAATCAATGATTGACGCAAGGTGGTAAAGTCTGTAGCTGCAAAATTAATAAAGGATGGACGCTTAGAAACTGGTATTGTAGTCAGCTTCATAAAGTCTGAACTAATTGTTCCAGAAAAATTCATGATATGGTAACTCCGACATCAAATACTTCCAAGTCAGACTTGTCCAACTTTAGTGTGAGAATAACCTGTAAGGAGTTGCCCCCTGCTGGACCAGCTTCTCCTAAGGGAAACACAGCAAGCTTGGCGATTCTTGCTCCCACAATGTAGTTTCTAAATGATGTTTCTATTTCGTTTCTAATTCCTTGGAAGGTGGATTCGTCTAATGGTTGAAATAAATACTTTCTAAGATTACACCCATAATTAGGTAGCATTACTCTCTCACCCCGCTCAGTTAAAAGTAGCTGCTCAACTGAGTTTTTTATCATGTTTATTCCAGAAGACTTAGAAAATATACCCCCGTTAACCTTTGAACCTAGTGGATATTGGAGTCCATAGATTTCCTGCTTCTGGCTTCTTACAGGTTGGATGTTGTATCTTTCCTGTATTTTTCCATAAATATTTGTTGTAAGATTAGCTGCCATTAGATCTTAATATTTTTGAAAAACCCTTGCTGTGCATCATAGTTTTTCTTTACTTCCGAAGTATCTAGAGGTCTAGAATAAAACTTTAAACTTCCTATGTGTCCACGAAGACCACTAACCACACCCCCTCGATCTCCTCCCAAGAAGTTACCACTTTGGTACATGCCGTCAGTGTATCCTCCCCCCACGATCCAAGGTGTATAGAAGGGGTTTAGTAGCGGACCTTGCTTTACAGTCGAAGGTCCGTCCACGGTTGTTGAAGAGTATTGGAAACTGTTATCTTTCTTGAATGAAGGTAGTGATGGGCCAATACCTTTATCTACTCCAAATACAGAAGTTATAGATGATGTAGCGACAAGAGAACCGTCAGCGTACATTCTTATTTCATCTTTTTCAGGCTCGCAAGCAATATCAATTAGAACAAACTGAGAAGACACATTTCCAAAATCAGTAGCTGATAAATCTACTTTCATCTTGTAGAAGGTCTCATAGTCTTGGCACTCATCGTTATTGATGAATGAAGCTGATGAAGAATCTCTGGCTTGAGTTGGTGCTATGAAGAAACTCAAAGAAGACACTGGATCATTGTCGTAATTATTATTACTAAAGGATGAAGATGCCTGGGTTATCCTGCGGTCTCTAGTAAATCCACAAAGCATACCACGAACAAACTCACCGCCCCTTTTATTCTTTAAGAAATCAAGATCTTTAATTCCACCAGAGAAATTAAGCGCAGACGCATTAGGATTATTTCCTGTGTTTTCACATCCAAACAAGACTTTTGTTAGAGAAGAGGGAGAAGGTGTTCCTGGAGAAGACCCACTAGCCCAACCTAAAGCACCATCTGTAATATTTGGAACATGAACCCAACACTCAACAGTGAATCCTGTTGACGAATAAGTTAGATCTCTAAACTCTGGTGTGTCTGGTAACTTGATGAATGATCCAAGACCAGAAGCTCCTGCTGGGTCTGTGCTCTTGTTCTTCACTATACCTTCTAAGTATGGGATGGCTAATCCTGAGAAGAAAATGGACTGCTTTGATGTGCCCACAAGCTGTGCGTTGTTGTACATGTTTTCCGTAGCACAGTTTGTGACATTGAAGTTAACTGAGGAGGGCAGCTCCAAAGAAGTATCCAAGAAGTTGTAGATGGCAAACAATCCGTTAGAAACCACTTGATCTGTTAGAGACAAAACAGTTCCAGCATTAGTAGAAGAAGGTGTGTATATAATTCCACCCTTTCCGACAGTAGGAACTTTTAATTGGTTAAAAGTTAGAGATGGTGGTTTAGGTTGAGCGGGCTTTACAAACTTGGTCTCTAGAGGAAGCACAATGCCAACAACATCTGCCTGCTCGAATACGAGGGCTTTTTGCTTTTCTAAGTCTACAGACAAGTTATACTTTTGTAGGTAAGAGAAATCATTGATGGGAACCTCACCAGGAGGAAACTCTGGTGAAGTTAATCCTCCATAGATCTGACCAGCTTTTACCGCTACCTCAATCTGTTTCTTTCTTCTATTTATTTTAGTGTTGTGGTTGGCAATCTCAGACATAATCAAGTTTCGTTGATTAGTTACGATTGAGGTGCCTTCACCAAACTCTGAAATGAAACCAGTTAGGTCTGAAGAAAGGTCATAAACGTGCTTGTCCCTTTGTTGTTTTAGAACAGCTAAGAAGTGGTCCTCATCATAATATTGTTGAATCCCGAGGCTATCATCAATTTTATTTGGATCAAAAATGTTATCAGCAAACTTATCTAATGCTTCCAAAGAGATGGCCTGACCCTTACCTCCTAAGTTTGGATCGTAATCATATTTCCAAGCATCTCCCACAGGTACGATTCCAGATATCGCCAAGTATACAGGGTCTAATCCACCTTCGTAGGAGTCGTAGTACAATCCATCATTTGTAAGGACATACAAACCTTCCGTTGTAATAGGAGGACCATAGGTTAATCTAAAAATATCTTTTTCATCTTCTACCAGTCCAGGATCATCTGCTGGGCACCTTTTGAAATTAGTACCGCTTAAGAATGAGTCTAACTCAGCACTATCAAGGAGGCAAGGCTCCAAAGATGGATCAGCCGCTCTCGCAGCCAAGATATCTGCAATTATTGCAATAAGTTCGTCAGCCGCTTGAATAAAATTACTAGCTTCTTCTAATTTAGCTTTCTCTGCTTCGTAAAAATTATCTTGTGGCAGCCCTACTTTCTCGTTAGCAGAGTTTCCTGATTGAAATTTTTGAACAGTATTTAGTTTATCAAGACAATCTAGGATAGCATTAATTTCGTCTATTGCGCTTGTAACATTTTGATAAATCTGAGCCCCAAAAGATGATGCGTACTGGAGTGCTCCTAGTAAGCCAGCTAAATTATTGCTTGTTTGTAGCCCATTAGCATCAATACCCAACCAAGATGAGTCAGACAGGAACTTAAAAGTTCCTGTCTCTGTAACAAATTCTGTAATTCCTGTATTAAGCGACAACCACTTAAATACTTCCTTAGTTATTTCATTTGCCTTCGCCTTTGCAAGTTGAACATTTGCTTGGATATTAACTAAAACAGAAGTAGGAAGCAAATTTAAAGCTGCCGCTCCCAAATTTAATATACAGCTAGGTAGACCAAAAGCCATCCCTAAAGCTGGGAGGGCTCCTGCCCCTGTTTGCCCTTGAACTTTGGCAAATGTATCTAAATCAAATGAAGCCATATTAGTATGTAGTCACCCCAATATTACCATAGGTACTTTGTATGAGTGGGTTTGGAGGTATGGCAGGTGTTGGAAGAGCTTGACCACTTGCAAGGTGTACCTGAGTGCCATCAATATTTGCGTTACCTCCAGCCAAAATATCTACGTTCCCAGCAGCACCTACACTAAATTTATTACATGATATATTTACATCTGGAGCTGTTAAATTAATTGATTCCCCAGCCTGCATATTGATAGTTCCATTTGTTTTAACAATAATTCCCCCGCCCACTCCGTTGGTTTCTATTACTATCTGCTGGTTGACGCCAAGCTGGTTTAAGCACTCAATAAATATTCTACCCTCAAGAGCTTGAGTAAAGACATTGACATCTTTCCATCTACTCTGAATATTCACATTTCCAGAGTTAACAGTAGGGGTGGTTTGGTAAGGAATTCCGTTAGCGTTATTAATAAGTTGTAGCTCTCTGCCAGCAGCGCCAACCACAATATCAGTTTGTGATTCTCTACAAATGTATGTTTGTGGACCTACAGAGTCTACCTGAATAGCGCGAGCAGCTATGGTGCCTTCCTGTGGATCATCACTAAGAGTTATTTTACTTCCGTTTCCACTGTCAAGTATAATAGAGTTTACAGCAGGACTATCGTGTAAAGTAATTTTTTTCTTTTGTGTTGAAGTAATTTCTGTTTTTCTATTTAAGTATTCTGAATTGTAATCATCACTTAAAGTTATACCCCCCCCCAAAGGACTCTTGAATACATACTTCATTGGAAGACCCCTAGCCCTGTACATTTCTGGATCTACCCGCTCTAAAGGCATTTTTGACGCATCCGTAAGCTCCTCCCCTTCAGCATCTCTGGGCTCAGGGGAAAATGTTGTCCCCATATAGTACCAACTATCGGATCCAGCAGGTTTACAAACCAGGATTTCGGTTCCAACCCCAGGAATCGCTACGAACGCCCCTTCCCCATTTGAGCCATAAGGGCTAACATAATTAACGTCCAGCTCACCAGTACCTTCATAGTCTACCGTGGCTTTGAAGGCACCACTTTTATTTGGCTCTATCCTGCTTCTTACCTCAGCTAGTGATACTACTGTATTCATTAGTCTTCCTCCGCTTTAAAGTCTGGATCATTCTTTGCTAAGTAAAATTGTGATTTAGCTTCACTTGTTGTGATTACATGTTTAAATCCTAGTATTTTATAGACTCCACTAAAAAAGGTATTTATACCACTTCTTTCTTGACGAATATTTTGAGTAATTGGTTGGTCTTGAGCAAATACAATACAAGGACTATTAAAGTCGGATATTTTTGAAACGTAAAACAATGGCAAAGTAGTGATGTTTATTTGAAGAGCTTTTCGGTATAAATAATGAATAACATCAGATAAAATAGTATTCGGAGTTGCTTTAAGTATTTGTTCTATTAAGATTTTACCATTTAAATTAGTATCATTTAATATATCAATAAGAGTAGCAACTGAATCAGCCGCGTCTTCAGATGAGTTAGGATTTACTTTTTTTGCTAGTTCTAGGGACGCTTCGGTAGCTACAGCAGTTATTTCCTCTTTTTTAGTTTCATTTCCCAGGCCCGTAGAAAATTCTTTGGTCTTCTCGTAATCAATAGCCTCTTCCCTATTTACAGATTGAAGACTTCCTATTCCTGGAGGAAGAACTCCTTCTCCTACTGCTGACGCTAGGCGTTTAATTTCTTTTTCGACTCCCATAACTTGTAAAGCAGCAAGATAGACCGCTTTGAAGTTAAACTTCATATCTAGTATATTTGGATTTTGAGTATTATATTTGAAAGTAGGAATCTGAAATTTTTTAATAAAGAATTTTTGTTCTTTAGTAAATAAATCATCTCGGTAAGCAAACTCATCTGGTAAATCTGATATATCACCAAAAGAGCCTATATTTTTTATGGCAAACAATTCTTTTATCTGATCAATATACTCTTTGTTGTTTAGTAAACTTCCGTCTAAAGGGTGTAACGGAGCGGGGGAAGCACCACCATCCAAAGCACCATATAGGTATTCTCTAATTAAAGCCGCGTCCCCCACAATGATAGCACTACTGTTTTCAGTAAAATCATCATACCCTGCTAAGGAATAATATTTATTCCAAGGCATTGATCCCCATAATTTTAGAATATTGGTATTAGTCTCCTCTAAATGAACTACATTAAACATTTTATAGGATCCTTGTGCTAGTTTTTTGATTTTATCAAAGACATCCTGTAAAACTTTTACATGATTTGGGATATTTATATCAGTCTTTTCAAGTATAGCAGTAAAGTATCTTTGTTCATAATAATCATTGAATGCTGTCTTTGCGTTTATACTTTCTTCATAACCAGCGGGTACTAATCCATTTGGTATGACTTGCGGCGAGGACCAACCTTTTGTTCCTTTTTTAACTGTATCAAGCTTTAGTCCAAAAGATTCTAAAGTTTTCTTAACAGCCAGTGCTTTTCTAAAAAGCTTGCTTGTATATTTTTTATCCTCATCACTAATTCCTTGGCTACAAATTTTATTTATATCAGGGAGTAGTACAATTACATTTTTATTACCAGTGGCATTTTGAACATAACTGCGTATTGTATCAACAATTATAGCATGAAAATCTATTTTCTCTATTTCAACATCAGGTAAGGAGAGATAATCATTAGGATTATAAATTATATCATCCAAAAAATTTATTTCTTGAGATTCTCCTGAATATCTGATATTTAAACCTTGAAGATTTATATTGGTTGTCTCATTAAGAGCATTAGGATTTGGCACTAAGGTAAGAGTTATTTTTCTAACCCCTTTGACATCAATACTGGCATCATGTAATATTGTCCTATGTGGACCTGACCAAAGACTTAGGTTATTTCCAGTTCCATAAGCCACATAAACCTCTCTTTGACCAACACTTTTTTCTAAATCTTTTTTAAATTTATCTAAATCCTCCTTAGGGTACCCTTTCTGGCTTTGCTTTATATCCTCGGAATTATCTGTTTTAGAAGATTTTGTTTTTTGAGCTTCTGAATTAAAAAATTGTTGAATTATTTTTATTGGATTATTAACAAATCTAGATTCAAATTGACCTTTAGGATCAATAAATGTTAAAACCATTTTAAACTGTTGACGCACAAAAGAGTGCTCAAATGAGATAAAATTAGGGTTAGCAACATTATTGAATAGCAAAGCATCCTCGTTACCATCAGATAACTCAGCCACCAAACTCTTGTAGGTAGCTCCTGATGAGAAGAGTCTTTCCATGGTTTCCTTGTTAAAGGCTACCACTATATTCGCTGTAGGTATCTTCATTGAATCTTTGGGATGAGAATTACGTCTCCTATATTAAAGCCCTCGAATGGATCTTCGACACCATTGACCAACATTAGAAGCCACCAGTTTTTTGGAGATCCATAAAATAGATTAGAAATTAAATCAGGCCTGTGTTCATATCCTGCTGGGATGTAGCCCACTTCGTATTCAAATGCGGTGTCTATATCAGCGAGCAAACTATCAAACTTTTTAGAGTTTACTATGGTATTAGTGGTTATGTTCTTATGCTGAACACGCACCTCATCAAAGCTGTATGGTCCTTTATCTTGCTTTGCCATGTTAATACTTTGGATACCCTGGATCCATGCTGTTAGTTTCCCCTAGAACAACGGCTTCCCAACCAGCCAAGTTGTCGCGTTCAATTGGGTTTCCTCCTTTGGGAATGAAATCACCAAAATCTCCTGCTCTAAGTTCTTCCAATTTTAAGTTAACGGTTAATTGTCTAGGAAGCAGCGTATCAATATCATAACCTGCTGCTTCATTATGGTTAATAGAATAATTGGTACAGATACAGGGAATATTTTGATACATTATTCCATGATTCAATCTTATGATAGGAGGTCCATAGATTGGGTTTTTAGAATAGTTTACCACACTAGATCTAATAATGTTTGTCCAATAGATAATTAGATCAATAATTCTGTATTTTACCTGTTGATCCTTTTTATACCCCAACGTGGCCTGATTTATAGCCCCAAAAACCTTAATTGCAAAAGTAATTGGATTAAGCACTTCTTCAGTTTTTATTTGTTTTTCTGCATATTCTTGAAAAACTTCTAATTTTAAATCATTGTCTTTTATACCATACCTAGCAAGAAGCCTGGTTTTTTCTTCAAGAGTAACTCCTGTGCCTGAGGTTGTAAGGCTGTTGATTACTTGTCTTACTGAGTTCTGAACCTCTTCCGTAGTAGTGTATTCAATTCCAAGAATAGATGCCATGCTCTTTAATCCACCGAGGTCTGGTTTATATGGCTCCTTAAATTTTTCTTTTTGTGCTTCTACATTTTCTTTATCGTATGTTATGTATTTATTATCATCAAAGTTAATATTAGGATGCTCCTCAAGAAGGTGAGGAAGACTTATATTAAATTTTAGATTTAGGACTCTAGAATCTGCTCCAAGGTAGCTGTACAAGTTACTGGATCTAGAAATAAGCGAATACTTTTGATACCGTGCTCTTTTAGATTCTTGTATGGAGACGTTTTCAAAGAAAGGCATTTGCACAGTGTAGTATCTATCTCCCGCTGTTGGTATTGGGAAATAGAACATTAACTTGGATCTCTCAGGTAGATTCCTGTCTACTATGTGTCTGTTAGTCATTGTTTCTTTGGGTTATATCTTGAATTTTATTCAAATGCTGTCCCCGTCCTCATTTCCCCTGGCTGAATTACATCAGCTAAGCTTGCGGTTGCCCTCGCATTAGCCTCTATAGTATCATTTAGATTTTCAAGGGTCTCTTGAAGAGTGTTGTTTTGATCTAGTCCTAGTATACTCTCCATGGATCCAGCTAATAAGGTAGCTGTTTGATCTAGGAAAGTGTTTGTTTGTTCAGGAATTTTCCTATTCATCTCATCTTGAGTTTCATTCAAACGATTTAACTCTTCATTTGTTTTTCTTAGTAAAGGCTCATTGTTTTCTATACGCTCTCTTAAAGCTACTAATTCTAGGTACATAGGATGTTTTTTTGATTGTGCAGCAATATTGGCTTTATTTATTGCTTCTTCAATTACTGTTTTTGGTTTAAGACTAGGATTATTTAAAACTGCTATTATTTCGTCAACCTTCATACCTGATCTTTGCATCCTGATAATATCGGCCTGGCGCTCGACGGCCTCCTCCCCTTTCAATTTGGCTCTATCCATCATAAAAATATCGGATTTCAACTTTCCCATCTGTTTACCTATACTACCTTGAAGTTCTTCAGTATTCCCTCCAAAAACATTAGCCACTATTGCTAGACTTTTCGCAAACGTAAGTAGGGCTAGTTTTACTTGATCAAAAGGCCCTCCAGGTATAACAAAATCATCAAAAGTCTTTTTTACTGCATTAAAAATATTAGGAACACCTTCCGTAATAAAAAATTTCATAAAAGTAAATACACCTTCCATTTTATACAAACTATCTATGGCAAAATCTAAAATAGCTAATTTAAAATTTTTCATAGTCTCTGAAGCTCCGTCTTTTCCACCAAGACTTTCAGCGAAATCTTTAAATCTTTGTCCAAAAGTGTTCATAATACTAGACACAGTATCTACAACTTCTAAGAAGAACGGATAAGCTATGGATAATCCTTCTAGGAAAGGAACAAAAATTTCATTTTTAAGATTTCTTAAAGTTTTTCCATAATCTGCTATGTCCCCAACTTCATTTTTTATTCGTTTACCTAAATTATTAACAATAGTAGTTAGGTAGATTGCTAGCTTTCCAAACGTATCTTGTGCTATTCCTATCATTGGGAAGAATGTTTTTGCGTCCCCTGCTAAACTCCTAAAGTTACCTTCCGCTGTTATGAACGCATCTATCAAAATTCTTCGCGCTTCATTCTCGTCTTTAGCAGCAGACAATCTTTCCCTTACATCCCCAATACCGAGCTTGATAAGGTTTGCGTAACCCTCCATGCTGGTATCCATGATCATCCTCATTACATTATTGAGAGGACCAGCTAACTGAGGCCCCAGCTCCCCTTGTAGCTGCGTCACAGCCGCCATAACGTTGTCTCCCATGCCCGCAAGGGCCTGAGCAGGGAAGGTGTCCTTGAGGGCGTCAATGACCCCTACAAGCTTGTCTGTGCTGATCTGATACTTGGCACCTGTCTCTATCAAACTACTGGCCAATCTATTTGTTTCATCCCTAGACAGGTTTAGAACAGACTCTAATTGAGCAAAAGTTGTAGCAGTTTTACCAAACGCAGTATTTGTAAGTTGCTGTTGGTTGATCAGCTTAGCAACTCCAGCAGTATTTCCCTGTAAACCAGCCTCTAGACCTGCAATACCTGCGGCGAATCTTTGGTTGATGTCACCACGAAGCCCTTCCATGGTTCCACCTAGTTGAACCCTAGTTTGTTCGTAAGTTGTGCCTAAAGCTAGGGACGCTCTTTGAGCCCTATCCGCAAAATCCATTAAATCCTTAAGATTCCTGGAGAGGGCTTCCATGGACCTGGTTAGGCCACCAATTGCTACCTCAGTTAAAACCATTGTTTATTCACTCTTTTGGTATTTTAGAAATTTTTCTTAGAGGACCATATACCTTGGACATTATGTAGGTTCTATATTGCTCCTTGTCTAATTCCTTATTGTTATATAGAGTTTCTAAAGAAGCTGGCGTATACGTACCATCCTCAGGCACTTTGAAGCCAGTCATCAATTTATTTCCCGTCCTGGCATCTTTAGTGATAGGCTCTGTCAATAGAAAAATCCTAAAAGCTCTACTTCCTCTACCTTCACCTAACTTATACCGAAAAAATAATATATCCCCTGGGCCACCACAGGATTCACTCTTTGGGACAATACTTATCCTCATATCATCGTCTGCTTGGACTTGAGTAAGAAAACTCTTGATTTCTTTTGAAAAACCTCTCATAGCTCTATATTATATATAAACATTACCCTAATCATGAGTTATAATCTAGATGTAGATATTATTGATTTTCTTGATCTTATAAATGAGAC
>Ga0208162_1001635_pt1 | contig 11525 bp, 12 predicted proteins | sample CB_VirMetaG_4_FD_184539 | JGI IMG/M metagenome (GOLD analysis project Ga0208162, IMG submission 184539) | Freshwater to marine saline gradient viral communities from Chesapeake Bay - CB_1508_1M Viral MetaG (SPAdes) (version 4) | ecosystem: Environmental > Aquatic > Marine > Coastal | place: USA... | reverse complement strand
ACGAATCTTTTTGGGAAAGGGGTTATCTATGTAAACATCGGGATCAGCCTTTCCACTAAAATATTCATAACGTTCGTGTCTAATATTTTTTCTTTGCTGCTCTGCTTTTTTTCTTAGTAAGAAGATGGTATTATATAATTCAAAATATTTTGCATGGAGTGCGGGAATATTTGTTGACTCTGTATGGAGATTATCCATATCAATTTTAGAATCTTTTACCCACATCTCTTGAATAGTATCAAGATCAATGCTCATAGGGGAGTGCCAGACAGATTAGATATATTGTAACTAGTATACTTGAAACTTACGTCTGCTGTAAAGTATTGGATATCCGTATCAGTAGCATCAAATGTCAGAGTTGTCAATGAATAAGGAAATAGATCTTTAAAGTTGACATTGAACTTTGCAACCAAGTTACTACTTAAGATTTGTAATGTTCCATCTGAATAGATGTTCTGTCTATCTTTGGTATATCTACCTTGTAAAAGACCACCTGCTTCTAAATCCCTAAACTCTTGAACTTCTTCTGGATATCCAAGTCCTCGTATCCAGTTTTGAATTTCCATAAAGTTTTCGAGATTTTCATCAACAAGAAACCTTAAAGTCAAGTCACCAAAATCCATCTTATCTCCTGGTGTTGGAATATCTCGGAGATAGTTTGGTTGATTTGCAATACCAAGATTTAAGTCTGGTATGTTTGCCTGATTACAAAAGAATGCAACTTTAGGACTTCTCTTCAGATTAAATTTAAAACCTGTTGGAGCAAGAAAGTTTCTATTCTCAATTTGGGAAGGTCTTCCAGAAGCCATATCAAGAAATAATTAAATTAAACCACTCTTCACTCATACCTTTGATAATATTGTCAGCAGCATCCTTGTCCTCTGCATAACCCTCAGAAATCAGGTGCTCTACAACCTTTTCATAATTTTTATATGCTTCTTGAGTTTCTCTTGGTGTTGGTTTCATAAGATTATTACTCGTTAATTATATTTAGATAAAAAAAGAGGGGTCCGAAGACCCCTCCAGTTAACTCTTGTGAGTTTAGATCACATGAGGTTCTTAACTGCAACGCGACGATAGTAGCGGTTTGCATTGATGTTAAGAGCACCAAGACCCTGGTTGGTTCCTTCTGCGAATGGGTTAGCAACCATACCATAACGGGTCTTAAATCCGATTTTGGGCTGGAAGCTGTTCTCGCCAACGGCACGAACCATTTGGAGAGGAACATATGGGCAGTAGAACAGACCTGCGTCATAAGGTGAAGAACCCTTATAACCGACGACATAATACTGGTTACCACCTGTAGGAGCAGCATTACCTGCGGTCAGGTTTGCAGAATATGGGTCGATGTAGACGCGATACTTGCCTTGGAGAACACCAGCGAAGGTGTTACCAGTGTCATCAACGTTCAGGTTAGCGTTGAGTGCAGGGGTGTAATCGAGAACACCAGCCATGGTGAGGGCGGATGCAACGTCTGCAGAGCAGAGGATCATGTTGCCCTTCCCGCGACGAGTTCTTTGTGCGATTGCGTTAGCATCGCGCTCGATTTGGAACAGGAGACCCTTGAACTTCTCAACTGACCAACGACCGTTGGAGTCGATGTCGAGGTCGAATACACCAGCGGTAGCGGTGTTTTGAACAGCACCTTGCTCAGCAACCTTGTAGATGGTTCTGATGACTTCGCGGTTGATCTCAGCCAGAATCTCAGAGGAGAGAATGTTGGCGAGTTCCGCTTCAGCGTTCAGACCGTGGATTGCCTTGAGGTCTTGAGCAAGCTCCAGTGAGTACTCAGCCTTCAGGGCGCGTGACTTTGCAGTAACGGTGACTTTCTCGATTGAGAAAGCCATCTGGTTGAATGCATCGGTGCCGGTGCCATCAAGGCCTTCAGCAGAGTCGGTTCTCAGACCTTGACCAACTCTATATCCGATAGAAGAAGCTGAACCAACTGGGTTCAGAACTGCAGGGTTGTCACCGTTTTGCGCGGTAGTACCCATACCAGCGGTTCCATCAGTGAAACCGTTTTCGTCGTCACGACCAGCAGGTTGACCGGAGAATGCGGTATCTGCTTCGTTGAAGAATGCCTCATCGCCAGATTGATTCTGATAGCGTGAGCGCATTGCGAAGATGAGTCCAGTAGGACCACTCATTGGTTGAACGCCAGCGAGGTCATAAGCGACCAGGTTAGGCATTGAACGTCTGATCAGTGAGATCAGAACTGGATCGAAACCAGCAGTAGGGCCAGCAGCGTCAGCGCCGCCAGTGAATCCACCGTTACCAACAGCGTTGGTTGGTGCTTCAGTCAGGAATGAGCCAGACTGATTAAATGCTGATTGCTCTCTTAAAAATTTCTCTTGGTTTTCGAGCAGGACTGCGGTTACCGCCTTACGATGGGAATCTTTGATTGGATCAAGACCCTCATAGTTGAGGAGAGGTGCCCACTTTTCCTGCAGATGCTCTGAATGGAACATTTGCTTTTTACCTTTGTATTGTGGTTGTTTGGGTTTGAATTATATTAAATTCAATTATTTGCTAAAAGAACCCAGGGTTCTCAGGTATGCATTCATAGATGCAGTGTGTGTTTGAACATCACCTGCGTTGTCTACACCCTCAGAAAGGGTTTCAGTTTTAGCTTTTGGAGTTTTCTGTGTTGAGAAGTATGACTCCTTCAACATCTCCAGTTTTTCACGATATTCTTCTTCACTTTCAAACTCAACACTTTCGGAAAGTGAGGCGAGCTTCTCTTTCTGAGTCTGTGCAAGACCTTCAGAGACTTGATCTAAGATTCCATCAGCAACCGACTCTGCGAGACGCTTGTTGAGTGAAACGTTTTTCTCAATCTGCTCGTTGAGTTTTTCTTCCATTTCATCAAGTTTGTCTACCATGCTCTCAAGAACATCATATTTATCTTCAGGGATTGATACATAATGTGCTTCAAAAAGATCCTTCATGCCTGAGAGGAAGCTCTCAGTCATTTCGGTCTTCAGTCCGTATTCGACTGCAAGAGCGTTCTCTTGGAACCACTCTTCAGCAACATACTCAAGGTATGAATCGATACGATCACCGAGTTCTGCCTTGATTTCTGCTACTTCCTCAAGAAGAGCAGCTTCATATTGCTCTTCAAGGGATTCCTTGATTTGAGCAACTTTTGATCTCAGGGCAGTCTCGAAGACAACCTTTGCCTTTTCTCTGAACTCTTCGGAGAGTTCTTCGCCACCGAGCAGAGCATTAACATCTTCTTCGATGTCATACTCTTCTTCGATCTCTTCTTCTTCGGTAACTTCTTCTTCGATCTCTTCTTCAGCGACGATTTCTTGGGTCTCTTCTACTTCTTCCTCGGAGATAACTTCTTCATCTTCGAGTTCTTCTTCCTCTTTGACACCCTTCATAGGCTCAGCAGCCTTAGCACCCTTGTTAACTACATCTCTTACTTGCTTGAGTGTAGAACCAGGAGTCTTCAGCTTTGCTGAATCATCGTCTGGTTTGTAGTTTTCGGGGGTAGGACCACCGAGATCTTCGTAAGAACCTGCAATTGAAGTATCCATTGGTTCTGCTGGTTTCGCTCCGGCGTTAACAGCAGTCTTGGATTGCTTAGTGCCTACTTCCATTTCTTGTAATTGTGTACCACGAGACATTTGAACTCTCCGATTTACCTGTATTAAATCTATATTTATTTATAAATGAAAACTTTTTATAAGTTATTGAGAAACTCATTAAAAAGATTTAACTTGTGCTCATCAAGTCTTTTTTGATCGACAAGTGTATTAATGGTCTTGTATGTTTTAGCAGCGAGTTTTTCACGAAGGACGCCACCATCCCAAACCCACTCTTTTCCTTCCATAATTCCTGAAACAAATGCATCAGGAGCAGAAGGATCAGCGACAATATCAGCAGCAGTTGCTAACATAAAATCTTCACCAACTTCAGAATAACCTTCTTTGGTTGGACGAAGAGAACCGATACCACGAGAGGAAACGCCAAGAGTAACTCCTTCATTCAAAAGAGACTCTGCAATTTTTCCCATTGGGGTTGAAAGGATTTGCGCCTTTCCAATAAAGTCATTTCCCTTTTGCTCAAGAGAAACAATCTTATGAGATACTCTATCAAGATTGATCGTTGGACCTTCTGGGTGGCCAAGTTCTCCCAAAGCACGACCTTTAGAAATATACTGGTCAGTATATCTTTTTACTTCACGCTCCATTACATTGAGACGGTAAACTCTACCATTGCGGTTTTGTTGTTCTGTCTGGAGAAATGGTCCTTGAATGTATAAAAGTTTTTTACCGTTTTTTTCTTCGGTAATAACTTCTACCTTTTCGATCTCTTCTCTGATGAGTTTCATTTGATTAACCTGTGTAACCTACTTTTGCACCTCTGATGGTGCCTGTTGCATAGCAAACATCATTTGGTTTTTTTTCAATAAATTCAACAGTTCCATCTGGAATTGTGATAAATGAGGTAGAAGCAGCACCAACAATAGTGCTCACTCCAATGGTTCCAGTGCTTCCAGAAACATTGACAACTCTTACAACAGTTGCCTGTGCAAAAGAAGTTGCAGAACCCGCAGCAGTTGGAATTGCTATTTCATTATCAATTATTAATGCTCTTGTCATTATTCCTGTAAGACATTTACTAGTTATTTATTTAATAAATTATTCCCCTTCCTCATAATCATAATCTTCCTCTTCGATTTCATCTTCGAGTTCTTCTGGATCCACAAACATTTGATTGGATACAGAAGGTCGAATTTGATCGATTTTTTCGGATGATTTCGCAAAGAGCAACTCTTTAATTTTGTCGCTCACCTGTGAAGGAGATTCGTCAGCTGCGATTAAGTCGATAAGGTCGTCCATAATTAGAATCAATATAATCTTTTATATTTATATTTCCCCACCATTGGGGATTTCTGGTGCCTTGGTTGATGACCCCTGAGATTCAAGATCGGGTTCCATTACTGGTTGACCCAAATCTCCACCAGCCCCAGGAATGGGTTGACCCGTTGCTGGGTCAATTGCCATTTGAGTTGGATCTGGGATTATACCATTTTTGATTTCTTTCTTAATCAATGCATCTTGTTCAAGAATTTCCTCGTCAGTCTGACGGAGAATTCTGCGACGAACATAATCCTGAGAGAAATATTTACCGACATATGGTTCTGCAGTTGCAACCATATTCAGTCTCTCATTCATAAGCTCACTATCTTTCAGTTCTGAGAAGTGATTGTCATAGAGGAAATCATATTGAATATGCTGATTCATTTTTTCCCAATCTTCTGGGGTAATGACATTCTTGAGAATCAGTTGAGTCTTGAGCATATCATTGAACATATTTGAGAATCTCTTTCTCAAACGTCCAACAAACTTGGTAAACTTGAGTTCGTCTCTCAGAATTTCAGAAGATCTACCCAAATTAAATCCACCCTCTCCGTCCATTCTGCTCGGCGGAACATTAAGGGACCTGTAAAGTTTTTTCTTAAAGTACTCAATATCTGTGATTTCTCCCAGGTTTTGGCCTCCAGGAAGAGTAGAAATTTCAGTTCCGCGTCCTCCCTCTCTTCTGGGAAGCCAGAAGTCCTCAAGCATAGCCATGTATTTTTTGTCATCACGAATTTCACCAGTGTTTGCATCATAAACAAGTTTGTTGCGATAACGCATCATTACATCGCGCAGATATTGTTCTGCCTTGATCTTTGGCAAATTGCCAACATCAATATAGAAGATACGACGTTCTGGAGCACGGGACAATCTGTAAATAACAAGAGAGTCCTCAATCATTCTCAGTTGATTGAGAGCTTTGATTGCCTTGTGAAGATAAGAAAGAGTATTGCCCTTGTTTCTATCTACAAGACCAGAGGTGCAATAAGTAATTGAATCTTTTGCAATCTTAATTCCTTGACTTGCCCCAGTTTGCGTTGGACTTGCGGAGGGATAAATTGATCTTGGGTTGTAAATAAAATACTCTTCAATCTCTGGAAACTCATAATCCATAGGATTATCAGTCTTAAGAACATTAATTGCTCTGAATTTATCTTCTGGTTTTTTCTTTTCTTGTCTGATATAACGCATTTTCATTGCGTCAATATAACGAAGTTCCTTAATTCCTTCGTGGGGATTCTTTAGGTCAATGATTTTGTGGTAGTAAATACGCCCATCAATGTACCAGTTTCTATAAATTTCGTGGCTCTTTTTATCAAAGTCCAATAAATCTAAGATGTATTTAAATTCTGAGCGAATCTTTTTCTTGATCCCATCGCTCGCATTTAAATTGTCGAGATCAATTTGAACAGGAACGTCGTTTTGATCCGATACAATTGCTTCGTTTACGATATCTTCAATGGCACTATCAACTTCCGGTTGAAGTGCCATCTCACGATATCTTTTGATGAGTTCGAACTCTGTTCGATATACTCCTTCTAAGTCAACATAAGATCCAAAAAAACCACTACTCATATAGTGGTCAACCCCGTCCTCGTCATTAGGAGGAACGGGGGAAACCGCATTGGGTGATAGTGGCTCAGTGTCCTCTATTGAGAACCCAAATAATTTTGCCATAATTTATTGTTTACTTTTAGACTATTTATTAACCGTTAACTCCGCCTGCTCCGGTAGCAGAGAAGGATTGAACTTGGAATTCAACAGTGAATTCTTCAATCGTATCTCCGGTATCATAGGAGAGATCAATTTGAGAAACATTTGTTGGGAAAATGTCAATAAATTGATACTCTTTCAGAACAGCATTGGCACTACCTGCATTGGTGGTGCTGCTTGGAGTTGAACCTCTGCCCAGTTGGAAAACAGTTGCGTTTACCATATATGCTGATGGATCAGTTGCTCCCAGGTTATTATCAAGTCTAGCAATTAAATCAGCCCACTGCTCAAATGCATTTCTGAGGACAAATCCTTCATCGTTGATTACGGTTACAGTCCAAGTATCAATTGTTCTGTCTCCAGCAACCTTGAAGATTCTTCCACGGAAAGGAACATCGATTGATGCGATGTTTTGAGCAGGCAGAGCAGCTGCCTTACACATAAATCTGAAGTTGTTTGCATCCCAAGCAGCGCCTTGGACGCCAGCTGGAAGGTTTGCTAACTCAACCTCAAATAGATTGGGGCGGGCTCCGCCCCCGATCAGTGCTGATTTAAACTGAGAGATCGTTTTGTTTTCTCTTGTTGATGCCATCGTTTAAGTCCTCCTTTTGTTATTTAGATAATGAAATTAAACTCTACCAACGACTTCTTCAAATGAGACACCAGTTCTCGTGGCAACAAATGTAAGAGTAACGTAGTTGATCGACTTAGTTGGTTTCAGGAAGATGTCTGCTCTGAATTCATTATTATCAATAACATCTGGAGTGTTATTTGAACTATCGCAAACAACCAGGAATCCATACAATCCTCTCTTTGCCTCAACATCTCTCAGATAAGGCTCAACGATATTTCTGAAGTTTGCTCTAGTCAGTTCATCGTTCAGTTCGAACAGTTGTGCTTCTGCTGCTCTTTCGAGTGCTTGCTCAACAGTGAGGAACAGGCGACGAACGTTAATTCTATCAAATGCAGATGCATAACCAAGAGCGGTCTTATCACCAAACAGGAGTGAACCAATACCTGGTTTTGTGATAACTGGGTTGATTCTCAGAGGATAAAGTTGATCTCTCTGTGCCTTGTTTGGATTATAGGCCAGTTTAACAACGTTGTTGATAATTCCTCTTTGCTGTCCTGCAGGTGAGAACCAAGGGTATGCTTGGATTGAGGTTCTAACCATCAATCCTGCAATGTCAGCATTAGTTGGAATGTATCTGAACTCGTTATTAAATCTATCATAAGTGTACTTATAACCACTATCAAATACGACATAGGATGAAGAAGAAAGTGGTGAGAAGAACTTAATCAGATTATCAGTCTGAACATCTGAGTTAGTTTCGTTAACCAGGTCATCTCTGTGTGGTCCAATTACGGCCATACAGTCCTTTCTCGTATTTGTGAGTGAAACGAGATAGTTTGCTTTTGCCTGTGACAGGTTTCTATCACCAAGTCCAGGACCCATAATCAGGTAGTCAACTGCGATTTCGTCTCTGTTTTGGAAGAGACCGTAACCGCTGATCAGTGCGCCAAGTTCTGCTTCCATTCCACCGTTTTGACCGATTTCAGGAATTCCTGCAGAGTAGTCAACACCACCACCCAGGGTGTAAGTGACATTTCCAATCGCATTGAATGTAACGTCTTGTGCTTTCTGACCCCAGAGACCACCAGCAGTCGTAATCTGAGTGTAGTCGGTTGAGAAACCTACTGCTCTTGGAGTAGTTCCGTGATAGTTATCAGCAGCAGTGGATGGGTTGCGACCAGCATATACATAATCGGACTGGAGTGCAATATAGTCCTTATAGTAGATCTTGGTTGGTGCATCAACGTTGGAAACTGCATCCTGTGCCTTGGAAAGGCTTGTGAACTTCTCAAGGATAGTTCCTTGGTTTCCAGTGATTGTTCCGTAGTCATCAACAACAACAACGTGAACACCATCACCCTTACCATTTCTGTTTAATGACCAGACATTGCTAACTGGTTTTGGTGCAATAGACTTCCAGTAAATTACTGCGTTGTCGAGATCAAGTGTTTGTTGATCATACCAGTCTTTAGCCGTTACTGGGGTATATGCAGCAACATCTGCTGACAATCCAGTATTAATACCAGCATTATTAACAAAATACAGACTATCCGTTGTATCAAACTCCGAATAAGTTGTATTGCGCTGATAGTTAATCTTGGTTTCTGTGGTAGCAACACCAGTTTCTACACGAGAAACAATCTTGACATCAATCGTGCTGTTTCCGTTTACAGCATCTGTAGAAACACCGGTGATGACACCTTTAAGGTATCCAGTAAATCCACCAGTTGTTCCAAGACCAGCAATGGTTACATTGGAAAGAGCTGCAGTAACACCGTAACCAATAATAGCACCGGCGGCATTAAGGTTAGTTGTGTTAACTCCGATTCTTTGGTCTGCTAAGTCGTCAATCTGACAAACTTTTAATCCATTAGCCCAAGAACCAGGGTTCTTTGAGGACCAAGTGTAGTTGGTTCCAGATGAGTGATTGTTCTGATAATCGTCGTAGTTGTCGATTCTCAATCCAGCGGTTGAAGCAATGCCGACACCTGCGTTAGCATTGTTCAGGTTGTCATCACCAATTCTAACTACCTTAAGAACTCCACCGTATGAAAGGAATGACGCTGCGCTCATCCAGTATTCATATTGGCGATCCGTAGAGAGTGGTTTGCCAAATGTGTTGATTAATTCCTGCTCAGTAGTAATGTCAATCGCTTCATTAACAGGTCCAATTCTGAAAGGTCCAGCAATCGCACCAATATTATCTAAAACATTATCAGCTCTTCCTACTGTTAAATCAACCTCCCTGATCAATACACCGGGAGATAATTGAGGAGTCGCCATGTTTTTCTCCGTAAAAGTCTCAGTTTATCTGAAAATATTTATTAAAAAATCACTTTTCGCAGGGGAAACTGGACGTGAACTACTTACCAGTCAGGATATTCCCACTTCCTCTGGTCCGCAAAACGCGCATTAGAAACCCTGCAAATGGTGCATTGCTTACACTCATAAGAATATGATGATGCGACCGCTCCTCTATCCTTCCTTGTTCTATAAAAATCTTCAACTAGATTTTTTATTTCTCCACATACTCTACATTTTCTATCTACTAAGAGTAAGTGACCCAGATTAATTTGACCATCTAGTTCCATTACATATATTCCCACATATAGGCTCTATCACCATATTCATCAGTATACCATCTATCACCATCTGCATCTACAAAACTGTTAGAATCTAATCCATCAGAAACAAATCCAAATGGTGCCATATCTTGTTCGATCTGATTTTTTTGCTCCTCATATAGTCTCTTACGAACATCTTGATCTGTCAGTTCCTTAAAGTAATCTTGTGCAACCAACCAGGCATAGATGACAAGGCACATTGCAAGGTCATCATTACAACCATCTTCTGCTTCGAACGAATTATTTTTGGAAATAAAGGTTGTAAGTTCAGAAATAATATTATAGTCTTTAAAGAGAAGTTTATTCTCCTCAATCATAGTTTTAAGGTTGAGTGCTCCAACCTTTTTGACCGTCTTGGACATTTTAACGCCAAGTTGAGTTTTCTTTCCAGAGAATCCTTGACCTACAATTTGACCAGCTCTTCCTCTCATTGAACACATCAAAAGATTTTGGTATTCCAAGTCATATTGAATGATACTAGCAACTTGGTCGCCAATATCATTAACCTCACAGAGAATATATGCATTATTGTAATTCTTTGCTACTTCCCATATAATGTTTGGAAACAACATCGGTTTGATTTCATTGTTTCGGTATTTTGCTACAACATTATGCGGAAACTCAGTGATGTCTACAACAACAAAAGCTGAATAGTCTTCACTCACTCCCCGTGCAACGTCAACCGTAATAATATAATCGTGATTCTCTTTGACTAACTCATATACATCTAATCCCGCATTTTGTTTGATTGGATTGTCATAGACAAAAGACCTCAGTTTACTGGGCGCGATCAGTGTGTCAATCGAACCTAAAAATTCACATTCAAACTCAATCTTGAATTGTTGTTCAGATGTGTTGGCGATTGTTTGCTGTTTCCATATCTCGTCTCTACCGGGAACTTCTGACCAATGAACATCGGTAGGGACATATTCATTTTTACCTCTCTCAGCATCGTGCCACATACGGTAGAAATGATTCATACCGTGTGGAGTGGATACTATGATGACTTTTGTGCTTTTACCAGAAGTAATAGTAGGATAAACAGATGCAAAGAAGGAGTCAGCGATGTGATTAGGGACGAACGCGAACTCATCGAGGAAGAGGATATTGAACGACATGCCTCGGACAGCACTCGCAGATGTAGAAGCTGCCAATATCTTACTGCCATTTTCGAGTTCAATGTTCCCCTTGTTCCATACTAGGATACCTTGTTGCATCCACTTTGGCAAGTTTTCGTATGCAGTTGCTAACCTTGCTAACAATTCTCTTGCGGTTGATGCTTTGTTTGCCAGTATACCTATATTTACACTGTCATTAAAGATTGCATAATGGAGAAGATAAGACACAACGGTAGTGGATTTACCAGTCTGTCGTGGCATCTTACAGATATTAAATCTGTTTTCATGGAAGTTATTGATTAACTTCTCTTGAAAATGATACGGATGAAATTGTGTAAGACCTTCATCCAGAGAAACAATTTTAATATAATTGTTTGCAAAATAAACCGGATCTTCTTTACACTTAACAAATTCAAGAACTTGCTCTTGCGTAAATTCAATTGGAGTATTGGCTTTCTTTAGATTCGGATTACCAAGATATACATCATCTGCCATAAAAATTACCTTTGTTCAATCCAATTCAATACTGCAAGTGCTGCTTTGTTGGTATTGGGAGCTGCACAAGCAAGAGTATAAGTATCACTGATTGTACCAATACCAGTTCTTCCAAGTTGTAGTGCTGCTT
>Ga0208162_1001634_pt1 | contig 11527 bp, 8 predicted proteins | sample CB_VirMetaG_4_FD_184539 | JGI IMG/M metagenome (GOLD analysis project Ga0208162, IMG submission 184539) | Freshwater to marine saline gradient viral communities from Chesapeake Bay - CB_1508_1M Viral MetaG (SPAdes) (version 4) | ecosystem: Environmental > Aquatic > Marine > Coastal | place: USA... | reverse complement strand
TTATGCAATGGCTGATTTAAATAAATAACTGTTAACCTTTTACTTCCCCCAAAGCCTCATAGTTTAGTTACTATGGGGTTTTTTCTTTGTGTAACCTAATATATATCTAACGCTTTGTTTCTGTTGTGTAATCGTGTTTGGTGTTGTTTGGGTATTTGTTCGCAATCTGCCTACCTCAAGTAAAAGTTTGGGGTTTACTCGTACAATTAACAAATGGCAAACCGTTACGCGTGTTATGTGTGTGTCATGTCTAAATTATAGCTAGGTTTAACTAGTTGGCTTGTCTTCCTATGGTTCTAGATCGGCTTGGCAAAGGGTACAAATCAGGGCGTTTATAGAAAAATAAAAATATATACCTTATGCGTGGGTGCGTGCAAGGGTCACCCCACCCCCCCTAGCATCTGCTAGCAATGTCGCCATATTTTTAGTTGGGTGAGTTAGTTGTACAACCTATTTGCATCCCTTTGGGATACTCCCTATGGGATACGCTGTGTGTTATAGGTGTATCTCCCGGAGGTGTTACTCCTATTGTATCCATTTTGACGAAAAAGTCAACATAAAAATTTTTTATTTGACATATCTGTATTCTGTACGTATAATCTATGTATCAAGACCAGTTTCGAGCAGCAGCAATCAAACATAAACTCGTGCTTTGGCTCAAGCTGAAATGTTCTTGACTTAACTTAACAGAGAATACACCGTGTTTGAAGCAATCATACTAATATGTACGTTAGGATTACCTGAAGTATACAAGAACTGCGAAGAAGTAAAGGACACAAGAGGTCCTTACCCTACCGAACAACGTTGTAAAGTAAGAGTGGTGGAAATATTGCAGGAACTACCTGAATATAGACCCTACTCCTACCCTAAAGGCTATAGATGCGATGAATCTACTACCACAAACAAACAATACACGTGAGATATCACCCCAACAAGAACAATTCCTAAGTAATCTGTTCGATAACGGTGGCAATGTTACCGATGCAGCGTTAGCAGCAGGCTACGCTAAGGGTAGTGTCACGTGGTTAAAGACCAGTTTAGCCGATGAGATAATCAATCGCACAAAGAACATACTGTCTATGCACGCTTTTAAGGCTGCTACACGCCTAGTAAGCACAATAGACAACCCAGTACCCGAAAGAGGAGACGACCTACGCTTCAGGGCTGCAGAATCGCTTTTAAACAGGGTTGGTCTGGGAAAACAGGAAACAACCAACGTAAATGTACAGGCAGTGCATGGTATTGTGTTGCTGCCACCAAAGAAAGAGGTAGTTATCGATGGCTAAAAAAAACAAAATGTATTCAAACGACCCAGAATCAGTAAAAAATTCTCCTAAACAAAAGAAGATACGCAAGAAAAAGATAAACGATAAAGGCTCACTTATAGCAGGTGGAACAATATTGGGTTTGTTAGGCTTGGGTGCAACAGGAGCAATAGTAGGTCACAGAGGTATGATGGATACTAGAAACAAAATTAACGTATTAAAAAGAGAAAAAGAATATTATAATAGTAAAAGATCAAAAATGATGCAAAAGCCTAGACGTGTTGATGTTCAATCTCCTGATATGAACTAAATGACAGATGCACCCAAACGTGGTCGCCCTAAGAAAGACCCCGAAGCACCTAAGCAAAGATATTTCCTGTCATCTGCTGAGAAAGCAAGGCGACAGACCCAGAAGAGATTACGTGACGCTAAGAAGCGTGCAGAGAAAGTAACCAAAGTAGCAGAAAGTAAAAGAAGATATGCTAGAAAGCTTGAAGAAAAAGTTAGTAACGTGGAGAAAGCACTTAAGGGAGATGCAACTACCGTTATCGATACAGGGGAGTTGGCAAGCCTTCCTCCACCTGTGCAAGAACTTGTTGGTAATCGGGAAGTCGTGTTTCAGCCGAATGAAGGACCTCAAGAAGAGTTTCTCTCATCTAGTGAAAGAGATGTCCTCTATGGAGGTGCTGCTGGTGGGGGGAAATCTTTCGCCTTGTTGGCAGACCCCCTTCGTTATTGCACTAATCCTAATCATAGGGGTCTTCTTCTTAGGCGTACTCTCGATGAGCTTACTGAGTTAATAGACAAATCCCGTCAACTGTACCCCAAAGCGTTTCCCGGTGCGAAGTTCCGAGAGTCAAAGTCAACGTGGCACTTCCCGTCAGGAGCAACCATTTGGTTTACCTATCTAGACAAAGACAAAGATGTAACCCGATTTCAAGGACAAGCTTTCAACTGGATAGGGATAGACGAGATAACCCAATACCCAACACCTTACGTGTGGGATTACCTGAGATCAAGATTAAGAAGCACCGACCCAGAACTACAAAAGAGTTTGTATATGAGGTGTACTGCCAATCCGGGTGGAATCGGTGGGTGGTGGATTAAGAAAATGTACATTGACATCGGGGAACACAACAAACCATTCCCTGCATCAGATGTTGAAACAGGAAAGCCTTTCTTCTGGCCGCAAGGACACGAAAAGGAAGGTCAACCTTTGTTCTATCGTAGGTTCATTCCTGCGAGACTAACAGACAACCCGTTTCTTATGGCAGATGGACAATATGAAGCTATGCTTCGTTCACTACCTGAAATAGAACGGAAAAGATTACTCGAAGGGGATTGGGATGTAGCCGATGGTTGTGCCTTCCCAGAATTTGTGAGAGCTAAACATGTGGTGGAGAGTTTTGAGTTACCTACCAACTGGCCCCGTATACGAGCCGCTGACTATGGGTATGCGAGTCCTTCTTGTGTGCTGTGGGGTGCTATTGATTGGGATAACAATATATGGATTTATCGTGAATTGTACGTAAAACAGTTGACAGCAGAACAATTAGCTGATAGAATACTAGAAGCAGAGCAGTTAGACCCTCTACCTCACTATACCGTACTTGATGCTTCTTGTTGGAACAAGACAGGGTTCGGTCCTTCTATAGCAGAAACGATGATGCGATGTGGAGTCCGTTGGACACCATCAGATCGTAATAGAATACAAGGCAAGATGGAAATACATCGTAGGCTATCAGATGACCCAAGAACAAATGAACCAAGACTACGAGTGTTTTCTAATTGTAGCAACACTGTCAAGCAGTTGGCAGCAATTCCTCTTTCCAAGACTAATAGTGAAGACGTAGACACTAAAGCAGAAGACCACGCATACGATGCTCTGAGGTATATGTTAATGACAAGGATGACAGGGTATGCTTCGATTCATCAAACGCTTAATGGCATCAAGGCTCAAGTCTATCAAGTACAAAATGAAACATTTGGATATTAATAAATGGCAGAAGATACCGTAAGAGGAATATTTGATAATAAAGCTTATCAAGGTCTTACAAATCACGTTAGAACATCAGTTAGAGAATTACTTACTTTTAAAACCACAGACGTTCCAGAACTTGTAAAAATATTTGGAGGTAAAAACATTCCTAGTGGGGGTGTAACAGATGAGCAAGCTAAAGAGTTAATAAAATTTTATACAAAAGGAAGGTATCCCGGAATAGGTAATGAAGTAATTACTGTTATGTCTAATGATTTAAAGACACAGTCACCAACCTTATTTAAGAAAGCAACAAAAGTGGCAGAAAAAGACCCATTAAAAATTACACTAGCTGAAGCAGCCGAACTATATAATAAAGAAATTGGTACAAGTACCATAACTTCGTTTGGTGACAAAGGTAAGTTTAAGAAATATAAAAACGTAGCTCTTGTAGATGCTTTTAAAGGAGATAAAGGAAGTCGTATTATTGATGAGATTCTAGGTCAAACAGATACACCCGGAACTTTTAATACAATGATAGATAATTTACGATTAATCTCTAAACCTGTTAGAAGAAGAATATCTCTTTCTAATCCAAACGATCCTTCTTTAAATATTATTCCCGGATTAGAAGCAAAAGACGAACAGACTAAAATAGTATTTGGTGAGAGAAAAGTTGCTGGAGGAGCTGCAGAAGTGGCGATACTTACAGACAACAGACAGGGGTGGAAAGAATTTTTTGATAAAATAGATGCTATAGCAGATGATCCAAATAATCCAAAGCAAGCATTAGCCAACGCTTTTCGTGTAAGTTATTATACTGGCCCTAGACCCGGACTTATTGCAGGATTGCAAGGATCAGAGTATCTAATAGATCAGGGAGCTATATATGTAACTCCACAAACTAAAACAGTAGGTGCAGAAAAAGATCAAGAAACTAGAAAGGGAGCAAGTAAGGGTAAAACATCTTTTAAAAAGAAAGCTACTCCGTACACTGTTCCTCTTGGTGAAAATGCCCACGCTTATCTACAACAGCAATTAAAAATAAATGCAAATGATCCTGACATTAAAGCATATCTTGCTGAACAAAAGAAATCAGGTAAAGCACCTATATTTGTACAAAAGACAATAGGTAAAGACGGTAAAGTAAAAGTATCTGCAATAGGCACTCCTGCAATATCTAGTATGCTCTCTGATATAACAACAAGTACTCCTATAATTATTGATAATCAATCAGGGAAAGAATATAATAGCTTAAATCCTGTTGAAAAAACAGAAACTGGTAAATTTGGATCTGCGTTGTCAAGAAACATTCACGCTTCAGTCGGACTAAACGAGCTTAATGAGGCAGATCAACTTATTGATTTTTTACACGGTAGAAGTGAAACCTCTGGTACAAAAGGTAGAGGTCAAACCAAAAAACAAAAATATGCTCTTAGAGCTAGAGGTAGATTTACACAAGGGGAAAGAGATGGTCAACAGAGAATTGGCAATTGGATAAACGGAGTTCAAGGTAAAGATGCAACAACAATACCAGATATACAAAACAAGGTATCAAAAGCAAACTACGCACTAGAAGGTTTTTTTGATCAACCTGTAGACACTACTCCATCTGCAACAGGTGCAGTAGATAACAAATCAAATGTTATAAGTAAAATACTAAGTGGTGAAATTAGTATTGCAGATCAAATGAAAGCCTACAGAGAAAAGAAAAAGTTAAAAACACCTGACGGGGGTGGTGGCAAGGCAAACATGATCTTAGCAGGAGGTCTTGGTATTGGTACAGCTTTAATGTCAGGAAATGCCGAAGCAGGAGCAGACGTTGGCACACAGATGGTTGCAGAAGAAGTTCTTGAAAAGGGAACTATTGAAGTGCTTAAGAAAGCAGGACTTGCAGCAAGAAGTGCTAACCCTGTAGGTGCAGGACTTACGATTGCAGCTAGTACTGTTTCTACTATTGGCGAACAAGCCTTTGAAAAAGAAGATAGAGTAGCAAAACAACTAGGTATCAATAGAGCAGACCTTATAAAGCTACCAAAAGATCAAAAAGAAAAATTGTACAAAATGCTAGATAAAGAATCAGCAAAACAACTAGCAGGACAACAAGAGAAGATTTCACTTGGCGAACAGATGAGAAGTTTGTCAAGTAACTCTACCACTAGACAATTAGATAGTGGTGCAATAGAAACTGACCCGATGATTGACAATATGTTAATGTCAGGTCAAATTTAGGAGATGGCAATGCCAAACAATAACTATAACTACGGTGCTTCATACATAATGAACGCTGATAAAACATCATATAATGCACCAGATGCAGGACTAACTCGTGAAGGTAAAGACTTTGACACAACTATGGGCAACTACGAACTACAGTCTAACATGCCTAAACAACAGTCTAAGCCAACAGTTGAAGCTTCTTTGTTCGCTATGGCAGACGAAAAAAATTATTTCTAAATAAGGTAAATACATGGAAGATCAGGTTTTACAACCAGAATCTGACGAACCTATTGATGTAGTTAATCCTGACGAATACATGCCGGGATTAGCAGGGTACATCAGAGGTAAGTTTGATGATTCTGAAAAGGGGAGGTTCTCCCACGAGCAACGATGGTTGCAGGCATATAAGAACTTTCGTGGCATTTATGATTCTACTACTCAGTACCGTAGTTCAGAAAAATCAAAAGTTTTTATTAAGATAACTAAAACTAAGGTTCTTGCTGCATATGGTCAGATAATAGATATACTATTTGCTAATAAAAAATTCCCAATTGTTGTAGAATCAACACCAGTACCAGAGGGTGTTGCTGAGTTTGCTCACATGACAACTCCTGTTGATGGTGCAATGGAACAGGCTTCTTCTGATCCGTATGGCTTTGAGGGTGATGGTAAAGAACTTCCTCCCGGAGCTACTGCAGCCGAGACACCGAAAGATTATCTCGGAGCTTACAGAAAAGACTTTGGAAATGCTCCCGTAAGTGAAGGCCCGTCAAGAGTAGGTGAACCTCAAATATCACCTGCACAAAAGTCTGCTCTCATGTGCGAAAAACAAATCCACGATCAACTACTAGATACTAATGCCACTACAATTATACGTAAAGCTATATTTGAAGCTGCAATGCTAGGAACAGGCGTGGTGAAAGGCCCTTTAAATATGTACAAAAGGGTTCACAGATGGGGAAGAAATGAGCAAGGTGAAAGAGAGTATCAACCGTATGAGAAGGTTGCTCCTAGATTAGAACACGTTCCTTTGTGGGATTTTCATCCAGACCCATCTGCAACAACTATGGAAGATTGTGAATACGCAATACAAAGACATCGTATGAACAGACAACAGTTACGTGGTCTACTTTTAATGCCACACTTTAGAGCAGAAGCAATTAATGAGATTCTTGAACACGGACCTAACTACGAAGATAAGTATTATGAAGATACTATAAGAGACGATGAAACTCAGGCAAACTACCAAGAAAATAGATACGAAGTCCTAGAATACTGGGGTGTTATTGATTCTAAGTTTGCAGAAGAAATAGGCATGCAGGAAATTGGCGAAACAGAGAATTACTCTCAGTTGCAAATCAATGCGTGGATATGCAATGGACAAGTTTTAAGATGTGTATTAAACCCTTTAACTCCTGTACGAATACCCTTCTTTACTATACCCTATGAAACTAATCCTTATCAACTATGGGGTGTAGGTATAGCCGAGAACATGGAAGATGCTCAGTTGCTTATGAATGGTCACGTAAGAATGGCTATTGACAACTTAGCACTTGCAGGTAATCTTGTGTTTGACGTAGACGAAGCTAGTCTAGTTCCCGGACAGAACATGGATATATTTCCCGGAAAGATATTCCGTAGACAGTCAGGTGTGACAGGAACTGCAATCAACGGTCTTAAGTTTCCAAACACTGCAGGAGAAAACTTGCAGATGTACCAAATTTCTAGACAACTTGCAGACGAAGAAACAGGTATGCCTTCTGTTATGCACGGACAAACAGGTGTCAGTGGCACAGGAAGAACTGCAGCAGGTTTATCAATGCTGATGGGTGGTGCAAACCTATCAATGAAAACAGTAATAAAGAATATAGATGATTATTTGCTTAAACCTTTAGGAGAGTCCTATTTTCAATGGAATATGCAGTTTAATGAGGACATGGATGATGTAAAAGGTGATCTTGAGATCAAACCTCGTGGTGTTGCAGCAGTTATGCAAAAAGAAGTACGTAGTCAAAGATTAATTGGCTTGTTACAGACTGTAAGCAACCCTATGCTTGCACCGTTTATAAAAATACCTAACCTTATTCGTGAACTAGCTATATCTCAAGACATAGACCCTGATAGCTTAGTCAATGATACAAACGAAGCACAAATTTATGCAGAAATGTTAAAAGGAATGATGGCAAATGCTGAACAAAGACCAAGCCAAAATGATAGCACCCCTAATCAACAACCCTCAAACATGGCAGGGTCTGGAGGAGTACCTCAACAGTCTCAAGATAGTAATAGTGCAGGCACTGACGGTGGCACAATCGGAGTCGGAGCTACGCCAGTTGCAGGGGAAGCTGGTTTTACTGGAAACCCTACTCAAAATGAAATCTAACCATGAAGCAGTAAGAAAGAATAGTTAAATGGCGTTTATAGACAGATACGGTAATAGACAAGAGGGAACTGGAAGTTTTGTTGACTATTATAAAACAAGACCTACTTTACCAGATGCAGGTGATCCTATTGATGTTACACCTCCCGTAATTGAAAATCCTTTTGATCCTAACTATCTAACAGGTAGACCTGCACAACAAAACGATAGTGGTGGTGCTACAGCAGAACAAGAAAGTGATATGAGATTTAGTTTAGATGGTATTAGTGCTGGAACAGTAGACTACAGCCAGATAAAACACTCATCTTATGAAGACTACCTTAAAAGCACTAACTACACTCTAGACAGATCAGGTATATTTAGCTCAACTCAATTTCCTGATGTTACAGGTAAAGGATACTCTGATGCAAAAAGAATGGGAATAGGTGAAGCTATATTGGGGTTAGCTCCTATAGCAGGACCTCTTATTTCTCAATTTGACACAGTTGCAGTAGACAGTCCTTTGGGTCAAACTAGATTTCCTCAGAGATCAGGTATAGGCAATATAGCTACAACTTATAATTTGATTGATGAGTATGATGGTTTAAATCAAATTAAAAACGATAAATTAAATAACATGGCTACCCCTGAGAAATACGACTATTTAAATTTTGACTATGGGTACGGAGTTGATCCTAGCATAATGGTAGATGTGGCAGATGGACCTCCACAGCAAGCAGCAATGATTGCAGGTCAAATACAAGACCAATACACAAAGGGAATATTACAAGATAAACAAGATTTTGCTACGGGTAAAAAAGCCGATTTTATTAACATAGGTCAAGGCAAAGGTTTTGGTGGTGACACAGGTCACGCTTTTACAATAGGTAACAGAACTGCCTATAGAGTAAAAGGTTCTACTATGTACAAAGGTCTACCACAAGGTATGAGTCAAAACGTTGCTAAAAGTGTAGAAGCTTTACAAAATGGTAAAAACCCATATAACTACGATCCCAATTCAGACAGCAATGAAGATGTAGTTGTTACAAGAACAGAAGATGGAACACTAACAGGAGGTTACAGAACAGACGGTAGATTTGTAAGTGTCAGTGGTCAAATAGCACAATATGGTTACATGGATGATTTTACAAACATGGCAAGAGAAGGTTTTAAATCAGGAAACTTAACTCAAAAAGAAGCACAGAGTTTTGCAAGAGGATGGTTAGAATCATCTAGAACATCAGGTATGCGTAACGCTTCAGCCGCTGAGAGACTTGCTAATTTAAATAGCTGGAAACAAAGAGCTATGAACGCAGGAAAGATGAGTGCTTCTCAAAAGAAAAAGAATAAAGTAAATCTTTGGAACATAAAGAAAAAGAAAGTAGTTTCAGAAGGTACTAAAACTTCAGGGATGACCCAAGAACAAAGAGAAGACCAATTTAGACAAAACAACCAACAGACAGCAGCTCAAAATCAAGCCGCAGCAACTAGGGATACATCGCAAGGAACTATAAGCTATAGCGATGATAGTAACGATGATTTTGATTCTGGTGGTGTAGGTCAAGGTGGGGATTCCTACGGTGGATTAGAGTTTGCACAAGGAGGTCAAGTTGGGATGGCAGAGGGCGATCAGGTAGCTCCTTCCATACAAGATGGAACTGCAGTTGCACCTAATGTCGTAGGACAAGATGATGGGGATATGGTTCTTTCAGCAAACGAACTAATGGAAGGGCAACCAGAATCAGGGTTTATACGTAAGCCATCTAGCGAAACAACTGATGAAGAAGGTGTAACTGATGATAACCCAACACTAGCACCTAACGAAAAGAACCCTAGAGGTGCAGCCATTATAATTAACAAACAGGCTGTAGATCAGATGGGGGAGCAAGATGCTGTAAAGATGATAGAGGAAGCTAGGGCATATCTTAGATCAAAGAGTGGTGAAGAAACTAATTTAGATGAAAATAACCCTGAAGGTATGTCTGAAATTATTACAGCCGATGGTGAGATAATGATACAGCCTGAAGAAGCTGATGTCATAGGTAGGAAAAGGCTACTTGCTTTAAATGAAAGAGGTAAGAAAGCCACTAAGGCAGTAAAAAAAAAAGTCGAGCCTAAGCAGGGAGGTTTCATAGAAGCAAACGAAGGTTTAGAAGTTTCTTCTGTTGATCCAGATAGATTTAGTAAAGTGTGGAAAGAGTATAAACCTTTAATTAGAGGTGGTACACAAGCACAGAACAATAACAAATCTAGGGATAAAGCTCAAAGACTTCTTAAACAATTTACAGATCAAGAGTTGCTAGCGTTTGTTATGCTTTCAGAGGGTAGCACACTAGGAGAAGAAGGTGCAGAAGGTATTGCCCACATTATATTAAATAGAATAAACTCAGAAGAAAAAGACTTTAAAGAAATAGAAGATGTATATACTGCGATAACCAAAAGACAAAAAGGCAAAGAAGGTAATAGAGTTTTTCAATTTCAAGGATTAGAACCTACACCTCTTAAAAAATACTTAAGACTCCTTAATGAAAAAGACCCTGAAACTACAAAAAAATATAAACAGTACGTAAACATAGCAGATGAAGTTATAGCAGGAGCAAGAAAAGATTTTACAAATAACAGTACATTCTTTTGGGACCCTAGAAATTCAACAGACCCTTTTATGGTAAACTCTGTAAAATCAGGAAGTTTAATACCACAAGGAAGAACTAAAGTAGGTACATATCTACATGAGTATTTGAAGATGGCAGGTGAAAATAAACAATCAACTATGCCTAACGAAGAAGAGATAATAAGAGAAGGTGCATATAATGCAATGACAGAAAATTATATGAATAGGATAAATAAAAATCAACCTAAGCCTAATCTTAACGCACAGTCACAAGGAGGTGGCTTTATTAGCCGATACACTAACAATCGTGCTAGACCCCTTGTATCACTGAATTAGTCAGCTACCCAGCAATATCTGGCCCTGACATCCGAAGCAGCTACCCACAGCCATGTGGCACTGCAATAAATGAGGTAATAACAATGGCAAGAAAAGTAACTGGCTCACGAGCCAACAAACCCAATGATTCTTTTGGGGTAGTTAATAATCCTAGTCTTTATAAAAACAAGTACCGAGAGGAAGTTGATAAAGAAGACGAAGAAGAATTGGAAGCTCAAGACCCTACTCAAGAAGAAGAAGTAGCTACTCAAGAAGAGCAACCTGCTAACCCGACTAGCTTTGTAGAGTCTCAAAAAAAAGATGATATCGACTATAAAAAACGATATGATGATTTAAAAAGACACTACGATTCTAAGTTACAAGAATGGAAAGATGATAAGCAAGATATGATTTCTAGAATGTCTGCAAATCAAAATTCCGAAGCTAAAGTACAAGAAGATGATTCTAGCTTAGATCAATTTAAAAATCAATATCCAGATGTGTACAATGCTATTGATAAAATATCTGCTAGTAAATCAGATTTAAAAGTTAAACAACTCGAACAAGACTTGTTAAGTCTAAAAGAAAAAGAAGTACAACTTGAGAAAGATAAAGCATATCAAGAATTACTTCGATTACAGCCTAAATTTGATACTTTGAAAGTAAGTGAAGAATTTACAAGCTGGTTAGATAAGCAACCTAAATCTATCTCAGATGGTATCTATAATAATAATACAGATGCACAATGGGCAAGTCGAGTAGTTGATCTGTACAACGCT
>Ga0208162_1001631_pt1 | contig 11547 bp, 20 predicted proteins | sample CB_VirMetaG_4_FD_184539 | JGI IMG/M metagenome (GOLD analysis project Ga0208162, IMG submission 184539) | Freshwater to marine saline gradient viral communities from Chesapeake Bay - CB_1508_1M Viral MetaG (SPAdes) (version 4) | ecosystem: Environmental > Aquatic > Marine > Coastal | place: USA... | reverse complement strand
ATGATTTAAATTCTGCTGTTTTGTCTTCAAAGAAACACATTGTTTTATCCTTCACAAATTAAGTTGATATAGAAACCGCCATTGTTAGGCGTCATAATCCCAACGCCACAAGCGTCATGGAATACATCTAAAAGCGCAAGATATGGCGTTGAATAAAGCGCTGCAAACATAAACGCCATTGCTACAAACCAAAAAAGCAAGTCTCTTATTCTTATCTGATAGTCCATTTTTTATTCCTTATAATATGTTGCTGTAAAAACAACCTAAGCTTTGCGAGTTCTCTTTTCAATAGTTGCAAGCCATTTTGCTATTCAAGGTTGTAGACTTTATTTCATGCACGTTTAAGGCGAACTGGAGATTAACTCGCCTATAAGTTGTGCGCCTGGATTTATACACTTTTAAGGCGAGTAACAAAAATATAGTTTAGGGGTTGAACTATACAACCGTAAGGTATAGATAGTTTAGAGGTTGAACGATACAACCTAAAAATGTTTCTGCGTTGCAGCATACACGTTACAACCTAAAGTTGTGGCGAGTGATTTTTGTAACCACAACCTATAGGCGAGGAGAATATGCCATTGTATACACAACCTAAAAGCGAGTCGTATTCAAATATTCAAATCCTAGCATGTGTTGCAAAAAAGTCACATGACCCCACCCGATGGAAAATGACCCCTACAGTGGAAAATGACCTTAGACCCCCTCAGTGGAAATAAGGAAGGAGACCCCTACAGTGGAAATGCGGAATGGAAATTATTTTGTAGTCACCCCTTGACCCACCGATGGAAATACCTATATGTACATTAACAGCAACAACTATGGAGATTATATGACAACAACACAAACCTATATCGAGATGTTATCTTACATGCGACCAGAGGGTGCCAAAGCTCAACGCAAGTTCTGTAACAGATTCCTACGACCTATCTTTGGCAACCCTGACAACCGTGGCAATTACATCTTACGTGTAGGTAACAACCCTACCATTGCCTTCATGTCACATCACGACACAGTTCACACTCATGGCGGCAGACAGAAAGTAGTTGTCGGCTCAGATAACTTTGTCACTACTACACAGAACTGCTTAGGCGCTGACTGTACTACAGGCATCTACATTATGATGCGTATGATAGAGGCTGGTGTAGAAGGCTTATACATCGTACATGCCGCAGAAGAAGTTGGCTGTCGTGGCTCAGGTTACATCGTGCAGCACACCCCAGAGGTAGTTGACGGTATCCAAGCCGCTATCAGTTTTGACCGCTATGGTTACAACTCAATCATTACTCACCAGTCAGGAGTTCGTACATGTTCAGAAGAGTTCGCAGACAGCATCGCAAGCATCCTAGATCTAGGCTACAGCCAAGACAGTGGCGGCTCGTACACAGACAGTAACGAGTACAGAGGTATCATCCCTGAGTGTACAAACTTATCTGTAGGTTACTTCAATCAACATGCCAAGTCAGAGCATCAGGACTTAGAGTTCATGGAGACTTTATCAGATGCTTGTATCAATGCTGATTGGTCTAAGCTTGTCATAGTTCGTGACCCAACTGACAAGGATGACTTCTGGTCAGAGGACTTCTGGTCACAAGATGACCGCTACTATCCCTACGCTGATGACATTGCTGTAGATGTCAGCCTAGAAAAAGTTATCGCAGATCACCCAAAAAGTGTAGCTTTGCTATTGCAATCCTATGGCTACGATGCTAAAGGTTTACTCACAGACTTAGGTCGCATCAGAGAAGGATACTAATATGCAGATGTTTATTGAAGTAGATAATTATGACATTGACGTTGATACACTAGAGTATGGCGTTGCAACCGTAGAAGGAGACGAGATGGGAAAATACTTTAACATTGAAGAGCAACCAATATTCAGCTTCAGTTCTTATGATGATGATGGTGAGTTAGTTGACCTACCCGATCATGTAGTTAAGAAAGCCCTAGATCTGATAGAGGATCACTATTGGGAGTGGCATCAGGATTGGATGTACTGATGTTACATAAGCTCAATAAAGAAGTGTGTCATGAGTGTGAGAGCATCCATGACATGCACGACATAGACGAGTGGGGTTGTCCTAGTTGTAAGCTAGAGACCCCCTCCGATGAAAATATGGAAGAGGAAATTAATCATGTCGAATACTAACGTAGACAAGTATGTGATAAGCCTGTATGACTACACAGGTGAAGCATTAGTGCCGTGGGCAGAGGCAGGGTATTCCTGCATTGCCTATGATATTCAGCATGATGACACAGTGACAGATGTGTTTGGTAGTGGTGGAAGCATCAAGTATGTAAAGGCTGACCTTCACGATCCTAAGACGCATCAAGATATATTCATGGAGTATAACGGTAAGCGTGTTATCTTTGGTATGGCTTGGCCTGTGTGTACAGACATGGCTGTATCAGGTGCAGCACACTTCAAAGCTAAGGCTGAGAAAGATCCTCTATTCCAAGACAAAGCAGTAAGCTACGCTGTGATGTGTAGTGAATTGTTTGAGGATCTAGGTTGTCCTTACTTGATAGAGAACCCTGTCTCTGTCTTGGCTACCAAGTGGCGTAAGCCTGACCACTCATTCCACCCCTATGAGTATGGCAATTACATACCTGACGATCAGGCAGAGCACCCCTTGTGGCCTGACTATATTGCATCTAAGGATGCTTACCCTAAGAAGACTTGCCTCTGGACAGGCAATGGCTTTAACATGCCGTGGACTGATCCAGTAGAGCCAGAGCAGGGCCATAGTAGGCAGCACCTCAAGCTAGGTGGTAAGTCTATGAAGACTAAGAACATACGCAGTGCTACACCCCGTGGCTTTGCAAGAGCAGTATTCTTAGCCAACGGAGAGTATCAATAATGACCCCTGAGATGGAAATAGAGTTAAGAGAGCTAGGTATACTTATACCAACTGAAGATCAGTGTGAGCAGGAGAGTGAGCTTGTACGCTACGACACTAGCTACAAGATGCCCGTACTGGACGAATATGGAGAGCCACCGTGGTAAATAGAAAGCCTAACCCTATGGCTAAAGATCTTAGGCAACCTAAGTATAAACCAAGGGTTGTCCCAGATAAAAAGAAGCCTATATTAAGTAGGAAGCGTAAACATAAGAAGGAGGTTTAAATGTATTGTGTAATTAACAGTGACAACATTATCATAGCTCTGTTCTTGTTGGAGTCAGATGCTCAAGATTTTGTGTATTGTTGTCGTGACCCCTACAGTAGAAAAGACTACAAAGTTGAATACAGAGAGGAGTATTTATATGTCAAACTCGATTGAAGTAACGTATGTAGATCACATGGGATCTGACTTATCTGTAGCTAATGCGGCAAGGGTAAGCTTTGGTAAGCAGAGTGAGATGGACACAAGTGACGTGTGGGGTCCCCCCAAGTTGAAAGATAAGGATGCCAAGCTGATCCGTTACTTAGCCAAGCATAAGCACGTCAGCCCTTTCGGACATTGCTTTGCCAGCTTCCACATCAAGGCACCAGTCTTTGTAGCTAGGCAATTAGTCAAGCATAAGTTCCTACGTTGGAATGAGATTAGCCGTAGATATGTGGACAGTGAGCCTGAGTTTTATGTACCTGACGTATGGCGTGGACGTAGTAAAGATAAGAAACAGGGTAGCTCTGGTAAAATCACAGTGTCTTCTGACTTAGCTATAAATATGGCAGAGTCAGCTAAAAAGGATTATCAGTATTTACTGGACTTAGGTATTTGTCCTGAGCAAGCACGTATGGTACTGCCACAGAGCATGGTCACTGAGTGGTACTGGTCAGGTAGTTTGGATGCATTTGCTGACATGTGTAAGCTTCGCTGTGCGCCTGACACACAGGCTGAGACAGCAGAGGTAGCGTGGGAAATTGACTGTAAGATGGTAGAGTTGTTTCCTGTGTCGTGGAGAGCATTAAGGGAGAATGACTGATGAAGAGTGATATAATTAAAATAACAGAAATAGAAGAGCATGAAGATGGTAGTGCTACACTGCAAGTAGAATGTGACCCTGAAACCTTTGCAGCCATCTTTAACGCAGGGTTTATAGCCTTAATCAGGGCTGGCCTAGAGAAGGAGAAAAGTGATGGGTAGGTATGTAGTGGAAATAGAGGTAGAGAAGGGGGAGTATACCTTCATAAGGAAGGAGAACCCTTGGACGTATGATACTGAGGTACGGGTATTTACTGACCGTGAGGAAGCTGAGAAAGAGGCTAATAGGTGGAATACTGGCAGAGTGGTGGAGTATCTATAATGTTGTTCTATACTGTCCTTGTGTTGAGCTACACACTTAATGGTGACTACCTACAAGCTAAGGTCATCTTCCCTAGTGCTAAGGCCTGTGGAGACGCTCTACCAGCCTATTACGAGCCTGTGTATGCCCTAGATAGGAATGCCATAGGTCAATGCCTAAAGACTGAGGTTATATCAGCCTCTATCAAACCTAAGAGACGCCCCGATGGAAACGGGTGAGTTAATTCCTTACATAATAACTATGGGTGTTGTCCTATCTGCACTTGCAGCACTGCCCGTAGGAATTATGTTAGGTGTATATATAGCAATTAGAGATACCATGAAGTGGTGGAAAGATAAGAAATGAAACCAGAAACAATTATGATGATGTGCGAGGGCTTGGCCCGTAGATATAAAAACCCTAATCACTACGATGACCTTGTAGGCGAGGGTGTATTACAATGCTACGAGATCCTAGCTGAAGACCCTAAACCCCATCCAGCGAAACTCTATCGTGAGGCTAACCGTAGGATGCATGACTATCTTAACTTAGATGTATTTCCAGTAGATATACCTGCCTCTGATGTGTCACGTAGGCTCAGTAGAGATATAGACACAGAGGAATTTGGGGATCATACTTGGAGCGAGGATGGTATTAACTACCTTAGAAACATTCTTAGCTCTGAGATTATACCTTTTGATACAGCGTCTTTATTTAACGAGACAGTTGAGGAGAACTACGAGGAAACGGACTTCTACAATAAGCTGAATACGCAGATAGAGTTAGTCTTCAACGATGACGATAGACTTCTGCTACACATGAAATTTGTAGAAAACATGACTCAAGCAGACATGGGAAATTTCTTTGGTATATCTCAACAAGGGATAGATCAAAGAGAGAAAAAATTGTTTGCTCAACTAAGGGGGGTAGTTACAAATTTGCAACAGGTACAAAAACTTTGATTGTAGTATTTGTTAAATTCAAAAGTAGGTGCCTATAGTATTATGTCCCCCTTTCGTTAAGGCCGATTGTTGTAGGTATGGTAGTAATAATAAGGAGTAAGTATGAATACAGATGTACATGATAATGTGAGAGATCAACCGTGTCCCTATGTGGACTGTGGCTCATCAGACGCTTTTAACTATAACACTAGGGGCTTTGGTAAATGCTTCGCTTGTGGGAGTAGTTACCCTTCTAGGAAACAGATGTTTGACTGGGCTAAAGACAAGTACCCCGTCAGTGGAAATACGACCTCAGAGAGCTTAAGAGAGGCTCAGGATGGTGGTAGTCATGTAGCTATGCGAGGTATATCAGAGCGTACTATGGAGCAGTATGACGTTCTTACATACCCTAACGGTACTCAAAACTACGTGTACCCCAGCGGGGGAATAAAAACCAGGAATCTCAAGGAGAAGGATTTCTATGCAAGCAAGGGGTTCAAGACTGACGAGTTGTTCGGTATGAACTTCTTTACTGCTGGTTGCTCTAATGTCTTAACGATAACAGAGGGTGAGGTAGATGCTATGTCTGCTTACCAGATGTTAAGCTCTAGGGACACCTACCTTAATCCTGTAGTTTCTCTACCATCAGCTACCCCCTCCAAGGCACTTTGGGAGAAGTGTAAGCCTTACCTAGACAGCTTCCAGAAGATTATCTTGTCTGTAGATAATGATGAGGCTGGCAACGGTATTGCTGCAAAGATCTCTAAGATGTTTCCTAACAAGGTGTACCGTGTCTCTCACAATAAGTACAAGGACGCTAATGACTTCTTGACCGCTGGTGCAGCAACGGAGTTTAAGAGCGCTTGGTTTAACTCTTCTAAGTATGTACCTGACAATATCTTCAATACTACTGAGCAGTTCCTTAACTTGTATCGGGATACACCTGAACACCAGTATGTGCCTACAGGTATTGAGGCTTTGGATGAGAAGATCTTAGGTCTCATGCAAGGTCACTTCACAGTTATTAAGGCACCTACAGGTATAGGTAAGACAGAGGTAATGCGGTACTTAGAATATAACATGCTCAAGCGTAAGGTTCCTATTGCTACATGGCACTTAGAGGAAACTAAGTTACGTTCTTTGCTTGGGCTTGTGTCTTATGAAGCTAAGGACAATCTTACACGTAGGGATCTTATTGAAGAGTCTGGCTCAGAAGAAGAGGTAATCAAAGCTATCGAGAGCCTAACCAAAGATGAATTACTGTATCAGTTTTACCTTGAGGAGAACCAAGGGGCTGATGATCTGTGTGATCAAATACGTTTCTTCAGTCAAGCTTGTGGTTGCAAGTTCATATTCTTCGAGCCGATACAGGATGTGGTTACTGGACATTCAGAGGAGAGTAAGGAGCAACAGCTTGCTGATCTATCGGTTAGACTATCTAAGCTTGCAGCAGATCTTAACGTAGGCATTGTAACTATTGCTCACACCAATGAGTATGGAGATCCTAAGTATTGCAAGATGATTGGTCAGAGGGCTTCTGTAGTCTTAGATTTAGAAAGAGACAAAGAAGCTGATACATTAGAAGAGAGGAACACTACATTGATTACGGTACAAAAAAACCGACCCTGTTCCATCGAAGGCAAGGCCGGTAAGCTGAGATTTAGCACTGAGACGTTTATGTTAAGAGAGGTACTTTAATGATAATATCTTGGTGGAGTGCAGGTGTTACAAGTGCAGTCGCAACTAAGCTTGCTATCCAAGAGTTTGGTGATGAGGTTAAGCCTATCTATTTTGGCATTGATTCTGCACATAGCGACAACGCTAGGTTTAAAGAGCAATGTGAAGAGTGGTATGGCTGTGAGATAATCACTGAACGTGCTCCAGAAAAGTATAAAGATCAGTTTGATGTTATAAGTAAAGACAAGTATGTTAATGGTCCAGCTGGGGCTAGGTGTACTCTTGTACTAAAGAAGCGTGTTCGTCAGAGGCTAGAGAGGGAGCTTGACTACGAGGGTCAAATATTTGGCTTTGAGTACAGTAAGAAAGAAGTCAACAGAGCCATACGCTTCAAGGAGCAGTACCCAGATGCTAAACCTTTCTTCCCCCTTATAGAAAAGAGGATGACTAAACCTGAGTGTCTATACTTCTTACAGGAGGCTAATATAGAAGTTCCAACCATGTATAAGTTGGGCTACAAAAACAATAACTGTATTGGTTGTGTTAAAGGTGGTGCAGGGTACTGGAATAAGATCAGAGTGGACTTTCCCGAACACTTCGATAGGATGGCAAAGGTTGAAAGGGAGGTAGGCAACTCTTGTTTAAGAGGGGTCTTCTTAGATGAGCTTGACCCTCAAAAGGGACACAAACAAAAAATAGTTATGCCTGACTGTGGTAACTTCTGTGACATAGAGTTTGAGGAGTTAGATCATCCGCAGCTAGACATGATGCTAGAGACACCAGAATTAATGAGAGGAATATAATGAGAATATTTGATATAGAAACAGATGGCTTCAATAGCACAAAGATCCACGTAGTATCTTGGTCAGATGACTTAGGTAAGACAGTAAACTCAACACACGACTACGATGAGATGCGTGAGGTATTTAAGGTTGATACACTCGTAGGGCATAGCATTGTCAGGTTTGACATCCCCGCAGTGGAAAAAGTGTTAGGTATAAAAGTTAAGGCTCGTCTCATAGATACCCTAGCTGTAGCTTGGTATGTAGATCATGAACGTGGTAAGCATGGCTTAGAAGGCTACGGAGAAGACTACGGAATACCTAAACCTAAGATTACGGATTGGCAAAGTCTGACACCTCAACAATATGCTCACCGTTGTGAGGAGGACGTTAAGATCAACTCTAAGTTATGGGTAGCTTTAGACAAGAAGCTTAACAAGCTATATGACAACAAAGAGGATAAAAACCGCCTTATAGACTACCTAACCTTCAAGATGGAGTGTGCAGCAGAGCAAGAAGCCCTACAGTGGAAATTAGATGTAACTAAGGCTCGTACACACCTAGAGGTATGGGAGACACTTAAGGCTGAGAAGATCGAGCAGTTAGCTAATGCTATGCCAGAGGTTAAGAAATATAAGATGGCAAACAAACCCGCACAGATGGAGAAGAAGAATGGGGAGTTGTCTGTAGCCGGTGAGAACTGGGTGACTCTTTGTAGACAATATAAAGTTCCAGTGACTACAACAAAGATGCAAGTGCTGCATAAGGTTGAGAGAGCTAACCCTAATTCTCCTGACCAAGTTAAGTCTTGGTTGTATAGCTTAGGTTGGGAACCAGCTACCCATAAGTACGTTAAGGACAAGGATGGCAAGAATGAAAGAAGTATTCCGCAAATCCGCAAGGATGCAGAATTATGCCCCTCAGTCTTACGACTGGCCCCTAAGGATGAAGCTATACACCTTCTTGATGGGCTTTCTGTTCTCAGCCATCGTATTTCTGTTCTTAAAGGCATGGTTGATGCAGAGCGTGATGGATACGTGCAAGCAACAATCGCAGGATTTACCAATACAATGCGTTTCCGTCATGCAAGACCCTTAGTCAACCTCCCCTCAGTGGAAAAGCCCTATGGTTCTGAGATACGTGGGTGTCTGACTGCACCTGATGGTTACACATTATGTGGGGCTGACATGACTAGCTTAGAGGATACAACCAAGCGTCACTACATGAAACCCTTAGACCCTGATTATGTAGCTGAGATGAGTAAAGAGGGCTTTGACCCACACTTAGACTTAGCTAAACATGCGGGTGTTATCACACAAGAGGACATCGACAAGCATAACTCAGGGGAACGTAGCTTGAAGTCACTACGCAAGAACTACAAAGTAGTGAACTACAGTGCTACATATGGCGTAGGAGCCTCTAAACTGGCCCGTGAGACAGGTATGAGCTTAAGAGAGGCTAAGGCACTAATAGACGCCTTTTGGTCACGTAACTGGTCAGTACAGAGGGTTGCAGAGGTAGCTAAGGTTAAAGAATGCCTGGATGGGTATTGGCTGTTTAATCCAGTCTCTAAATTCTGGTACAGTTTACGCAATGAGAAGGATAGGTTCAGTACACTTAACCAAAGCACAGGAGTGTATTGCTTTGACAGTTGGGTTGCTGCATGTAGGAAACAGGGTATTAAAACCATTGGTCAATTTCATGATGAAGTTATCGCCTTGGTAGAGGAAGGAGGAGAAGCAGATGTAAAAAATAAGATGGAAAAGGCAGTATCTCATCTTAATAAAGAGCTAAGTTTGAACGTACCCTTGGGTACAGATGTGCAATTTGGCAACACTTATGCAGAGATACACTAAAGTGTAAAAAAATAATCAAAGGCACTTGTTAAATCTACTTTTAGGTGCCTAATATATAATACAGCCCTAACGAAAAGGAACTCGACACATGGCTAAATACACAATGGATATGGTACTACAATACGCTAAAGTATTCCCTGAGAACGCTGACTACGGAGACCCTAAAGGTAACCGTGTGGCTAAGAGTATTGCTGATAAAGGTGGTCAGTATATTGTACAAGGTTATTTCACAGACCCAGATCAAATCAGCCAACTACTAGAAGATGGGTTAGATCCAGAGCCAATGAACAGCCCCCGTATTATCGACGGAGATGCTCAGTATGGTATTGGTAAGTACATGAAGCTCAAGCGTATGGTTAAGGACGTTAAGAACTTTACTGACCGCTACGGTAAGCCCTTTGAGAAGGACTACGGTGGCGCACCAAACATTGTCAACCTTACAAACGGTATGGACAAGAAGACACTGTGGAGCTTTGAAGAGGATGGCCCTCTAGGTAACGGAACCAAAGCTAAGGTTCAATTTGAGACTTACTCTAATGGCGCTGGTGTACGCCTTCTTAACGTAGGTATCACTGAGCATGTACCCTACACTTCAGGAGAGCCAACTGAAGACGATAAAATGTTTATGGTGGGGTAGTCAAATGACGAAGGTAACAATCATCTTTGAAAGCGAAAGTGAAGACGATGGATTTGAGGGTAAGACTATTATTGAGCGTCACAACATAGACGATCTCTGGGCTTTATCTAATGTATTTACTGACGCAACTAAGGCAGGTGGGTGGTGTTATGTTGCAGATGTAGCCTTTGAGAAAGACGATGGTAAGATGGTCTTTGGGAGCTTCTGATGATAGATGGGAAGGTTTTAATAGATGGTGACATTGTAGCCTATCGTGCGGCTCACGTTACCGACAAAGACTTTCCTGAAGATGCCAAGAGTAAGGTAGATGAGCTTATGGGGGACATACTGGATAAAACTACGTTGTTCAGTCTCCCTGATGAGTACACCGTCTACCTTACAGGCAAAGGTAACTTCAGGTATTCCATAGCTACTAAGAAGGTCTATAAGGGTAATAGGGTTGCGGCTGTAAAGCCCAGATACCTTCCCCTCATCAGGGACTACTTAACTGTAAACTACAATGCTATCACTAGCGAAGGGGAAGAAGCAGATGATCTTATAGCCATAGAAGCAACTAAGCTTGGTCCTAGCACTACCATAGCTTCCACAGATAAGGACTTTATGCAGATACCTTGTCATCACTACAACCTAACTAAAGAAACCTTCACAAAAGTCAGTAAGGAAGAGGCTGTAAGGTCTTTCTACACTCAGCTACTGACAGGCGATAAGGTAGATAACATAGGTGGTGCTCCTGGAATTGGCCCTAAGAAAGTCGTTCAGATCTACAAGGACTGTAAGACAGAGGAAGACTTCTGGAAAGCAGCCCTTGAAGCTTACAAAGGAGATAGAGACCATGCCATAGAGTGTGGAAGATTACTCTGGTTAAGACGTAAGGAGGGTGAGCTATGGGAACCACCAGTGAGCGTAGAAGACACGCAATAAAGAATGGTTACAGGTCAGGCCTAGAGGATGATATAGCTAAAGACTTAGAGGGTAGGGGTGTAGGTTTTGAATACGAGAAACTAAAGATTAGATGGAATCTTGTAGAATATAAAACTTACACTCCTGACTTTAAGTTACCTAACGGAATTATCATTGAGTCTAAGGGTAGGTTCGTAGCAGCAGATAGAAAGAAGCACATAATCATTAAAGAGCAACATCCTTTTCTCGACATAAGGTTTGTTTTCTCTAACTCTAGGGCTAAGTTATACAAAGGCGCTAAGAGTACCTACGGAGATTGGTGTAATAAGTACGGCTTTATTTATGCAGATAAAAGGATACCCGACGAATGGCTAACACAATCCTGATTAAAGTCCATCGTGTTCTTGATGGCCCCTACGAAGATGAAGATGGTAATTACTGGTTAAACTGTAGAGTAGAAGATCCCCAAGAAAGAAACCCAAGTAAAGTTATGTTTGATGAAGAGATCCCGTTTGTCTCCTTTGATGCA
>Ga0208162_1001630_pt1 | contig 11548 bp, 25 predicted proteins | sample CB_VirMetaG_4_FD_184539 | JGI IMG/M metagenome (GOLD analysis project Ga0208162, IMG submission 184539) | Freshwater to marine saline gradient viral communities from Chesapeake Bay - CB_1508_1M Viral MetaG (SPAdes) (version 4) | ecosystem: Environmental > Aquatic > Marine > Coastal | place: USA... | reverse complement strand
GCTTGATCTAACGCGGTCAAACTCTTCGAAAGAATAAAGATTACAAACATATTTATTATTTTTGAAAATTTCTTTATTATGAGTTATAACATTAATTAAACTATCATAAGATTTAGAAAGTTTTCTTAATGTAGGGGTTGAGGCTAAAGTGTCTCCTAATGAAGGAGAATGCACAAATAAAAAATATTGCTTCATATCTCTAGTTAAAAAATTGTAAACAGAATCTTCTACTCTTCGATGATAAAAATAAAGATCGTTAATGTCTTGTCTTGCAGGAATAGTACAGAAAGCTGTAAGTCTTTGCAAGTATAATTCTGGATTATTTATCTTATCAACCATTAATTGTAATTGATCTTCTCCGCCTTCAATTACATTAATTAATGTTTGCTTTAAATTATCTTTGACCTCATCTCTCCATAAAAGACAGTTTATAACAGTTTCTTCATGAAACGGAGTCAAATAATTCCAATTATTAATAATTAAATCGCTGAAACATAAATTGAACCATTCACATATAAAATCATAACAATTTTTATTAAATAAAAATACTCCCGTCTGCAGATAAGTAAAAGTTCTTAAGTTTACATCTATGTTTAATTCCTTCATTAATGGGGCCTCCAAGCATAAATTCAAATCTACCCCACCATTCGCAAAAGGATTGCCTCTTCCATCAGACATCATCATAAACTGTTGACACGCGACAGTTAATAATGGATGATTAATTATTCTATTAACACTTAAAAATATATCATCACAACAAATTCGCGCAAAACAATCTGAATCTACATAACAAAAATTATCCTCACCGGATATTTTTAATAATTTACCCTCTAAAACATTTTTTACAAGTAGTGGTTTTAGAAAAACGTGGTATGATTTATAATTTTCGCCAAAAGAACCGGTCAAATCGTTTTCGCCGCCCTTAAAAGCTTCACCAGTATCAAATTTAATATTAATTACATTCTTAAAACGATTTTCATAATCAAAATCAACAGAAAAAAATAAAACTTTATAATTAGAGTATCTTTCTAAAGATTTAAATAATCTTTCAGCATACTTTATATAATTTTTATCACAATGTGTTATAAAATAATTCATATTAATAATTATTGAAGTTCACATGAATTTCTTCTTTTTTAAATACATTATTGTCTTTTATAAATTCAATTATAAAATAATTTTCAATTCTTAAATCTCTAGCGGGACCTATAAAATAGTTCATATATAAATCAGCAACACAAGAATAAACTAAATTATTTTTATTGTCTAAAATATTTATTACATAATTATCTGGGTCAGTGATTGAAGATAAATCTATTATATTGTTGGCGACATCATATTTAACATCGCATATATTTAATTCAGAAATTAAAGTTTTATGAAGGTGAGGCAATTTTACGTTTCTTTTTTCAAAAAATGTTTTGTTTATTATTAAATTATCTTTCGAATCAAATAAATAACCACATTTAGCATCTTGCTCGCCATGATATTTTATATTTTGGTTATATATTTTATCTTTTACCCTTGGATCATCTTGTATCCAAGAATAGTGATTTATAAATGCTATGTTTTTTTGAATTAAATGATAATCTTCAGATTGTAATTCGTGCACAAGATCTTCATTTTGATATTTTAAATCGCAGTCAAAGTAAAATTGTTTTACGCCGCCTCTCCTTTGTGCCCAATATATACAAAACTTATTAAAATTATCATCAATCCAATACGGATGTTTCACACAGTAATTTTTAAAATACAATTTATAACAATCAGGATCAGGATTTTCCTTTATATAAGATAAGATATTGCGTATGTCTTTTTCTGTGTATATTTCGTCACAATCAATAACCCAAACTAAATCAACTTTTTGGTCTAATACATAATTCAACATGTAATTACGCCCCTGCTCTTCGGTCCATCTATTTTGTCCGCAAGAATGTAATAAAAAATCTAAATCTTTACCCAATAATTTCAGTAAAGAATGAGAACCTTTCATGTCTTCGGGCTCTTTAGGAGACAATATGTACCGACCATTGGTTGCCGCCAGCACTAAATTAAGTTCTTTTTTTAATTTTAACCACGGCTCCAAACATTTATCAATATATAATGCACAATTATAAGCCGAAAATAATACTCCTATTTTCATTCTTCACATTTTATATGCTCTTTTACAACAGATGTAAAAAATTTGGAAAAACCAATACTTTTTATGCTATCGCATATCTTTATATTAGATATATATCTACCCGAAAAATTACATGTAAAAAACTTACCATCTGCATCAGGATCTTTGATTTTTTTATAAAAATCTTCGGATTCTAATACCACCACCTCCATAGCAGACATTTCTTCAGTATATTCGTCGAAATCGACCGAATCGTAATACACTCCTTCATCATCAGGAATCGCTGCTCTTTTTTGCCTGTTCTCATCGAGGTAAACCATTAAATAGTCCATTACATATATAATACTAAATATGTCGGCGGCTGTCAAATTAATATTTATATTATTTCCCCTTTTTCAGGAGGCTCGCTTATTTTTTTTTGTTTTTTATTTATACTGATTTCTTATTAATCTTGTTGATTTTTATTAAATGGGGGGGTATGGGTTTTGTTTTTTTTAGATGGGTTTAGTTTGTTTGAAAATGAATTACATATTGAAGAAAATGTCCCCCCACCTATCTAGCAAAAGTCAACCCACAAAATATTTTAAAAAATGGGGGGAGTGTTTGGCACGGCACCTGCTGTAAGTAATAGGGGGGGGATAGGCCGAAAAAAAATTACTTTTTTTTTTAAAAAAACTGTTGACTTTTTTCTGATTTGTGATACATTGTAAGCATGAAAACGATAAAGAACATCAACATTGACTCAGAGAAAATCAAAAACATTGTTGCCAAAGTCTGCGCTAAGCACAACAATTTCCACAATTTTAGAGCGTGGGAATTAGGCTCTAACATTGTTGACAAACCTGTATTCAAAATCCAATCTGAAAAATAATTAAATTTTTTCCTTGCAAATTTCAAAAAATCTGTTATCTTAAAAACATGAACTTGATAGAGAATAAACAAGAAGAGCTTTCAAGATCTGAAAAATATATCATCCTCGAGGCCTTGAGGGATTTTAACGTGAAGCTCGAAGCAGATGTGCAAATTTGTCGACGATTTCCAAATTTAATAAAGATTTACAACGACAAAATTGAACAAATCAAAACAATAACAAAAAAACTAGAAAACACATTGTAATATGACAAAATTCCCTACCCAACGGTTCGCATTCACTTACCGCAAAGACAAAGACAATTCAGTTTCCACTTATGTCACGTCTGCGCCTATTGAAGATCACCAAGAATACTTTGTTGCTTATAAGTATCAGCGAGGAGGAGAACCTTGCGGGATACGAAGATTCAACAAGGCAAACGTATTGACGCCAATTCAAGCAGTGAAATAAAAAATAATTGAAAAAATGGAGGTAGGACAGCAAATGTCCTACCCCATATGTTAGAATAACCTTATGAAAAAATCAGAAACGAAACAGCTCGAAGTCGCCCGCTGCAAAGCGTTCATCCGCAGAATCAACCGCACAAGAGCCGCACACTGCTGGTTTAACATGAAAAAAGTTGAAGAAAAACCTTGCAAATAAGTTGAAATTCAGGCACAATTAGCTATCGCTGCGAATAGGATATTGATATGAAAACCGAAGATTTAAATACAATCAACGCCATGTCCCGCTTCGGCGGAGGTTTCGCTTCCGCCTTGGCCAATGCTTTCTTACGGGCTGATGATGTGAATTTTGCCCGACTCAAAGAGGCTTTCCCTGAAATGTGGGAAAAATACACATCTATGGGAGAGAAAGAAAAAGATCAGGATTTTTCTTGATTTACTTGTTGATACCAAAAACAATAAAAACAAATTACTCATATGCACAAAGACATCAAAACCTATACAAATGAAGAACAAGGTCAGTTTGCGATCACTGCGTATATGTCCGCCACCATCGGAAAACTTGAAGCACATGCTGACGGGATTGTAAAATACCAAAGTCTCGGCCCGAAATACTTTTCAGAAGAATTAAAAAAAGTTATTGACTCTTTGTATGCGGTTCGCGCAAAATTATCAGAGAATCAAGCTTGGGATATCCAACTTAAAAAAAAGAGTTAATAGTTAACTATAATAATTTATAAAAACTTCATAGCCAACGACTTACGTTGGGGCCCCCCGAAACGTAACCTCTTGATAAGCAACGGTTTATAAAAGACGCAATACAAGAACCGTGCCAACTCCCCGCTAAAAAAAATAAACTTTTTTCTTGCAATAATTAGGATCTTATGGTATAGTATAATTATGAAAGGTAAGAAATACATCGTTCCGACTGCAACCAAAACCCTGATGTTCTCAATCAATCGCTCAGAGGGCGGACTAAGTGCAGCGATTACCTCAGCTCACAAAAACAAGTCAAATGTTTTCTGTTGGGAGGGAGACGGAACCATCAGCTTAGTTTGGACAAATAATCGAGTTCAATACGCAAAATAATTATTGACAAAAACAAAAAAAAATAGTATCTTTTAATCATGGAAATTGCAAAAGAAATTGACGAGATCATGTTCCAGATGGAGGAGCAAGGCTTGATCCCACTGATCAAGGGACAGTTCAATATTGTGGACGAGATCAGAGTTCACTTTGGAGAAGAAAAATTCCTTGACTTTCTCAAGGATACAGTTAAACTGTGGGGAATCAATATCGTAGAAGAATAAAATTATGAGTCAAACAGTAGAAAAAACTAAAAACGAACTTCACGAATTGCTGAAAGGATGGCTTTATGATTGCGCCAACTCAGAAGACGAAATGGAAGAAATCGCTGAAGTAAGCTTTTGTCGGACTATCAGAATAGTAGAAAGAGAATACGTTGGAGGCGTCTCACAGTTTTTGATTGACGCATTCCCTGAAATGTGATATAGTTTAATTATGAAAATTGAATTTGCTGAACCAGTAAAGTTTGAAGTGGCAATGAAACCAGCTTGCCCGATCAACAAAGATACCATCAAAAAAGTCATCGAATCGACAAAAGAAAAATGGGCTAAACGGTTCACCACAGAATGGCTCAAGTCAGAAGAAGCAGAGTGGTATCTATAAAAGCATTATAGTATAAAACTATAATAGCTTGCAAACACCTCGTAATCAATAGGTTACATCAGGGGGCCCCGCCGCGTAACCCCTTGATAACCAAGGGTTTGCGGCGCTCTGTCAGAACAGAGTATAAATATAACCTTTATTATTTTCTACTTTTAGAAATGTTTTAAAAGCTTTTTTAAGTGGTTGTTCATTATACTTTAACACAAATGAATTATACTTGTAAGGATTGTAAGTTGTTTCTAAAGCTTCTCTGGGGATATTATACGCAAGATCCAAATGTCCAACGATATAAGCATGAACATTTTTCCTGCGCTCTCTCAAAACTCTTTGCCTGCCTCCTTCCTGAACCCTGAACTCGGGATCATTGAGTGACAAGCCATAAGAATGATCTATAACTTTTCCCGTCTTTATATTAACTACAGAAAACAGCTTGCGATGCAAATTAAAATAAACTTTAACTTTCAGATTGATATCCCAAAACGTTGCCATTCCAAAATAATACAACAACAATAAAACAAAGCAAGAAAAATCTTTTTAAAATAAATAAAAAAAAAGGTTTACAAGATACCTGTTTTAGTCCATACTTGACTCATGAAAGTTACTAAGAACTTCGAGAACGGAATGGTGACATATGAGTTTCCAAATGGTAAAACCTTCACAGCTCCATACCAAAACGCCAAATATTGCGTGGCGTGTAATGGCGACGAAGTTCCCTCAGTTTGGAATGGTAAAACATACATATACATGTATGACTGGACCGATCAAAAACACGATTGGTATTGTTTTGAAGATGATATCAGCACCGATGTGGCCCCTTGGGAAAAGTAAAAAAATATTTGACAATTACTTAAAACCTGTTATCTTATACGTATGAAAGCAATCTTGATTTATGTCATCGCCATACTTTTATTCCAGCCGTATGGAAATTTGGATGCGGCAAGTCTATCCAAAGAACAAAAAATCATCGCAATTACCATTCTTGCAGAAGCGAGAGGAGAAGGAGATGATGGAATGGGAGCCATTGCAGCCGTCATCGCTCAACGAGCGATTGATCGCAAGCAGACATGGGAAAAAGTCTGTTTAGCCAAATGGCAATTCTCATGCTGGAATGGCAAGAAGATCTCAGACCTTGATCATCTTTTGCAAGTGCCACAAGCAGAGATGGCAATCTATCTTGCAAAGAACATGCATCGCATTGATCGCGGCAAGATCAGAAATGCCAATCATTATTACGCCGATTACATCAAAGCTCCGTATTGGGCAAAAGGGCAAAAGCCCGTCGCCAAGATCGGACGACACATCTTTTATAAATTATAAAAAATAAATCAAAAAGTATGAACAAATACATATATATGGTTTGGGTTCCGGGTGAGTCCGAAGAAGAACTCTCACGGTATCATGTTCTACCAGATAAACAAACAGCAATGGAAGTAGCTCATCAAGAGAATTGCAATCGATTTGGTGGTAATTGGATAGTGAAATATGTCCGCAACAATAATATAGGATGGCCAGTCGGTGAGTTCAATGGCAAACAAACACTCGTTGTGTTCCAGACTCATGGTTGGTTTCATGGTGAGTAAAGTAAAGTGAAAAAAAATCAAAAAAAGAGTTGCCTGAACCCGATCTAGCCGCCATAATTAAAGGAGCAAAACAATTATGAATAAAGATGAATTGATTGATAAGGTCATGGAGGATATTGTTAATGGGGACATTTCTGGAAAGGAATTAATTCGAATGGTCAATTATTCAATTGGCTTGTTCAATAGTGATCAGGTTCGTGAGTTTGCTGAGATGTACGATTATGAGTGATTGGTTTCATGGTGCGTAAAGTAAAGTGAAAATAATCCGAAAAAAGAGTTGCCAGAATCAATCAAATCAGCCATAATAGATAAAGATATGAGAGAAGATGAGATTAGGAAATGGCGCGAGGCGATGCTAGAATGGTCGATTGGACAAATGGAAGATGGTATTATCTATATTCTAGATGAGCAAGGTGATTTAATTAGAGAGTATACTTCTAGTAGTTGGGAGGAGTATATTAACAGTATTGATTCGATTGAAGGTATTAAGGAATGTTTTTATGATTTACAATTTTACGTTTACTGTTTGTTCAAGGATTTCTTAAACGGTGAGCTTTATTGAGTAATAGGTGTGCTTTTTCAGATGTCATAACCTTAGAACGGTGAGTTCAGTTAATGGTTGCCACGTTCATAATGAATTGCTTGGATAGTCTCCATTAGTTAGCGGTGCTGTCGTTAACTTTAAAGCAATCTTATAAACAAAATTGGGATAGACTCCATGGATAGGTACAAGATTCCTGTTGGCATCTGAAAGAGCATATCCTTTTTTTTATAGTATAATATAAATTATATTCTATAAGTTGTTCTATATCAATGAGTTACGCGATGGGGGGCCCCAATGTAACCTGTTGATTATCAACGGCTTATGCAATGTCAAGACTTTTTTTAAAAAACTTTTTTTCACTTTTTTGGGGGTTAGACAGCATTTGTCCTAGGGTATATGCTATGATAATATCATGAAAAATAAGAAATACTTAGTTCTGGTTGGATTTGGAAACGCTTTTGCTTTGTGCCAAACTCATGAATTTTCAGTTGACCGTAAGGAAGGCGGTTTGGCCAAGGCTATTGAATTCGCCAAAGAACACGGTTCAAACGTCCATGTGCAAAATGTTGATGGAACGGTTGAGTCTGCTCCTGTTTGGAAAAACCCTATTTTTAAATAAAAAAACCTTGCAATCTTTGAATAATCTGATAAACTAATAGCATGAAAGTAAATAATAACAATTCCATTGACAACATGAACCAACAAGAACTTCGCTCCGCACTGCTGAAAGCCAAAACCGAACGGCGACAGCTCAACGCACGTATGCGTGTGCTTGAGATGCGTGCAGCATCTGTTCGCTCCTTTTTCTTAACCCGTGAACGATTTGGTCAAAGTTGAAACGGTCTACATGAACCAAATAAAATACTAAAAAAAATTTGACAAACAATCAAAACTATACTAAGTTATTCATATGCACAAAGACATTAAAGACAATACATGCGCAAACAAATTTTCTATCACTGGCTACATGGCTACGCTTGAAGGTAGGCTTGAAGCTCATGCTAATTGTATAGTTACACTTCCTGACTTGGGTGCAGATTATTATCGCAATAAATTGATGGAAGTTGTAGAATCTTTAAATGCAGTGCGTGAAAAACTGCATGATTCTGGAGTGTGGTCCGTGGACGTTAAGTAATAACAAATAAATATAAAAGAATAAATAAATATAAAATAATAAATCAAAAAAAGAGTTAATAATTAACTATAATAATTCATAAAAACTTCATGGCCAATGACTTACGTCGGGGCCCCCCGAAACGTAACCTCTTGATAAGTAACGGTTTACAAAAGATGCAATACAAGAATCATGCCAACTTTAGTGCAAAAAAAAAATTGAACTTTTTTGGGGTTGGACAGCTTTTGTCCCACCCTGTATGCTACATTAAACACATGAACGATGAATTGAACCACTGGCAACCCTCCTGCGAGGAAGTTTATCCTGACGACTTCAACCACGATTGCTACGCTCACTGGTTGAGCAGTAATGAACTCAGCGAGGATGACGTTGACTCTTACTTCGAGAGTCGCTTTGACATGGGCGAGTAAGCCCTCTTCTAATCCTTTTGTTTAAATTTTATGCGATACATTGATTCACCGCGTGTGCGCGTCGAGGAGAGTTACTCTCCCACCCACACCTACACCTTCACGGGGCCTTGCTGCGTCACGGGTCGTGACTACTCAGTCACCATCGCAGGTGCAAACCTGTTCCGTTTTCGTCAAACCGACAACATCGTAGACCTCGGTCTAGACGCTGACGGGCGCGAGTTCGTCATGACTGGAATCAGTCCCGAAGGCTGGGGGCAGCTCTTCGGCTCTGAAGAAGAATAATATAAATTATATAAACAAGTCGTTGAATATGAACGACTTATATCGGCGGGGGGCCCCAATGTAAGTCATTGTTACGCAATGACTTATGAATATATATGAAAATAATTATAAGTTGTTGATTATTAAGTATTTGCGTATTTATTATTTAACATTCATTATTTAACATTAATTATTTGCTTATTTATTGTTTGACATTGATTATTTAATCGTGTAAGTTATTTACATGAAAACGCACAAACCTAGAGCCACCATTAAATGGAACACAGGCTCACGCATCCACAAGGCAAAAAAAGGAAAAGGCTCTTATCGTCGCAAACCAAAACATCGCGGCTAATTTTATTGACTTTCGCCTCGTTTTATTATTTAATCGTGTAAGTCATTTACCTATGGATCACGGCTCACAGAAAACTAAATTAATACATTATATGGACGCTAAAAACTACAAAGAACTTGTTAAACGGTGCATCAAGAAAAAGATTGTAACAAGCATGACTCCTTTTGAAATGCCCTCTCATATGAGAGTGAAATCTCCCGAAACAAAAACAAAAACAAAAACAAAAACGAAAACAAAGAAAGAAGAATCTTTATCTCCAACAGAAATGAAAGAAATATTCAACTCTATAATAAACTCATGAACTTTTTAGATTTTACAGTCCATATAAATCAATTATTTAATCGTGAAATATGGTATGGTAAATGGGAAATTGAATATAATGGAAAATATTATTATGGAACGTGGGAAATTGATTATGGGAGCGGAATGTATATAGATACAGATCTCCAAATTGATTGGATGGACAATCCTACGGATGAACAAGTCGATGAACTATATCCAAAACTAAAAAAGGCAATATTAAAAAACGTAAACGACTTAGAAATAATTGCAATATGAATTTAGAAATCATTACTAACAATATCCCTAGAAATCTATTGTATCCTCATGAACTCTCAGAGAAAGATTGGGAAGACACTTGTTACGATGAAGAAGATCGGCAACGAGCAGAGCAGGAGGGGGACACTTTTATTAAATACAAAAATTATGTTTATTCTCTTGCTGATTTTATGAGAGTAGATGATAATTCTTCTTTCAAAGGGTGGCATGGGTATTTATCCGAAACATTCTTTTCGGGAATATTAATTAAGTATTATGAAGATACCGATCAAGTTATATTAGGAAGATATTATTCATAACACCAATTTTGGGCAATAGTGTAAAGATACGAAAAGAACACGTAGGGTCGCGCCCTGAGTTCCAGTGCAACACTGGTTGCCCATCCAAAATAAAAAGAAAGGCAAAGAATGACACCGAGAGAAGAACTGCTAGAAGACATTGACCATATTGTTGAAGTCTATGGTCAATCACGGCAAGAAACCAGAAGGACGCTCAATAAATACGCCATCGGTAAATGGGTGCCGGTCAGTGAGCGGTTACCTGAGTTTGATAGAGACGGGCGTTGGGCTGGGTGCTTTCGGTCCGACACGAACACCTATTTTGGCGTGTTTACATGCCATGTGTTTCAGCCCAAATACCACTGGCTCGAACTCGACATGCCGGAGGTGGAGACAGATTAACGGCCAGTAGAAAACGGACTGGCCCCAAATTTAGAAAGAGAAGACTATGACGAAGTATGATGTTGGAGTTTTAAGCAGAGGAGACCAAGTTTTAGCTTCTGGCAGGCTAGGAAAAATAGCATCGGTTCATGAGCCTAAATGGGTCGACCACAAGACCAAACGGCATATGCATGAGTTTCATGGGGCAGATGTAACGTTTAACGATGGCGGGGCTACTTATTTTCATGCAAAAGACCTCAACGTTTTTGGAACAACGACCACCAACCGACCGCCCTCGTGCGACCTGCCGCCGGAGTTTTATCAGCCAACCCTGAAACCATGCCCGTTTTGTGGCAGTGAGAATGTCAGACTGCATGAGGACACCTCCGGAGACAGGGCACCGCAACTATACAGATGGGGAGTTGGGTGTTTTGACTGCTCAGAAAACGATTACCATCTCAAGCACGATGCAATAGGAATCTGGAACTCCATCCCCCGCCGCTCTGATGTGATGGAGCTGCTCAGGTTGGTTGAAACAACTGAAAAGGACCTCAGATTGTCTAAATTGTACGAACGATTTAAATTGGTGGTAGTTTTCGCCAACAAACTAAGAAAGGAGATGGGAGACTGATATGAAACCAAAAAATCCTTGCAAGTATAAAGACGTTTTAACTGTGGGAAAATTAATTGAAAAATTAAAAAATTTGCCACCAAACATGAAGGTATGTGTGCGAAATAAATATGTTAGTTGTGACAACTTGAATGATTATGTTATTCATGAAGGGAACGCTTTCGAGGGTAGCGATGGGAATTTTCATATTTATTTTTGATTATTTGACAAAGAAAAACCTTGACAATATTACTGTTATTTGGTAATGTGATTGTGTTATGAAACTAAGCGATAAAAAATCTTTATTTCAA
>Ga0208162_1001628_pt1 | contig 11558 bp, 10 predicted proteins | sample CB_VirMetaG_4_FD_184539 | JGI IMG/M metagenome (GOLD analysis project Ga0208162, IMG submission 184539) | Freshwater to marine saline gradient viral communities from Chesapeake Bay - CB_1508_1M Viral MetaG (SPAdes) (version 4) | ecosystem: Environmental > Aquatic > Marine > Coastal | place: USA... | reverse complement strand
CAGCAATGTTGGATGGCGGAGCAGTTTTGCCAACAGCGTTAATGACTGCAGTCGTCTCAGAGCTAAAGCGCTTGCCTGTACGTTCAACGTCCAGGTCATAGCCAACAGCACGGACAGCAACGTAATACCGCCCGACCTGTGTGTCCAAAATGTCATAGCCCGTGCCAGATACAAAGACCGTTGTTGAGTTGTCAGCGTCAAGCCTGTAAACAACTTCATACTCGTTAGCTCGAACGGATTGCTGCCAGTTGACCTTAATTTTTTGAAGGACCTTGTCGCCCTCTTCGTAAAAAATCTCCTCCAGCTGCAAGTTTGTGACCGGATCCGGCTTCTCCGCAAGCTGGGTAACCGTCCGAGAACCGAACGTAAAGCTCGAATCCTCAATGATGTCGTACTTGTTGCGTTCATGTGCTGCTGCTGTAACCGTATAAACGCCTTCGCCCTCCTCAACAGTAAGCACGCGCCACTGCGTCAGATTGATCTCTGAATACCCGATATTGAACGGCGCACCAGCGGCAGGTGCTTTCCTCGCAGCAGACAAAGCATTCAAAGCAGTGCCAAGCGTGACGGTGTTGCCGACGATGTTTGAGTTCGGAACTTGAATGTAGTTACCGTCTGTGTCGATCGTATGGAACACAAAGTCTGTTGGCGCACTCGCCCCAAACATTTCTGTGTCGCTTCGATCTAGTTTGATCTGCGTAATGGTCGAGCCAGACGCAACACGACCAGCAACGACACGACCTGTGCGTACTGGATCACTAATCTTGATGTAATCACCAGGACGAACCTTAATTCCTGCAGCTACGTCAGTTGAAAAACTGCAAACCTCAGTTTCTCGATGACTCGTATAAAGGAACCATTTGCCCAAACGACGAGCCTGCCCCCTGCTAGTGCAAGCAAAAGCGTCAATCTCTTGCTTGTTGTATCCGTACTTATCAAGAAAATCGACGTTCGGGTCTGATGAGTTGATGAACTGGCTGTTTAACTCAACCAGCTCTTGACGGTAGGCCCTAGCAGCCATATCGAAGTACCTGACTGCAACGCAAGTCGGGCGGCCCTTCATGCTTGAGCCTGAATAGCTGAAGCCTTCTTGAGTGACGTTTGACTGGTTAAAAATGTAGGTAAAGTCTTCTGGGCGATCTTGTGCGATCGAAATCCCGCCAGTTCCGTCAACAGACGTTCCAGCCTCCCAGAAAGGCATGGCACGAAACACAGAACACAGCTGCTGGACTAGCTTGTATGCGTCACTCTGCGAGTTAATTAAGACGTTGCAGCTAAAACGTGGTTCTGTACCGCCAGCATTGTTGCTGATTAGCTCAGAGCAGTACTCAGAAGCCTGCTGAAAACTATAAACATCAAGATTGGCTGTTGCGTCAGATGTGCCTTCAAAATGGTCCCCAGTTCTATCTTCAGCCTCTTCGCGTTCTGTGGGCGTAAGAATGTACGAACCAAGGCCATAACGGGTGTTAGTCAACAGGTCATACAAGATCCATGCGGGGTCATTGCACCATTCTCGTGCTGCTTTAAACGACCCGGTATACGTTCCAGAGTACGAAAGCGAGCCGTCCGCCCTAACAGTTGCATTGTGAGGGATGCGGATCTTTAGCCCCCTGATGCGGTAAGTCCGCTTGGGAATGCTTGGAAACTGTTGAGCATCAAACTTAAGCCCAAAAACTACGCTGTTTGGATAGCGCGTTTTGTCAGTAATAACTTGAACGTAGTTGTACCAAATAAACGTATCTTGAATCGTATCTTCGCTACCTCTAACTTCCTGCGTAGTCCTAATAACACGGATTTCTACTGGATATTTTGCCGTGTTATTTACAATGTTTCCTTCAGCGTTAGTCGTTTTGGTGTCAAGAGTAAGAGTATGTGTGCGCTGGTATAGGTCTGGCGTATACCCCTCTATCTGAAAGTTTCCATCACCTAAATACCCTTCGTTTTCAATAGTGTCTGTGCTGCCCTCAAGGGGCACATCGGCAAAATCGGAGTCACCGTTGTATTTAATTTGAATCTTGTAGCGAAACTCAGTTCCCTTGACCGTTCCATTGTCTTTGACGCGTGTAAGCGCTGGGACGCCTACCGTGATGTTTACTTGGTCAACATCAGCATCAGTAATCGTTCTTGTTACTGGCGTTCCATCGCTCTTAAAAAACGTTTGGCCTTTGGTGCCTGCGGGTACGCTTGCCTTAGGAACTTCAGTGTTAACGTCAACAATGTTTCTGTTCGTTGAATTTCCAAACGCAGAAAGAGGTGGTTGGTCTTGGGTGCCTAATTCAACCTGAAATATCCCCTTGTCAACATCAAAATTTAAATGCTGTTTAATGTTTGCATCTGTAAGCTTGCTGCTATTACTGACTTCTGCTGCTTCGTTCAAAACAGGAGTGTTGTTAAAAAACACATCCTTTAGCGCACCAATCGCATACTGCTCTGGTACAAGGCTGTGGCTAATCTTTACGCCGTCAGGGTGAATAGCGCTAGGGAAGCCTTCAATCTCGCCTTCGCACAGCAAGTCAACAATTTGAGCCCTTTGCCTGGAATTAAGATCGTCTTTTGGCATTGTCAGTCAGCCTCGTCAATAATATGGGCCACTAAGCCGGTGCTTAGAACCACGCTACCGACAATCATCTCCCCGTAAACGACTGGAACAGGAACGCCTTCCTGGCTTACGTTGTCCAAACCAGAAAAAGCAAAGCCGCCACGAGGATCTGCCTCTCCAAACTCAGGTTGCTTTGGAACGGGCGTAATCATCTGCGCAATCCCGCCAAGAGTCAAGGCAAGGCCAAGGTTGCCTGCTGCTACAGCAAGGTTTGCTCCAAATGTAGCTCCCTTTGTAATACCACCAAGAAATGAAGTTCCACCAACTCCTGAACCTGGAACAAGTACGGAAGCAGTAATCAGTGCAGCGCCTAACAGAATTGAGCCAAGACCACGCCCACCCGCACCAGAAACAACGGGAATAACCTTTACAACGTCATCCTCAGCCATCGGATAGTGCAACTGCTCAGGATGGTCCGCAAGCTGCAGATCAAACTTGCCAACAGCCACCTTGTAATAACCGTCCCGCATCAAGCCGCGTAGTTCGGGGAAATTACACAGCAAAAACTTGATCGCATCGGCTGGTACACGCACCAATGCTTCAAACACGCTCTGACCGCAGTGCTCTGCCAAGTGCCCGTAAACCTTGACCGTGCGGAGCATCTCCCGTCAGCCGCTATACCTCACAATTCTACCTGTGACTTTCTGCCAGTACCCGTCCCAATAATCCCTAGATGACAGCCTGCCTTGCAACTGGTGCAGCATCTTGCCCTCTCCGATATAGACAGCAACATGATTCAGGCCGCGACAGCCATCGAGACGCATAAACAACAGATCACCTTTTTTGGGCTCCATGCCGTCTGTTTCAACAAAACCCGTGTCGGCAAAACAGCTCTCAAACATTGGTGACTGACGAAACAGCTCTGAACTGGCAGGCCGTTGCCAGTCCCGCAGCTTGATCCCAAGCGTTTGCCTGTACCAGTCACGAACAAGCGTCCAACAATCGGATACGCCCCACACCCATTCACGCCCTACCAGTGGGGCTTCATAACCAGAAGGCTTGATGCTGCACCAACGCTCGTCTAGCAAGCTGACAATATGCCAAGGCAAACCAAACTGTTCGCACGCCATCTTGTCCGCTTCACTAGCAACAGCAGGCGTTTCAGGGTGACTGTGAACAATGGCAAGGATGGTCCCGGCATCTTCAGCATCTGCGTAATCAAGCGGGTCAAGAATAAAAAAGTCGTCCTCTGTTGAGATGTTCTTGCAAGGCCAGTACCGCTGACGGCCTTTGACGACAACCAGCAAGCCGCAAGCCTCACGCGGGGCATCCTCTTTTGCGTGTTGGAGCGCAGCTTCCTGCCAGTCCTGCATCAGTTGTTTTGACCGACACTAGGGAACGATCCAAATGGCAACGCGCCAGAGCCAAACCTGAGTTTGCAGTCGTCAAGCGTTTTTCCACATTGGCCTGCAACCTCACGCGGGTACTCAACACCAGCAGTAATCGTTTCCTCCACCTCTGGCTCGTCAGTAATTACAAGGCCTGAAGACCAAGTAATGTCCGTCCCATCCGTGTCTGAAAGCACAAGGTTGCCATCGTCCTGTAACCGCAACTGTTTTCCTGTAAACGCAGCCGTAGTGACTTTGAGAAGAATCCCTGCTTCCTCCAACGTGCCAACGCCGGGGTGGTTGTTTCTGAACGGGTTGCCGCTACCTAAAGAAACCTTGGCTTCAAAGATCTCATCATTACGAAACAGCCCAGTTGCCGAGTCGAAAGACACTGCCGTGAACTCGTTCCAAGCTCTTTCTTGCCCGCTGTAATGGCCCTCAGGCAAGGTGTTGGCGCGAATAGTAAACGTCACTGTAATCGTGCGGTCTCCAAGCTCTTTGCTTGTATGGCTGAATTGCTTTTGCTGTGTCACTGTCGTTCCAGCCTGTCCAGAACTTGGTTGACTACCAACTAACTCGTAACCAAGCGCACCAGCACGCCCACCTCGCACGTTTGCTGGGATAATTTGGTTTGAGCCGTCAACTTGGTAGAAGCTGGCTCCTGACGCAACTGCTGTTTTCCAAGTGTTTGAAGCCCAAACGACAGACTCAACTCCTGTCAGATCAGTGTCGTAAATGACGAGATTGCCGTCATTCTGCATCACGATTTTGTAGTTTCCCCGTGGCCGCTTGGTGTTGGTCGCCCACTTTGCATATTTCCCAGCAGGTTCAGGCTTCGTATAGGTAACAAAGTTGCCGTCTGCCTGCATAAGAGCAGTGAAGAACCCGTTTGAAGAAATTAGTGACTGACCGTTGGTCAGCTCACTACCTGCTAACAACTTGTCCGCACCAGATGTGTACGTGTAGTTCTGTGCAGAGGTATAGGTAACTGTTTGGCCGACAGGGTTAAAGTCTGCAGCTCCGGCGTAGCCGCACTCTTTGCCGCGATACTTCCACTGACATAGGTTCTGCATCACCAACCGTCGTGGTGCTCTTGCGTTTGCGAGGTCTAGCGAAGACACCATCTCAAACTCAACAAAGTCGCGAGTCTCAGCAACCTTGCGGTCGATGTAGTAAACCTCCTTAGGCATCTGTGCAGCATCGTCTGTGCTGGGGTTGCCATACGGATTGACACCGTTTTCCCAGTTGCTGCCGTCAAGAAAACGGCTCAACGTGCGAATCCTTGTGACCCGTGCGCCGTTCAGATCATTGCCTGGTGTGAACTCGTTTACGCCGAGCAAAAGCTGCGTAATGTTGCTGTTCAAGTTGGCAACACGAATTGTTGGTCGAGGCAGTCCACCATCGCCCTTGTACTCAAAACCCGATGCCTCAATCGGCAATGGCACATAAGTGTTCCCGTTCCAATAAATGGAGTACGCACTAGAAATGTCGTCAGAGCCCGATGGCTCAGTTGTTTTACGGTTTCGTCCAGCATGAAAATAATATGACTGGTCTTCACTACCCCCGTGCATCGACTTGAAAGTCGTCAGCTCAAACAGCTCGATAATCGCAAACGGCCCAGAGCTAAGCAGCTCTTCGTAGACATTGCCTTCACTCATGGCTCAATGACTTCCTGGAACGTTGCAGTGATCGTTGCCCTGTTCAAATACGGTATGGACTTCGACCAGTCTTGGCAAATCCACTTGTAAGTCGTGCTGTCGTCGGGCGGTGACCAGTCAAAGTGTTCCGCTCCACCGCGAGCTTCAAGGAAGGTTTCGATGGTGTCAGCATCGGTTTCTGACACCTCAAACTTCAGGCTCCACACCTTGAGGTCTGTGTTCAACCCGAAGCGCAGGCGCTGGCTGTAGCCATCACCGAACTGGACGTTTCGCACAGTCGGTTGGCTGCGCTTGCTGGCCCCGTAGGTCGGGTTGATCGAAGGGAAAGTAGCCATCATCGGGTAAGCAGACCACCAGGCCGCTTCTGTTTAATCAATTCTGCCTGCACTGCCTGCCCAATCAAGCGGCCAAGCTGATCAGCATTGCCTTGGTTGCCTTGGACCTCGGTGCCAGAGGCATCGACGTTGACGACGACGCTGGTGCTGCCCATAGCGTTGTTTGGAACGATGTTGCCCTGTGCTCCAGGGACAAACAGCTCAGGGCCACGTTCGCCAACCATGTAAGGACGGCCTGCACCAACCGCTCCACCAAGCGCCCTTCCAGAAACAAGCGTTGGAGGTGTAAACAGTCCTTTCGGATCATTTAAACGCCCCCCACCGCCCAAGCCAGGAGCAAGACTGGGAATGCTTGTTCCAGCCTTTGCTGTAGGCGAGGTTATACCGCCTGAACTGGGGAAGAAACTCATAAAAATTCTCATTGCTTGCATCTTCAGTTGAGCTGCAATCATTTCTGCAGCCATATCAAGGAAGTGGTCCGCTGTGCGCTGAAACAGGTTGGCTAATGCTTCACGGGCACTCATGCTGCCGTCAACAATGCCTCGGAATGACTCAGCAAACGAGTTGCCCAGGCTCTCTGATAAAGCAATTAACTGAGTGACGGGATCCATCAACGTATTGATCTGGCCCTGAATCGCTTTGATTGCATCGTCCATTCGATCACGATCACTTTTCTCAGCATCACGAGCAGCATCTTTAGCCTCTTTGGCTTTACCTTCTAGCTCTAACCGACGTTCCAAAAGCTTGTTAATTTTGTCTTGAATTTTGCTTTCTAGCTCCGAGGTTTCTGCTTTTGCCTTAAGCGCCTCAAGATTCAAAATATGGAAATCAAGCTCATCACTTTGTTTTTCCTTGAGCCTGTCTATCTCTTTAACTTGCTTGTTGATCTCAACAGTCTGTTTGGCAACTGCTGGAATTATTCCAGCCATAATCAACTCGCCATACTCTCGTTCAAACGCCGCTTTATCTTTAATTGCGTTGAGCTGATCCTGAAGAGGTTTTGCAATGTCCTTGGTTCGAGCAAGGCTTGCTTCTGCAAGCTGAAGCGATTCCCGTTCAAACTTGAGGTTTGCTGCCTGAATTTCGCCAAACTCTCTGGCTTTAATTAGGTTCTGATCTTCTTCATCGCCATATTTTTCTAGCTCTGCTGTAGCAACCGCTGTTGCTTTCGTTCTCGCAAGCTCACGAGTCAAAATAATCCGCGCTGCCTGTGACTGTCTGCCTTGCAGTTGAAGCAGCTCCTGTTCTGCACTTATTCGACCGCGAACAATCTCAAGTCGTTTCTTGAGGTTAATCGTCGGGTCAGTAGCCCTACTTGTATCCGTATCCAACAGTGCAAGAAGTTCTGCACGTGGGTCGGTAATCGTTCTTGCCTCTTGTTCGGTAACAGGAGTCCTTTCCTCCACCGCAAACCCGCGAGTTCCTCTTCGGAAAGCCTGCCTACTAAACGTTGTGCCACGCGCTCTGATTTCTTGTTTGGTCAGCTGAACTTCTTCTTTTTTCAGCCTGTTAAGAGCAACGGCAATAGCCTGCCTTCTTTCGTCGAAACTAAGGCCTTTGGTCTGGAAGAACAGTTTTTTAGCTTCTTCATCATTAAAATCTTCAGCAATGCCAAGAATTGCAGCGGAGAACGTAGCCTCGTCTTTGATCCCAGCAATACGATCAAATGCTGCTTTTGAGCCAAACAATGCAGCAGCTTTTGTAGTAAGGTCCGCATCGCCAAGAAATTTAAATGCGCCAGCCAGTTCTAACGCTTCTTCTTTTGTGATCTTTAACTGTTTAGCAAGCCTGTCAATATCTCCGGTAAAAAGTTTTGTGTCGCTGCCAGCCTTAATAAATGACTTATTTAGCTCTTTAAGTGCATTGTTAAATTTAATCTGCTTGTCAACAGCCTCTCCAAGCGCTGTGCCAAGAATGCCCAGTGCAAATCCAAACTGACCGCCAATAGCACCACCAGCCGCACCACCGATACCGCCTAGTGCTGCTGCTTGCATACTTTGACCAAACAGTGCTGGGAAAGCACCGCCAATCAATCCACCGCCAATCGCTCCACCAAGCCTGCGATTACGAAGCCTGCGAGCGATAGGAGAACCTGCAATTCTTCTTCCCCCTTGAATTGCACTAGCGGCAAAGCCTCTTCTTGCTGGCTCAGGACCGATTGGTGCGCTGTATTGAGTGGTTGGGATTCCAGGTGTTCGCGCTAGCTCTTCATTAACTCGCCTAATCGCTGCAAATAGCTCTCGATACTCTGCAGTACCCCGGTCTACCTGGCTAATGACGCTTTGCAGTGTTTCTGAGTAATTACGAAGAGCATTAGTCGTATTAGCAGGCTTAAACGCAAGCAGATCTTGAATTGACTGACTTTTTGCAAACTGCGCCCCAGAACGCCCGCCACCTGCTGCCATATCCCTAAAAGCAGCCGCAGTAGTCTCTGCTTCTTTGTTTAACCGTCTTAGCTGAATAATTGAACGGGTAAAATCTGTTTTAACGATGGCACGGGTAAAGTCAGCCCAAGCGCCTGAGCCAAATTTGACGCCTCTCCTGTAAGCATCTAGCTGCTTGCTTTGCTCAGCCAAAGCGGCAGAGCTTTTTCTGATCTGAGTAGAACTTTTTGCAAAAGCTTTTGCAGAGTCAATAGCTTCTTTTTTATTTCTTTTTTGTCGCTCAGCGTTCTTCTCTAGCTGTTTGTTTAGCTTTTCTGTATTAGCTCCAGCTTCTTTAAGCTGGTCTTTAAGTTTTTTTTCTGTCGCAATCAGCTCTTTTAGCTGATTCGTCAGGCGAGTGACACTCTGCGCTTGTACGTTTACGCCAATGTTAATGCCATAATCGGCCATGGCTAAACGTACAGCGACTGCTCAGCCAAGTCTATCGTGCCTACCGCATCTTGGCCCTTTGAACCATCTTCGCTTGGTCTCTGGCTTTTTCCTCCTCCTCGTTTTTCAACGAGTAATAGGCTGACCAACTCACCAGCTCTTCCTGAGTCAGCTGCTGCGTCAGAACACTAACCGTCATCCCGAGCTTTTCGGCAAGAAAAAAGATGAAAAACCAGTCGTTACTAGCTTTTCAAGCTCGCTTTAGCGTCCTCCACTTTGTTTTCCGCACCAGAAGACAGCATGGCAAGCTGAATGTCCTGAAGCACACCGGCTTCGATTGAGTTCTTCAGCACTGCCTTTTCACCGTCCTGAAACAACCGCTTACCGTCAGCATCCAATGCCTTGCGGATCATCATGCTCAACGCAAAATCGCCCGAGTCTTCTGAATCAGCGGTTTTCTGAATTGCTTCGCGCTCAGCAATGGTCAAAGGGTGCCAGTAAACCTCCAGTACCACCTCGCCGTCTTGCTCGACCGCGTGCTTATACAGCTGACTGACGCCAAATTTGTTGCGAAGAAGCTCTACAGCTCGCATTGAGGAGTTACCTGCTTTCAATAGAATACTACGCTGTTGCCGTAAATTGGCAAGAAATCACTCCAACAAAGTGCGACCTGTCTTCGATGTTTAACGGTGTAGGCCCAACAATGTCCAGCACTCTAGGCTTGCTGCTAAACGTATCGGTGTAACCACTGGCATTGACTGAGGTCAGGCCGTCAATAACTGACTCACTGATCGCTGAAAGCACTGCCGTGCCAGCAGATTTGGGCACATAAACGTTGCATTGAATCGTTCCAGCGTAATAATCTTGAGCCGCGCCTTGGTTTTGGAGCGTGGACTGCCCAAAACTAACCGTCATCAAGATGTATTTTTTAGTTTTACCAGGCGTCGTAAATGCCACGTTGTCGTAAACCATTAACACCGTGTTGTCAGCGGCTGCAACTGCATCCGTTACGGCCTTTTCAAAAGCAGCGCGAGCGTTTACAAGAGTCATTGCGCCACCTCAAAGTAATCAATATAGGTCTTACCTTTAAATGATCCAAATTCTCCAACACCACCTCTGCCCGCAACAGAAATCAATGCCCTACGACGCTCTTTAAAGTTTCGCTTGACCATTTCTTGCATTTCTGGGCTTTGGACAAACCGCTGTACTCTTCCGTCCTCTAATGCCCAAACCGCATACTTGACCTGATTGCCAATAAAAACACGTCGTTTGTAATTAAATTCCTTGTCGGGCGGATAAAAACGAGGATCAATTTTATAGCCCCTGTCTGCCTTGCTGTTTGTATTTCCCTTTTTAGTCCATTTGGCCTTACTAAGGCTGAGCCAGGGCTCTTGCAACTCATCAATCGGTTGAATTTTACGCCTATCTGCTTTCCAACTTGATGCAAAAAACCCCGTATAAACAGGACTGCGTTTTTTGGTCGCAAGCTTTCGCATAATTTCGCGAGTAAGCCGGTTGAAGCTTTCCTGCATGTGAGCTTCAAGGTCAGGCATGATCTGGTCCGTGCCAGCGCGTTTAGCCATCAGAACCTCACCAGCAGCTGATACAGATACTCTTGATCGCCTTTGAGCGTGTTTATTGACGTTATTTGAGCAACGCGATTAGATCCTGCATACTTCAACGTCACCGTGTCTTCAAACGTTGGCTGGTTGTCTCCAATCAGATCGGGAGTGATATACAGCTTTGCCTCGCGCTCCTCGCGACCCTCTTCTTCCTCAGCACGCACAAACTCGATTGGTGCGTCAAACGAGTAGGCCGTATCAGTTGTGGTCAGCGCTCCGGTGCTGGTGTTGTACGTCGGAGATGCCTTACGGGTGTAAGTGATCGTGTGGTCAAGTGACTTGCCCAGGTCAGCAACAACCGACTTGGCAACGCTCTTGAACAAACTGTCGAGTGCGCCTGCCATCTCAACCCCTCACAGTACGGACCTGATAGCTCCCACTACCGCCAAGGCAGTAAGCACCAAGGTAAGACTGCAGCCAAGGATAAACATCAAACACGTTATTAACTGTTCCCGTAGCCTGGCTCGAAGTGTTGTACTCGACTTCCATTTCACCGAGCTTGACGGACTTGTATAGCCCCGTGTCGCCTGTCGTCCCAGTGATCGAGTCCGTGTCGTTCGCCAACGCATTGGCCAGCTCATACGTTGCGTATTTGATGTCGTTCGGGACCGCAGAGCAGGTCAGCTCAACACGATCCACGTGATAGTTGTTGCGTGGCCAGCTCAGTGCTTGGCTCTGATCGCAACGATCACCGTAAAAATTCAACGTGTCGATCCAGCGTGTAGCTGAGATCAATGCACGGTTTTTGTTGTCGTCAGACTTGTTGTCCCACTGCGTGCTGCTTGGGACGGTTTCAAAATACGCATTGGCTTCTGCCAACGTCACGTAGCTGTTGGCTGTCTCACTCTGGAGCGTGGCGTTGATCGTGGCAGCCATGTCAGCAAAAAGGGAAGGCCCCACCTAATGGTAGGGCCATTTGTCTCGTCAGGATCAGGACTTGAGGCCGTTATCCAGAGGAGTGTTGACGAAGATCTCAACCATGGGGATGAGGTCGATGTCGTAGGTGGCAGACCAGTTACTGCCGGTACGCAGGTTTGCGTTGGTCGGGTTGTCAGAAGCAGAACCCCACTTGGTGCCCATCACGTGATAAGCGGAGTGGTAGTCCACAGACAGCACGTCCTGCTTGGACAGCACGTTGCGGTCAGCTTCAATCCGAAGATCCTGCTGCACACCCTCAAGGATGGTGCCGGACTTCATCATGTA
>Ga0208162_1001626_pt1 | contig 11563 bp, 6 predicted proteins | sample CB_VirMetaG_4_FD_184539 | JGI IMG/M metagenome (GOLD analysis project Ga0208162, IMG submission 184539) | Freshwater to marine saline gradient viral communities from Chesapeake Bay - CB_1508_1M Viral MetaG (SPAdes) (version 4) | ecosystem: Environmental > Aquatic > Marine > Coastal | place: USA... | reverse complement strand
CGCGTTCTTTGGGCTTGGTACATATCACGCGAGGGTCACAAACTGCACCGTTGTTCACTCTGCGAATGAGTGGTGCTTTATCAACTACAACCCGTCCGCAACGCTTGAGTTCACTAACAACGTCGCGCTCACATCAAACAGCACATTCCGTGACAACACCGGAACTGCGACGATCACGGGCTCCAACAACTTCGGCGGCGCCAGTAGCCCGTTCCCCGTCGCCCTTCAAGGCTCCCCGTACCCGATCACGGCGACGACGGATATTACAGCCTCCTCCACAGGCTCTCAAGCCATTTACGCATCTAGCACGGGCGCTCTAGTAAACGCAGGAGGAAACGATATTCTTGGCCTGGGCGTAGGCAGAGCAAACGAATTCAATGTCCCTCGCACAGATATTCGAGGCTTCGCCAGATCTCTTAGCTCTTGTGATCCAGGCGCGTTCGAAGTAAGCCTGGTTGACTACGCGGGCCAGTACCCGCAGTTTGCTATTCCCACAGTGGAGCCTCCTGCCAACGATGCTTTAGATAAGGGAGTTGGTCCTACTATAAATCCTGATATACCTAGAACAGATATTATCGGTAATAGTCGGTTAGGAGTTTCTTGTGAACCAGGAGCGTTCGAAACCTTTTTCTCGGAAACTAACTATAATATAGACGAAATTAATACGTCAGATTGATATGCACGGAACTGTTCGAGTCTACAAGCAATATACGAACGAGCTACTCCTCGAAGAATCAAATATGATTATGGATGGCTTGAAAGAGCACGTTGTGGATATGATGACTCGTATTCCAGCACCGTCTGCAATAGAGGAATCCGTATCAGCATCTTACCGCGCTGCTAACTTTGGAGTACAAGCACTTTCTTTCGCTCCTAATAAATCTAATTTTTCTCGCATCCACTCGTTGGCGGCTGCGTCAGGAAATGTAATCACTGGCAACAACGCGCCTTTATCTGGCCTCGACCCTTTGGATGGCAGTGCTTGGAACTACGCTCAAGACATTGAGAACTATACGTTCTCTAGTGTAAACTGGTCTGCAATGCCGACTACAAACAGTGTTGTCTCTAACACACACTTTTCTTCAAAGATAAGCTTCCTGAGAAACACGGGTTTTGATCTATACACTCTAGACTCTTCTCTGTCGGGAAGCGAGCTAAATGAACGGCTCCGTCTTTACAGTCTACCTCATTGGACCATTGTTAGCGAACTGAGGTACGCGCCTCAGAGCAATATATTTGATAACAGCTACAGACTGGGTTCTTGCGCCAGGGTTGCTTTGAGTGGAGGACCGTCAACGCTCATAAATTCTGTATCGTCTTTAGGTTATACGAATGAGCGTGGTATTGTTCATGTTAGATCGTTCTCACCTAGCGGAACTACGTTTCCCGCGGGCGCTGTATCCTTAAATCAAAGGTTTAGAGTTATCAATGAAGATTACACGCCTCCGGTAGGTAAAAATCTTATCGCTGAAATTACGGGTAAGTTCTATTCTCTGAATGCTGAAGCTGGGTCAAAAGTATTAATACGTCTGGAGGATGTTACTAGGGGAGATTTTTACAACTTTGAACATGGCTCATCGTACGCGAGGCATTCTTGGGGAGGTTCTGGAACTGCGTATGAGGTGGATGCAAGTGCAACAACACTAGATCTTGTGTCTAAGTTTGTTAACATACCACAAGATAGACGGTTAGATCTATTCAAAATTCATTTAGATTTCTACACAGCCACTGCTACAGGTTTCCTTGAGACGTATCTCACGGACATTGATGTGGCTATTATTGATGATTGGAGCACTGGAAATATTCATGCCAACGGCGATTTAAAAACATTTACAGATAATGATGTTACGAACTCAGGCTTATTCATCGCTTTTTCAGGAGAGGGAGTATCTCCATCAGGTACAGAGTTAAGCAACGTTACTTATGTCTCTCAGAAGGTAAGTATGAATCCTCTCAAGAGTTACGTCTTGGGAGTATTTCCAGAGTACGCTTCTGGGTTAGACCAGTCAGATGATATTAGAGCAGCACTGATAAAGAGCAGTTCTTCTTCCAGATCGGTTCCGGGTGGCTACAACTACCTCACCCAGATAACGGCGTCGGCGCTAAATGAGACTCGTCTACTCGATTCAAAGTATGTAATTAAGCCCGAACTGTCTAGACGCTCAAACCCTTCTCCAAAGGACGTAGCGATGCATTCAGCAAAGCCGTCAGATCTATGTCTTGAGATATTTCCTCAAGCTGTAGGCTCATTCAGTATTCACCCCGCTAATCGGTTTAGACTAAAAGGATCACTCATCAAGAAGTTTGAAAATAATCTTGAAGCTGCTGACGCCAGGATTTTCGTAAAGAGCCTTCTTCCTACGCCATCTGGAGAGCACTTATATTTTAATTTTGCGGATAGTACGTGGGGTACAAAAGCTTCTATGTTCGAAACTTCTTCAGTTTCATATACGGGTAGCATATTAGATTTCGAAACCGTTGAAGTTAATACTGGGTTGTTAGCGGGATATGGAGTGTCTGCTAACTCAGAGGGTCTTTACGAGGTGGAAGTAAGTATAAAGTCTTCTCAAAATTATCCCGTATTTATAAAGAACCTGCGGGCTGATGGACAACCTCCTGTAAATACTCCTGAAGTTATAGAGATCTTTAACAAGAATGCGTCCACTCCTGATCTTGTTTGGACTTCTCTTTCAAATACCGGAGACTATATGTTTAGCGGGCTAGGAGACGCATTCTTAATTCCTGTAAAGCCTGATCCAAACCCGTCGTATAACCAGACTGCATTCCTAGGCGTTCAGGGTATGTTTGCCAGCCCCACCTCTGTGCATGATAAGAGTTCAGAGTATGAGGTCTTCCTAATGCAATCTCAAGATCAGGTAGCGAATGAATTTGTAAAGCTTATCTCCGCATCGCTTGTAGACGCTTCCCTCGTAACCTGTACTGAGGAGGTTACTTCGGATGTATTTACATCTGAGTCCTACTTCAATGGAACTAGGTTTGATATTATAAATCAACCGTACATCAAGTTTGTGGATAGCCTATCGTCGGTGTACCCGCCTAGCGATTCCTTCTACACTAAACCGTCCTTCAGCACTTTCAATAGTCCTGGAGGCCAGAGCACAATCCTTCCAGGAGAGGATAGCGCCTTAGTAATCAGCCGCCTTACAGGCGCAACGCCCTCTACTTCTACAGCCTCGCTAAACCATACTTTCTGTCTAAGCAACATAAATGTTCCTCCGAGAACGGCGGGCATGGCATTCAGTATTGCATTCTCTATCTTGTTCGGAGAGCTTAAGTGGAAAGCTTCAGCGACTACCCGTCATGGGGGCGTTGTTTGGTGGAACGGCTCTGGGTGGGCTGAGTATACATCTGACCAGGAACCTTTCCATGAGTTTTCATTATCGGCAGCTAGAGTTACTGGAACCAACTGGACAGAGTTGAAAGAGACTCGTACTCCCGTAGTAAGCCTCGAAGGACCTTTCGATAGTACAACTAAAATAAATTTTGAAATCTTTACCGAAGGTTTTGATACCAACTACTTGATGTTCGTACGCGACTGGAGGTTCTACACGGTAACTGAGCCCGCGCAACTAGACCTTCCTGAATTTCCTACTCCTGAAGATATTACAGTGCAAACGCCTGAGAGTCCTGCGGGAGAGTTAGGACAGTTTACAAACCACCTTCAGTTTAGCGGTGTACCTCTTCGTAGAGCTTTGGGTGAAGCTAACTGGCCTTGTACGTCCTCAGTCAATGCGCTGTATGTTAGCGGTGATGCAATCGACAGTCAGGTGAACTCTTACAACGTGATTGACCCTGAAGGCTTTATTCATTATGGTTTTTCTGGTTACGATTCTGATGGTAATGTAACGGCAGGTTGGATGACCTCAGCTACAACCTCATCGATTACTTACGTTTTTGATATCGTAAACAAGGATTTAGATTACTTAGAATACCAGGGCGGTATCGGTGCAATGGGCCTTTGGACCTTCGATGTTAACCAAACATACAGAAAATTATTAGATAACGGACATTCATTGAGTGCCATTTATGATAAGGGTGCAACGCCAAATCTATATAATTTTAGCGATACTACTAGATCACCTATTTACAAGCTCGCAGCTAAAAAAGCGTTTACAACTCCCTTAAGGTATAACACGACTCAGCCTTCGGGAATACGAATTGCTTGGGAGATTAACTTCTTATAATGTCAACAGTAATAAACTATAAAGACTCATTGATTAAGGGTCACTTAGAAGTTCTTAAGGTACATGAGGATGGTACTGAAGAAGTACACTTTTCGGAGCAGAACGTAATCACATCGGGAATGGGCCATACTCTTCTTAAGGCATTTAATGCTCAAGGCGATGAGTCCATCGAAGATTTCCAAATACGTTACTTTCAATTAGGTTTTGGAGGACTTGCTTCTAGACAAGTCTCAGGAACAGGCGACTTGGGATACGCTTTTGATAGATCTGCATATAGTGTAGTAAATTTTGATCTCGTTGAGCATGACCTTAGTTCAGGCACTCCTGTATCTGGTTCTGTTTTTGGTGTCATACCCATTCCTTTTATTACGAAAATTAGTGACACAAAAGTAATGTACCAAGTTGTTCTTGGTAGTGAGGCATGCGTTGGACGCACGATTAATGAGATCGGGTTGTTCAGCAAGAATCCTGATCAAGCTGCTGTGAACGGTAGTTACCTGTGCGCTTACAGGTACTTTACAGCTTTAAATAAAACGAACAGCATTTCTGTTATCTTTAGGTGGACTATTGAATTCTGATGGATAATACTTACAATTACTTTGATGTCACAGGAGGCGGTGATGCTCTTTCGGGTTATACGTTCCCTGACGTACACAGGTTCGACCCTTCTTCTTTTTACAACTGGGAGCAGGACAATCTTCCTATAGATGATCTCGAAGTTCGGTCTGAGTTATTTAAGCAACACCTAGGAATTGGCAACTCTCTAAGTGGTGCAACTCTGACTGTTAGCGCCCTAGCCCCCACAAGCGCGTCTTCCGTAGGTGTGTATCAAACAGTACAGGATGCCTTGGAGGTCGTCCCTCGCAAACTAAAGTTCCCTCTGCTGATCGAGATCTGTGATTTTGGAAACTTAGGAGATTTAGATCTAGCTGATATTCAATGCCAAGGTGATGGCGCATTACAGATAACCTGCCGACAGTTTATCGACTCTGCGGATATGAGTGCTGTCAGCGTTTCCGCAAGCACTCAGTACGGTCCAAGCGTATCTCAAGGCGTGGCCGTTCAGGTGGAAGACGGAGGTGATCTTCAAGCAAGCATCGAAGCAGTTTCCTCCACTAAACTAGCGTTAAGTTGTTCGTCGCTAAGTGCCTGGGATAACAACGCTCGGATGTTTGCAGCCAAAACGCCTAACTCACAAAGCGAGTCTCAGAACATTTCATTCTCCCCCTTCCCTCGAAATGGTGCGCCTACCTTTTCCGCAACGGCTGCTAACACTTACAATGTGAGTGCCTACAACTTTGAGGACGATGAAACTGTAGTGTCCGATGTTAACCCTAAGACAAAGAACGGTTCAGGCACTCCCTTACTCTCCGAAAGATTAAGCTTGGCGGCGACCAACAGAATGTCTGTCGCTGTGTGGGGAGCGAGGTTTAACAAGATCACAGTTTCTAACTGCTCCAAAGTTAAGCTTCAAAATATTTGTGTAGACTCCGCGTCTGGCGCGGACTATGATTTCCCGAACACTCTTAGCCATCTGTGCGAGATTGGCATAGACGTTAAGAACTCTAACATACTTCTAGAGAACGTCGCTATTACGAGAGCCTCAAAGGCAGGTCTTCGGGCTGAAAATTCTACCATAGGGTCTACAGGCCACTTGATTGCTCACAGGATCTACCAAAGAACTCCTGCCAAATTACGTACAGTTGAAGGTACAGGAGTCTCTCTTGTGGACTCTTCTCTTGCGTTTGATACGTACGCGGGAGACGGTACTGAAAAGAAGGGTCTAGTGTTACGGTCCATGTCTAAGTGCGGTACGGGAATTCACGCGGTGAATTCTGTTCTTACAGGAGGCGCTGTATCCACGGGATCGACACGGAATGCAGGGGGCGATGATACAGATACCCTGCGCGTGTACGCACACGGGAATGAAACCGGAGTAAAGCTAAAGAACTCCGTATTTGATATAGACGGTAGAGTAGAGGCTTTCTGCAACTTAAAAGGTTTTGATTGCTACCAGTCTGAGGCTACTTTCCAACAGTTTAGTGTTGACGACAATCAGGAGGAAGGTTTCTATCTTAACAAATCTACTCTTACTTATGGCAAAGACTGCGGTACTCTAGAACTAGGAGTTAGCGCCACAACAGGCGAAGCATTACCTAAACCCGCTTTCGCGTGTGATTATAACGGCACGAACCTCCACGCAGACAAAGGCTCTAGCGTAGGTATCTGGGAGGGCTGCACAGCAGTCCCTCAAATCGACCTGTGGGGCGGCTCAAGGGATTCTGTAGGCGCTGTAGGTAATTGGGCAATGACGAACCACGGAGCCCTCTACGACTCAGCAGGAGCCACTCCCTGCGTTGTAGTAAGTGATAACTCCACGGCAGAGCTTGTTCACCTTGCGGCGGCAGGTAAAGGAACCGTGGCTGGTCTGGTTGGAGGATGCGTCCAGGTTACCGAAAACTCTACGGTAGAGCTTCGTGGCTCCTCCAAATCGTATACAGCTTTAGGTTCCGTGGGAGTTGTGTCTGATAATCTAGACCAGAACTGGACCTCGGCTGCGGTGGCGGCTTTAAGAAACTCTCACGTAGTCTTTACAGGACCCACAAAGATTTCGAGGTATGGGGTTGGTGTTCTTGCCGAGGACAATTCCAAAGCGAGCTTTGGCCCTCCGACAAAAGACTATGGATCTTGGGTTCCTGACAAGGATAGATTCTTACTATCTTCCACGGACAATCATACCAAGCTGGACATTCACGCTAATCGAGCGTGCCTTGTTGCAAACAATAAATCCAGTATAGAAATGTTTTCTCTTGGCGGGGAAGCACAGGAAAAAAACATCTCTGTAGACAGTAACCAGAACTTTGCGAACTCTACTCTTTTCTCTGAATCTACTTCGGGAAGCTTTGTCCGTCTGTCGCCCAACGGGTTCACAGAGCAGCTTGAGAGTAGCTTCGCAGACGCTGTAGAGTTTGACGCCTTCGGGCGAGTCACGAACCCCGTCTCCGCGCACAGGTTAGTCACTACAGGAGGAATGGCTGTTCGTGCTGTGGGTGCAAGCGAAGTTGATGTTAACTTAGTTAACTTCCTGTTCGGAGCAGACTCCTCTTCTGTATCAGGCACAAACTACAACTACAACGGTCTTGGCACGGAGTTTACAGGTAATGATGATTTCGGAATAATCCCTTCGGTTTTAAGTGATTCCTGCATCACCGCATGTGCAACTACCACCACTACTGCACCTGCAACGACAACCACGACGACTACGCTTCCGGGGGCAACAACTACGACTACTACAAGCACAACAACTACAACAACCACTACAACTTCGACCACTACAACAACCACAACAACCACAACAACCACCACAACTACAACAACAACTACGACAACATCTACAACAACCCCCACTACCACAACGACCACAACGACCACAACGACCCCCACTAGTACCACAACGACTACTACCACAACGACTACTACCACAACCACAACACCTACCACAGCGCCCACTACGGTTGTAACTGTTGGACCAGAGCCCCCTGATCCCGGCGACGGGTTTACTCAAGCGGATGCGGACGCCGCCGACTCGCCACTCGACCCTGACGCAAATGGGGGTTTTGTTACACAAGGTCTAAATAGTTTCAATTTTGAAGGAGATCTTCCGTACTCTACAATAGGAACCAGGATTCATATCTGGAATATAGCCGATGACTCTCGTTTACATGCGGCTAACCTTCTTATCAACGGTCTAGATCCTGCGACAACGTGTATTAATAATAACTATCACGGACCTATCGGGCGGTGGCCTAACGGCGCTGCGTGTGACTACTATGGCAAGTTTGGTTTTGTATCAGAGTCGTTACAGTTTAGCGGAATTACAGGAAGTGTTGACGGGTTCTACAACTTAGGAGTTTTCCGTTTAGTCGGACCTCATAGAGGGTTCTTAAAAACCTATACGGAAGTGGGTTATGATGGGTCTGTAAACGATACCCAATTCAGCGGTGGAGGCTCCCCGATGGACCAGATAAATGGACAGGGTTATCAAACAATGTTTGATGCGGCGGTAAACTCGTTCGACGCACAAGACTTGATTGCCTACCATGTCGGGTTTGAGCCGGGCTTAACTCTTGGAGCAGAGCCCGTATTTGGTAGAGGTACGGCGGGTTTACCCGGAGAGCCTGGAAAAATTAATGGTATGATTACACATGCTAGGACTGCGGACGGTGTTGGGATGTACTGGGATGAGGGTCAGTTGCACCCTGCTTTCGCTGTACCCCCTCTTCACGTAGGCTGGCAAGGGTATATTAGGAACTGGTTGGACGAGTCTGCGGCTAATGTGTTTTCCAACGCACGGCACGGCTCTAGTAAAAAGGTAAACCTTCTATCGATTTACCGCTCTACAAAAAGTGCCCGTAAAGGAGGTGAGGGTCGAGACTCTGATGTAAACTACTTAACCTACGGTGTTGGAGTTCGTTCTCTAAATATGTTTGATATCAACCGCTTAATCTAATGGAGCAAATTAACAGGAGCATTCGATTCTATCAGCCAAACGACCCTTACTTCTGGGAGGTTGATAACTTACCTTTAACAGATCTTTTATCCAATGATGTAATCTTAGAGAACCGTCTAAAGTCTTTGGAGGACAGGTTCGGTCCTGGTGGAGGCACCAAGCTGGAAGACATTGCGGATCTTAAAGCCTACGTTGAACCGCTGTCTGGAATTCCTCAAAACTTTGGTCGAGTATTTGTAAAGCCCGGAAAGTTTACCTCTCGAATGCAGCTTCCCGCAACTAGAGAAAGCGGCTGGAGGATGATGCGGGATAAGGACGATAACTTCAACAACTCTCCTTTCGGAGGCACTTTAGGTCTGGACAGTACCTCGGTCAAGGACGACTTCGTAAGAGCGTCAAAAGGTGTAGGCCGTACTGCTGTGGTAGAGTTTACTTCAAACGTAGATCTTACTGACAAGTCGATTGCCATTGAAAGTTTTGATCCTGCTGAGTTCAATTCAAGCCAAGCTCCTGAAGAGCGTCTAGACCTGATTTACATCAGAGGCAGTAAGGCTTTAGATACGAATTACGAGTCCAGTGCTATTTCCGAAGCGTCTATCGGAATTATCAAAGGCGCTTATTTCAGAACCGATGCAGCAGGAGGCGTAGCAACAAACGGACCTCGTTTCCTAAATGAGGATGTTCGCAATTCGGGACGAACTACAGGAATGTCTATAACGGAAATACCTGTAGAAACTACACTTACAGGATACGGCACAGTTCCTATGCCCGAAGATCTGGCTAACTTTGCTTGGCATAAGAATCAATCCTCGGAAGCTCTTACTTCACTGATCGATCAGCAGGTAGAAACTCAAGCACTGTTTACTTTGCCTGTTGCGTATGTGCGCGTGCCCGTATCCTTCCAAGAAGGCAGCCCTCTGAACGCGGACGCCATCATTGATATTAGACCGTTCCTCAGATCGGCTGAGATGACTTACAATGAGAGAGCGGCAGTTGCAGCCTCAGTATCTCCCAACGGTTTCAATCCTTTTGTAACTCTGTCTCATATGCAAGAGGTTACCACTCCTCTAGAGAGCAGTATTCAAACTCTTACGACTCAGGTAGAAGGAAACACGGGGCGTATAGCTTCGAATAGTTCTCGAATACTAAATGCGGAGTCGAATATCGATCAGCTTACAGTTGATGTTCGAGGCACAGCGTCCTCTCAAACCGCAGAGGGTTTAAACCATGAAGGTCGCTTGGCGGCTCTTGAAAATGTTTTAGGTGGCGCTAACACTCCGATTGAACGTCATAAGTTCCTCAGTGTCCCTTACGCGGCTTTTGAAGGATTAACGGCTACGCTGCTAGGTACTGAAACTTCTCCCGTCAGGCATGATATTAGCCTAGCTATCCCTAGCCTCGCACGCTCAGGCTTGGTTGCGGTGCAGTTCCGAGTAGTTAGCCACGGAGGAACTAGTGATACAGGATCTCCCAACTACTTAAAAATTAGAGGCGGTGTGCAGACGTTTAGAACTGTTAACCTTTGGGGAGTCGCGCAGTCAAATGGAGATCTTCGAAGGAACTTTGGAAGTACCAATACTTTCTATGGAGATATTGATAAAGATCTTTTGTCCAACAACACCATTTCAATTAGCTTCGAAACGGCATGTACGGGAACTTCTGATGTATCGCACTCCATTTATATCGACGGTTACATAGTACGTGAATATCTTGCATAAATATCTTGTTCCGCTAATTCTGTGCGTAGGACTTCTTTTTACGAGTTGTAAGGCTCTTCAAACAATGGGCTTTGCTGCGGGAGGAGCAGCAGCAGGATCGCTTGTGGGTCCAGGAGGAGCGGCAGCGGGAGCAGCCTTAGGCGCGGCAGGTTCAGAGCTAATACACGCAGAGAACGCTGATAAAGATTTGCCTACAGCAAGTATACAAAATTACATACCGAAGAGTCCTTGGGCAGAGTTCATTGACAGTCTTTCGAAACTTGCAGGTACGTTGGGATGGTGGTACTTGCTAGTGTTCATTCTAGTGCCAATCTTTACACGAAGAGGACGTAATTGGTTAAAACACTTAGCTAGTCTGGGAGATAGTGTTACTAAAAAAGACGTAGGTGCCTATGCTAATAGACTAGATAGTTTAGAGGGAAAGATTTCCTCAATGCTTAAAAATAAAGAAGATGAAGTATCTAAACCATGAATCACAGTTTACCCGCGTTTCCGATGAGCATGCCCGTGCCTTAATGGAAAGTGCTGGTTACGAAATCCCCTCTGAAGAGCAAGTTCACATTGACGTTTACGGTTATGAGGACTACCGCTTTGCTCTGAGCGAAGAAGTTGTTGAAGCCGAGGATGGGTACAACTACATCCGCCTCGAAGAGCTTGACGAGTCTTTCAGCATCGCTCTTGATGAGAGTGGTGATGAGATCCTTATCGAGTCCGTAGAGTTCGACGACGTTAGCTATATTCTTGAAGGCGTTTACGAGGGTGAGGATGGTAATCTTTACGCTTGCATGGTCTCTGAGCAAGAAGTTGACGAGGCTTACAAGGCCATGAAAGAAGAGGACGAAGGAGACGACGAGGAAGCCGAGGATAAGAACGGCGGTAAAGAGGACATTGCAGATCGTCTTAAGAAGGCCAAAGCTAAGGCTAAGAAAAAAGGCGGTATGGACAAGAAAGATAAAGAGGACTGCTGATTATGGAAAAGAGTATCATGGCTATGGCGGATGATATTCTTGGAGGCACATTGTCTTCTCCCGCTAAAGTAGTTTCGAAGCCTGTAGTTCAGGAGCATGAGCTTCCTGAAATGAATGATTCGTTTAGAGAATCTTTAATCGAAGGATCTGTTATGAATGAAG
>Ga0208162_1001625_pt1 | contig 11568 bp, 8 predicted proteins | sample CB_VirMetaG_4_FD_184539 | JGI IMG/M metagenome (GOLD analysis project Ga0208162, IMG submission 184539) | Freshwater to marine saline gradient viral communities from Chesapeake Bay - CB_1508_1M Viral MetaG (SPAdes) (version 4) | ecosystem: Environmental > Aquatic > Marine > Coastal | place: USA... | reverse complement strand
GTTTCTGGAAATACAGGAAGTTTGGTGAATGGCACGTTTTCTCCTGCTGTTTCTGGAGGAAGTGGTAGTGGCCTAACGTTGTCGATAACTGTTAGTGGTGGTTTAATTACGTCTACAGCAATTACTGCCGCAGGTAGCGACTACAACACAAGAGATTTTGTTACCGTTGTTTTAAGCGTTAGTGGTGGTGGCACACGTACCATTACATATCAGATTAACAGTGTAGAGGCAGTTCAAACCGGTACGCAGGAAGTTCCAGGGTATCGCGCTATTAATTGGAAAGCAGCAGATGCTTTGGACGGCGCAAGCATTGAAGATAACCTTACCAATGCAATTTTCAGCTCTGGAACAGTTACATCCCCAGAAAAGCGTTACAGCTTTTTCCGCGTCTCGCTGCGTAGTGACCCAGATGTCAACGCTGCATTTACATCTACGGGAAACACTATTTTCTGCGTAGCCAGCGCGAAGGAAACCCCTGTATTTAACTACTTGCGTTTTGCTATGAACGGTGACGCAAGTTGGGAAGTACGCATCGAGCCGGTGTCTAGCTGGGAAGTGCGCTACGGAGGCTTTGAGATTGTTCAACTAAAAGCCGACCCTGGTGAGAATTATGTAAGCGTGCCTTTCGGGGCGGGCACAGTAATTGCACAAGGCAGCTACTTAACTGGAGTGTCAACATCCGATTTGTTTGATATCCAAAACCTCCGCCCTAAGCGTGAAATCGGCTTGAGCTGGACTGAAGGTGATTACAGCTCAAACACGGACGGAACATACATCGACTTTTATGCACGCGCCGCTGAGTTTTTTGTTTACGACGAAATCACTACGAGCTGCTCCTCTGGTCCTGAGCACGAGATCGCTTACGTAAACGTAATACAACCGAATGATGAAGTCCCTGAGTACACAAATATGTGTCTTGTTGGTATTAACGCCAAGGCGACACGCGAATGGTCCCAGTTCTCACAGTTCTCGGCATACGTCACTGAAGGCATCAAGGTGAATAGCTTGCTGGGTGGTTATGAAAGCACCCACTTGTTCCCCGAGATTTTGTATGACTTCATGACCAATACGCGCTACGGTCTTGGCAACGAAATCAGCGCGGAACAAATTGACACTACCTCATTTACTGCTGCCGCCCAGTTCTGCTTGGACAATCGCTTCTTCTACGACGGCCCAAAATTAAACAACACGAACTGGCGTCAGTGGGCAGCCGATACTGCAGCAACACACTGCCTGCTGCTGATCGAGCGCGGGGGCATTTTCTATTTAGAGCAAGCCATTCCAGAGCAGCCTGAAATTCGTGGTCTTTTCACTGCTGGTAATTGCATCAGCATGGAACTGCGCATGGCAGAAGCCGAGCAACGCCAGCCAGTATCGTTGTCGGTCAAATACAGAACTGAACAATACGGTGGTGCGGCACCGTCAGAAAGCACAGACCCGTCATACGGTTTGTTCCCAGAACCGCAGGAACGTTTTGTGTATCACACGTCTTGGGGCGAAGGCACCACTGAAAGCATCGACATGTCCGATTATTGCACCAGTGAAAACCATGCCATCAAAGCAGCGCGTTACATCATCGGTGCTCGCAAATTGTCCGATCACACAGTGAAGATTGCAACCACATACGAAGCACTAACCAGTTCGCTGGCACCAGGCGATTTCATTAAGGTTGCTCTCGACTACACACATTACAACCAATTTGTGAATGGTGCTGTTACTGCAGATGGCAAGCTGGTGTCATCCACTGCCTTGGCGGATGGAACGCACACAGTTGTGTACTGGACTGGCGAACAAAACGCCGAAGTTCTTGAAGGCACACTGACTGTCAGCAATGGCGGCACAACCGCCAGTCCCCCCGGGATCGTCTTTACGGTCAAGACTTCCGAAATTACAACACGCACCTACCGCATTGACTCCATCCAACCGAGCGATGATGGCTACGAGATCGAAGCAGTCCACACTCCAATGCTTTCTGATGGCACGCTCCAGCTTTACGCTGAATGGAGCGATGACTCGTACTGGACGGAGCTGTAACGATGGCAAATTTTCCAGCAGTCACGCCCACGGCAATGGACTTCACCGCACCGGAATTTCCGGTCAAGTCCAACACCTCGCTTAGTGGTGTGGTGTCTCGCCGTATTTTCGGCAACCGTGGGTCGCGCTCGGTTTTGAGCCTGAGCTTCGACAACGTGACCGATGCTGTCGCCACAGAATTCTTCGACACCTGGAACGAAGCCAAGGGGCAACTAGACAGCCTGACTTTGCCAGCGGCTGTATTCACTGGAGCTGATGCTGCACTGACTGCATACCTTTCAGATGGAGGTGATCAGCTTGTATGGCATTTTGCCGAACCGCCTCAGTTGCAGCGCGTGACGCCGGGGGTCAGCAGCGTTCGAGTTACGCTTGAAGCAACTCGCGATTTCTAGCTAAAGTACTTTCAGATTGGAGTGAGCCTTGGCAGTCCTTACAGGTAAAAATGGTGCCTTGCGCTGGAATGGCAGCACAATTGGCAAGGTCCGGTCTTGGTCGTTGAATGTCAGCAGAGACGCGCTGGAGACCACTGATCTTGGCAAATATGACCGAACGTACACCACAGGATTGCGTGGAGCGACTGGCACTGCTGATTTGATGTACGACCCAGCAGAGGGCGGCGCAGTTCAATTATTGAATAGTATTTTTAGTAATGATTCCGACGTTTCCCAGTCGGTTGAATTTGTGTTGGATTCGGCGGGCGGTAAAACATTTAGCTGCAGTGCGTTTTTAACAAATGCATCGCCGAGCGTTAATGTTGCCGATATTCAAGTTTGCTCTATTTCGTTTCAGGTCTCTGGTTCAATTAGTGGCGGCTTCTAGGGATGGCAGTCCTTGGCATAAATGGGATTGTCAGGCTTAGGCGAGACGCGCCAGGCCCGATAGTCATTCCGGTGTCCAGTGCTCGCGCTGACATTGATGTTTTTTTGGTCAAAAGCCAAGAGTTTTGGAATGGAGACGAGGTAAGGCTTTTATCCCCAAATGGACTTCCGTTGTCTGCGGACGCGCTTCCTAGCGGTGTTGGCTGTTATTTCGGGTCTTTTTGGGAATTGGGTCCTAACAGAAATCATGTAACAGCCGAGGATGATGAATACTATGTAAGCAACGATGATTCCGTAGACTTTTACAATCAAGGAACGCCTGTAAATACAGCAACGTATTATGTTTACAGAGACAGGCTGGATCGAATTAGTTTTTACAACACGCGCGCCAAGGCTTTGAAAGGCGCCACTGCTGACAGGATTGACATCAAGCAACTTAATTTCAAATACATTGTAATGTCAGCAGCTGGAACGGAAGAATATGACAATGCAATTGCAGAATGCGTTGCGGCAGTTGGCGAGTACCGTTTGAGCGATGTAACCGATGAAGTGACGCTAGAAAGTATTTGTGACTTTCCGCCTTTGTTCTTGCAACCAGTCGCGGGGACAGCGGAATATGACGATGCAGAGCTGTCTCCTCGCCGCTGGATCAACGGATTCCCGTGGATCATTCAAGGTTGCATCGCGGAATGGAGTATCGAACTAGATGCTGCAGGCATTAACACTACAGCAGTTGGCGATAAATTTGGTGAAAATGTAAAATCAATTGTTAGCGGTGGCGGTAGTTTTGATTTTGACATTGACAGAAAAGCGAGTGACGACAGTTACGACGCGACTGCCTTGATGCAACTGCTTCTGCTGACGGAAAAAGGTTGCAAGGCCGAAGCGCAGTTTTACATGATCTACGGCAGGCAGGAAAGCGTTTCTCAACCAGAGCTCCTGCCTGGTGATTTGTTTTACGAATGCGATATTTTGATTACGAATAGCGCTGTCAACACCAGGGCAGGCGAAATTATTGTTGGAACCGCGAATTTTGTTACCACCGGTCCCATTGAGCTTAGAATGGGCACATAAGCTTGTGCTGTGTAGGGAGCCAACGTGACAGCCATCATCCTGCCTGGCCAGACTGGCGCAATTGACGATATCAATATTACTCAGGGTGATTTTCGCGATCAAATCGCCGCCATTGCAGTTGCCGCCCGCCGTTACTCCGGCGGCACTGATCAAGGCGTTAGCACCACGTCACTGTACGTGGACCCCGAGATCGGCACCGACGACTGGGAATCTGGCATCGCTGATGGCACTGCTGTGCCGCCGCTGACCAATCAGCAGATCACAGCGGGCTACTCCAAGAGCGCACCGTTCAAAACCCTGCAGCGTGCGCTGATTGAAGCCGCCCGTTTGTCCATTGTTTCGGGCGGCAGTAACGACTTGTACGACCGCGTGGTCATCCGCGTGTCACCAGGCGAGCACATTATTGACAATGCCCCCGCTGGTTCTGAAACCGTTAGCTCTTGGGGTAGCTCCTTTTCGCCTACTGCTGCAAATCTGCGTGCATTTAATGGCAGCGGCATTGGCGTGATCCTGCCTCGCGGCGTTTCGATTGTTGGCGAGGATCTGCGTAAGTCCGTCATTCGTCCGAGCACTGTTCCGGCAGCCAACCTCAGTCCATCAACTGCCCGTGGCGCAATCTTCAAAGCCACTGGTGGATCGTTCTTCTTTAATTTCACCTTCAAAGATGCCATTGGCATCACTACTTCGCACCACCTGTTGTCGGCGTTTGAATTTTGCGGTGAAGCTGAATTAGCTGCTTTTTATACCAAGGTTGCTACTGCATTTGGCCTGAATCCTGCTGATGCAGAAATCATTAATCCTGGTGAAACACAGATTACCACTGTTTATCCCGACGGCAGCGCTGTTCCCGAAGTTGACTCCACTCGCGGCAGTTCGCCATATGTGTTCAACTGCTCGCTACGTTCCGATTACGGAATGTGTGGCATGTTCCTTGATGGCGACAAGGTAACAGGCTTTAAGAGCATGGTGGTGGCGCAATTCACCAATGTGTCCCTGCAAAAGGATATGAATGCGTGGGAAGTTTATAGCTCTGGTAGCTGGAGCGTCCCAGCAAATTATGCCGCCTACATTGCATCAGACATTAACGATGTGCGTTATCGCATCGGCGGCGATATCAATCACGAGACCGGATGTTATCAAGTTGATTATCGTAGCTTTGGCTTCAAATGTATCAACAATTCAATTCTGCAGGAAGTCAGTTGTTTTGTAATTGGCGATGCGGTTCACCATTGGACCGCAAGCGGTGGTGAATGCACCATCACCAACTCCAACTCAAACTTTGGCCTTACAGCACTGTTGTCTTCTGGCTTCCGTGGTATCGGCACTGATGGCGGCGCCTTCGATCAAGACAGCGGCTTTTTGGCAAAAGCCATCCGGCGTGCGCTTAAAGTGCGCACCGATGGCAGCAACATTCGCCAAATCACGATTGGCACTGTTCAGAGTTACAACAGCGGCACTGGTGTACTGACACTTGAAGCCGCTTTCGACCCGAGCATCACTTTTGGTCGATACGGCTATAGCCTCAAGGAAGACGACTATTTGTGGATCGAAAATCGCAGCCGTGACACAGGCCCGGGCTATGTTCCAGGCGATAAAGATGCTTCTAGCGCTATTGACGTAAGGGCAAAGCTTGCCGCGACACCTTGGGATGAAGGATCGCCAACGCTCATCAGCGTCAACCCCAGTGGTGATCTAGCGATCAATAACATCACAACGATGGATCCTGCGGTGCTGGTAGGCAACCGCGTTTACATCCGCCGTCTTGTGGACACACGCACTCCAGAGGAGCGCAAGTATTCAGTCATTGTCGAAAACAGCAACCCCACTGCTACCCGCCGACCAGTGGGTAATTTTGTCGCCCGTCTCGGAAGCCGCACTGGCACTAGCACTCAACTTGACCCCACAAACGGATCCGGCGAACTGTTCCTCATTTCTGAATCGACAGTTGACAATACCGGCACTGGCGTGTCCGGCAGTCGGTACAACTTAGTGCTACGTCCCGGCGATTCAGCTAGCACGTTTACGCCTGATCAGTATTACCGCGTCGGCACGCCCGCTTTTAGCTCGAATCGAATTTATCGCTCCAAGCGGAACGAAGCTTTTACTACATTCTCGACAGATGAGTGGGAGCCTACATTGCCAATGCTCACCAACGAGCGCGGCATTGAAGCTCTTCGCATTGCAATCGGCCCTGAACTGTTGATTGACAAGGATCTATCAAATGATCCGGCAAGCACGAATCTTGGCGTCAATCAAGAAACAGACGCTGACATTTTGGCTCAAGTGCGTAGCGCCACAGATTATCGCGGCATTGGCGATTTCATGCAGGCTATCGGTTATAGCAGCAGCAACGTCAATTCAATCCTGACACTGCAAGACAGTGCAACAGTTAGGGACTGGGACCCATCAGCCCTGAGTAGCCCTGCACCTAGCGGCAAGCTGAGTGCTCGCGGCTTCTGGCCTTTGGAATTTAACCGCCCCAGTTTGATTCGTGCTTTCGGTCAGGCATACGAATGGGCGGGTCAGGGTAACTATTCCAAGGCAATGCCTAAGTATCAGGTGACTGCCCTGAGTGATCAGCACAAGATTGATTACTTCGCGGTCAACCACATGGGCGGTCGCGTATATAACACCGGCTTCAACGAGGACGGTTTGATTGTTCAAGGCGACACGATCAACGACCTTGGCACTAACACTGTTGTTACCACTGAAACCGCTGGTCTTGGCGCATTGGGCGGCGACCCGGATTTTCCGGTGGTTCCTACCAGTTTTGACACACTGACTGTTACAGACGAATTTAACGCTCTTCAAGAGGCCAACTTTAACAACATCACAATTAACGGTGTTATCGATGGTGCGCCTACGTTTGCGCCTAACTTCCTGCCTGTCGCAAGCGAAACCGTTGAAGGCATCATCGAACTTGCCACAAGCGCTGAAGTGGCTGCCTTTAACGAAATCGACAAGGCAGTAACACCCGCCACGCTCGGTGATGTGCGTGGAGCGGCAGATGGTTTTGCCTCTTTGGATGGGAGCACAAAACTACCTACGGCTCAGCTCCCCAACATTCCAGAAGCCAATCTGCCTGCTGCGTCTACGACGTTAAAAGGCATCATTGAGATTGCCACGAACACTGAAGCTGCTGCTTATAGCGACACATCCCGAGCATTAGTACCGAGCAACTTAGCAGCTCTTCGTGGCGCGGCCAATGGTCTTGCAACATTAGACGGCAGTTCGCTGCTGCCTACCGCGCAGCTTCCCGAGATTCCACTGGCCAACATCCCAACGTTGACCAATGCCAAGCTGCCTGTACTGGAGCTGGCAAAGCTGCCGACTATTCCCGCTAACAAGCTGCTGACCGTGCCAGTGGCATGGGTGAGCGGTAACACTAACTTTGACCTAAGTGCCAACTTCACCTTCTCCCATAGCGGCACCGCCACAAACCTTGCCCTTGGAGCACCAAGCACCACTGGTTATATCGGCACTTCAGGATTCATCTACATTACCAATACGACAGGCGTTGCCTTGAGCGGCATTGACAATGCCAACTGGTACGGCGCAGTCAACACTTGGGTGAATCCCACCAATAACACTACCGGCTTAACTGGTAATTTGATCATTGGTTACTACATTGCCGCTGCAAATACAGTGGTGTACACCGCATCCATGGTGAGCTGACATGGCAGGTAATTCAGTCCCCGTATTTTTCGGCGCCAAGGCTCGCACCAAAAAGCCGCCTGGCATTGACGTGACAAGCATTACTGACTTGTCTGGATCAATGCAGCCGTATGCAAGTTTTATTTCAGCTAGGGCAACGTATGTAGCACTTGAAAACGCATTGATTGCACAAGGCATTGGCGTGCTGTCATCTAACCGTTACAGCTTTGCAAGTGGTGGGGACTCAACAAATAATACGCTTAGTCAAATTGAAAGAAACGTCATTGTTAGTGGTGTTTCTCAGCGCTGGGCACCTGGCGCAAATGTGCTAGATGGCACGGCAACAATTCCGACCCTGACGGCCAACCAAGGCAGCAGCACGGAAGACATGGGGATCGCTACTAATCTTATGACCGGCAATGATCGTGGCTATCTTACTGGCAACGAACGTATTATTATTGCTGGTTCTGACGAACAAAGTTATGGCGCTGCATTTACTGTTGGACCCACATACCCCCACCGCTATGTTGGCGTGCATGACGTAACACTAAGCGTTACTGAACCTGCAGGACCCAACCCTGTACCAGCCGGCACGCTAATTGGTTTTGTGTATACAACAGCAAGCACTGGGGTGGCTATTTACAACAATAGTGGTACATTAAATTATCGATTAGCAGTTCCTGTTGCGAACATGAACGCTACCGCTGTTGGTGGAACGCTTCAGATCAACGTCGATCACGCTGAAATGACAAACGGTGCAATTTACGATATTGATGTGGATTTTGCATTACTAGGCGAATCTCTCGGCACCGTTCTCGGTCAATACTTATACGACATCAGCTAAATCGCTAGACTGCAGACACCGACCCATGTTCGGGCTTCTACGACTCTATAGTCATGTCACTACAGATCCAGCTCAAGAAGAGCGCGGTTTCGCAGAAACAGCCTTTTGCCAGTGACTTGGCTGTAGGCGAACTGGCGCTGAACTACCACGCCGACGGACCCTTCCTGACCTGTAAAGACACAGCAGGCAACGTTCGTAAGCTCAACCATGTGTGGGTGGGCACCAGCCCGCCATCTTCCCCGAGTGCGGGCGATCCCTGGCTCGATACCACGAGCACGCCTATTCTCAAGATTTACAACGGCTCCACTTGGGTAAGTTCCGTCTCAGTGCCGCTTGCCACTACGAGCGCCTACGGCACCGTCAGGCTTGCCACTACTGCTGATGTCACCAACGGCACGGCTGGAAAACTTGTCGATGCGGCGCAGTTAGCAAGCCGCGTTACTACTGACATTGCATCTGCACTCGCCGCCGACCCTTTTATAGTGCCGACGCTAAGCGTCACAGGTAACGCAACCGTCACTGGAAATCTGACGGTTAATGGCACGCAAACCATCATCAATACGCAGACGCTTGACGTAGAAGATCGCAACATTGTCCTCGGCAATGTCAGCAGCCCAACAGATGCCACCGCCAATACCGGTGGAATTACCCTAAAAGGCGCCACGGACAAGACTTTTTCTTGGCTCGACGCAACCGATAGCTGGACGAGTAGCGAGAACGTCGATCTTGCCAGCGGCAAGAGCTATCGCATCAATGGCACAGAAGTCCTGAGCAGCACCGCTCTCGGTAGTGGCGTCACGGATTCCAGTCTCACAAGCGTTGGCACCATCGGCACTGGCGTGTGGGAAGGTAGCGCCATTGTCGATACCTACCTCGCCACGATTAGCACTGCAGGCAAGGTCAGTAACAGCGCCACTACTGCCACTAATACCAACACCGCAAGCGCCATTGTCGCCCGTGACAGCTCTGGAGATTTCAGCGCTGGCACGATCACCGCAACGCTATCTGGCAACGCTGCCACTGCCACCAAGCTCAGCAGCACGCGCACCTTTGCGCTGACAGGCGATGTCACTGGCACGGTTGCTAGCGATCTAACAAGCGGCGCCAGTATTACTGCAGCAATCGGCTCCGGCGTGATCATCGACGCGGACGTAAACGCCAGTGCCGGCATTGCACTCAGCAAGCTCGCCAATGTAAGCGCCACTGACAAACTGCTGGGACGCAGCAGCGCAGGCGCAGGCGCCATTGAGGAAATTGCTTGCACTGCAGCCGGTCGCGCTTTGCTTGATGACGCCGATGCTGCAGCTCAACGAAGCACGCTTGGACTTGCCATTGGCACGGACGTGCAAGCCTATGACGCCGACACAGCCAAGCTAGATGTAGTACAAACTTTCACTGCTGTTCAAACACTGACCGATCCAGCAATCATTGGCACGATCCTTGAGGACGTGTACACGATCAGCGACGGTGCAGCCTTCGAGATTGATCCCGGCAATGGCAGCGTCCAGCTAATCACGCTTGGCGATAACCGCACACCCAAGGCAACGAACTTCGCTGCCGGTGAAGCTGTAACGCTTATGGTGGATGACGGAACGGCTTATGCGCTCACCTGGACAGACGCAACATTCGGCGGTTCTGGCGTGGTGTGGAAGACGGATGCAGGCTCAGCACCAACGTTGAACACAAGCGGTTATACCGTTATCGTGTTGTGGAAAGTTGGCAGCCAAGTGTATGGCGCTCGCGTGGGAGATGCGTGATGTTAAGCAAGAAACTACTGGGTGGTAAGTCTGGGGCTGCTCCTTACAGCGGGGATATAGCTGTAGGTCATGTCACTTCCCCTTACATCAGTGTTTACCCGTGGTCTTCATCGGGATTTGGTACTAAGTACGCAAATCCTGCTACACTACCTACTTTCACTGGCACCGCTGTTGCATTCTCCCCTGATGGTGCCAATATAGCTGTAGGTAGCGGCAATAGTGTTCGCTTCGCCGTCTACCCATGGTCTTCAGGCTCAGGATTCGGTACTAAATATGCAGACCCCTCAACACTGCCTACAGGCAATGTCTACGGTATTGCATTTTCACCTGATGGTGCTGACATAGCTGCAGCTCATTCTCTTTCCCCTTTCATTAGTGTTTATCCGTGGTCTTCGGGGTTTGGTACTAAGTACGCAAATCCTGCTACGGGAGTTACAGCTACTACCGGTGTAGCCTTCTCTCCTGACGGCGCTGATATAGCTGTAACCACTACTAGCACCCCTCGCATTCACGCCTATCCATGGTCTTCGGGGTTTGGTACTAAATATGCAAACCCTTCCACACTACCTCCTGCAGCGTCTTTCGGTGTCGCATTCTTCCCTGATGGCGCTGACATAGTTGTAGCTCATGATAGTTCCCCTGGAATAAGTGCTTATCCATGGTCTTCGGGGTTTGGTACTAAATATGCAGACCCCTCAACACCGTCTGGAGGTTCTGGCAACGGTGTAGCCTTCTCTCCTGACGGCTCTGATGTAGCTGTAGCCCATGGTAGTGCCCCCGATCATTGCGCAGTCTACCAATGGTCTTCGGGGTTTGGTACTAAATATGCAGGCCCTTCTACGCCGCCTACAGGTGATGGTAACGGTGTAGCCTTCTCTCCTGACGGTGCTGCTATAGCCATAGCTCATAATTTTTCCCCTTTTATCAGCGTCTATCCATGGTCTTCTTCGGGGTTTGGTACTAAATATACTGACCCCACAACACTGCCTGCAAGTACTGGCCAAAGCGTTGCTTTCCTTCCCGCTTAACCCATGAACAAACTCGAAACCCTCAAAGCCGCCCTTGAAGGTCGCAACGATGAGATCCTGAACTATCAGATCAACATCGACAACTACGAACGCGCTATCGCCAAGATCAACGCAGAGCACGCTGACAAGCCTGCCATCGTTGAATTCCGCGACCGTTTAATCGACATGCTCGTATCACACAAAATCGAGCAGCTCAAAGCGATCATCATCCGTGATGTCATCGCGGATCAAGTCATTGAATTGGAGGCATCCTGATGTTCTACGCACTGCTCAAGCCTGACGGCTCGCTGGATCGCTACCCCTACACGCTGACCGATCTCAGGCGTGATAACAAAGGCACCAGTTGGCCGAAGGTCATC
>Ga0208162_1001624_pt1 | contig 11570 bp, 10 predicted proteins | sample CB_VirMetaG_4_FD_184539 | JGI IMG/M metagenome (GOLD analysis project Ga0208162, IMG submission 184539) | Freshwater to marine saline gradient viral communities from Chesapeake Bay - CB_1508_1M Viral MetaG (SPAdes) (version 4) | ecosystem: Environmental > Aquatic > Marine > Coastal | place: USA... | reverse complement strand
CCAGAAGAAGTTGTGCCTACACCAACAACTTTATATACATTGGTTCCGATTCCTGCAAAATAAACTCCTTCTAATTCGGCTGATGTAGTAGAAACTCCCGATACATTAATAATATCAGAATTACTAAAATTGTGTGGGTTGTCCGAAAATAGTAAATATTTTCCTTTTTCCGAAGAAGGATAAAATTCAACATTTGAAATAGAACTTGTTGCAACACTTACACTATCAACTGGTCTTCCTAAGATGCGTGAGACCCTTGCAGAAACGCCTGTACCGCCCGTATTTGCTTCATTGAATACAATGGCATCATTTACTTTGTAATTGTTTCCTCCAGTATTAATTCCTACAGAAGAAATAGATCCTCTTAAGGCATTTTTGATTTCAATTTCTTGATTTAAATCATTTGGAAGAGAAATATATTTGTATCTTGTTGATTTTCCATCGATGTAATTATATGGAGCGGTATTTTTGATATAATTTGAAGTGTTGAAATTAAAATCATCTTGGTTTGCTACTTTTTTGAAGTTAAATTCGTTTGGTTTGGCATGGAAGTTATGTCCTACCAAATATGGGAATTTAGGTCTTCTGAATCCTGTATATGGTGATTGAGTATCTGCATCATCGGACGCAATAGTTGCAAAATATGCATAAGTTCCATTTGGGAAATCTGGTGTGACGCAGTATCTTCCATTGTTCTCGTCAAGAGTTCCTTCGCCTGTTTTGTTTTTATATGTGAAATCCTCAACAAAGAATCCCGAAGGCCAAACAGATAATGGAGGTCTGTTTGCTTTAGTTGAATCCTCAACATATCCACTTTCCATAATTTGAACAGATCCACCAGATCTTGTCGAATATCCATATGGTCCGTAGATCGGGTGACCATCATATGCCCATCCAATGATCGGGGAATGTTGTGATGATACGCTTTCTTGCTTTGTATTTACGTTAATCTTAAGATCTCTATCACCATAAAGAGTATTTCCATCTGCATCAACTGCATAAATTAATTGCCTAAACTTTCTTGGGACATAAATGTGGGAATATTGCAACCCAAAATCTTCATTAGTTCCATTTTCAATAACACCATCATCATCAGTAAAAGTAAACAAATATTTTTGGAAAAGATTAACCCTCCATGTTTGAATATTTGCTTTTAGAGTTGCTCCCCTTCCAGGGAAAACAACTCCAATAGAAGTCGTTGCTTGATCATATCCAGTCCCTGGTTCCAGAACTTTTACGGAAGTTATTATTCCATTTGAAAGGATGGGAGTTACTACAGCTCCAATACCACTTCCATTTATTGTCAAATCTGGTGGCGAATTATATTTTTTACCAGAATTCAATACAAGAACTTCTTGAAGTCTTCCGTTATTGATAACTGGTTGCAACTGAGCGTCTTGTCCAGAAACAACTGTTATTGATGGTGTCTTATCAAGATTTAAAATTTCAGATGATCCATATCCAACTCCATTGTTTGAGAGATTGACAGAAGTTATTTGTCCTCTAAAAATGGGTTGTACTTGTGCTTGGAATGTTTCCAAACCAATAGAAGAAATCCCTATTCTACCAGAAATCGAAACTGTTATCTCTGGATAATTGAACGAGTGAGTTCCTGTACCTTTTGATGAGAATTTTATAAATTGATTGTTGTTGTAGTAGTATTTTCTTGTAGATGTTGTAAGTCCAATATTTGCGAGTCTAAAATTATCATCATCTACTTTTATTACATAATATTCTGTTCCATCAGTAAGACCACCTACAGATGAAGTTCCTGCGGTATATTTTACTTTTTCACCAGACTTATAATCATGATTTTTAATTGTAATTGTATCTTGAGATGTGCTAATTCCTGATACGCTTACCGACCTTTTTTTGTTTTCATATCCAGATCCACTATTAATAACTGTTATCGACTCAACTACAGATTTTTTGTTGACAGACTGTAATTGGTGAACACCATTTCCATAGGAAGTCAATTCGACAGTATTAATTCCAGCTAAAACATCACCTAATTTATTGTGAAGTTTAACAGTTTGATTATCTTGAACAAAAACATGATATTTTGCATCTGTAGTTAATCCACCAATTGTTTGTTGACCATTGGTTCTATAGATTACTTGCTCACCATTTCTAAATTTATGATATGTGCTAAATCCAATTGTTGATTGTGTGGAACCAAGACCAACTCTATTTGATGCTGCTTCTGAAAAGAAAGAGGCTGAATGATCAATCAATTTCATATTCGGAGAAGCAGCTGCTCCAGTTCCATTTCCACCAGTAATAGTAATGGTGGGAATAGAAAGATAATCAAATCCAGGATCAATTACTCTAATCTTATTGAGAGATCCTGATACTGCAATATCTCCCGTTGCTCCAGTTCCAACTGGATCGCTAATGTGGAGTAATGGTGGATCAATAATATCATAATCTGATCCTGGAGCAAACACATCAATACTATCTAATTGTCCATAATAGATAACATCTTGAGATTTATAGTTTAAAATCTCAACTCCATTAGTCAAAATTCCATTATACCCAGGTTCAGTTGGAGTTAATTTACCAATATGATCTGGTTTCTTTGGAATCTCTCTTACTAATTTTTGCGAAGTAAGAGTTCTATCTTTAAATCTAAATGGTTTTAAACTATTGTTAGATACTGTAACTTCACTCTCAACAGAGATAAATCTTGAATTGTAGATATCACTTCTACTTTTTGCAAGTTTAATCTTTGTGTCTGATATTCTCTTTACATAGTAAAGACCGTCTGGAAAATTAGCTCCAAGTGAAGTTCCCCTTACAATTCTTGTTTGAACATTTCCATCATCATCTACATAATTTTCAGTCGTTAACTCTGCTGCATAATAAACAGCATCACCAGAGTAGAAATTGTGTCTACCAAGAGGAGTTATTTCAAGTTCCTCTCCAAGGAAAGTTCCTGAGAAAGTAACTGTTCTGTCACTTGTAGCAAGAGAAGATGAAAAATAGGATGGAATTGAAGACGAAGCTACAATAAAATTATCTGCATTATCATATATTCCCTGCACATTTACTTGATACAGTCCTGCAGATGGAAAATTACTATAATTTCCTTTTAAAATATTTCTGTGAATGGTGTATAATCTATTTGGATTTAAAGATCCAGAACCTTTAATGGAAATAATTTTATTAGAAACTATTTGATATACTACGCCTGTTCTTGTTACTCCAGTAGAATCAACTATAGAAATGCTATCATTAACTTTAAAATAATGTTCATTATTTAAAGTTAAGTCATAACTGTTATCTGAGGCATCAACAAGAAATATCGATTTTACAGAGTGTGATGATGCATAATTATAAAACCAATTTTTAAAGGTAGATTCAAATTTATCTTTACCTAAAGTTCTAATTTTTGCGGTATCTCCATCACGGAAATTTTTTGTATTTCCTGGAAATTCTAAGTTGCTAAGAACGGAATTAATTCTTACAGTTATTATCTCATTTTGATTTCTAAACGATCTACCATAAGCAAATGTATTAATTCCAACATCTTCTCCGTCAGGAATTGTTCCTGATATATTTGTACATCCAAAAAATTCGGTTAAAGTTTTGGACGTGTAAGAAACTACTCCTGTAGTAGTATCACTATAAGTAACTACAAGTTCTCCAGTGGTTCCAAATCCAACAGTGGAGTCTACAGAAAGGATAGTTGCACCTGATCCTACTTGACCAATAACTTTAGTTTTGGGGTGAACAGAAAAAGATCCACGGACAGCACCTTGAACCTCAACGTCTCTATCATATCCACCATCAAGACTCAACTTGTAGAAACTTTTTCCAGTTCCTACTTGAAGTTTTTCTACTTGAGTAATTGGTGCATATGCTTCAACAATATTTGCTGGTTCATATGGTTGTTGAAAGACTGTTGCCTGGTCAAGATCAAGAGGATCTCCAGTTACAGCTTCTACAACAAGATCATTTGTAATTCTAAAATCTGAATTTGATGGAGTAAAGAGAAAATCTCTTGGTTTTACTACAACTACGTTTTCGTTGTATAATGCTTTAAATAGAATTTCAAAAGATCTATCAGTACCTCTGCTAAGATAAAAATCTTTTGATTGTTTAATGAAAAGATTTTGGTTCAGATCATCAGTTAAAGTCCTTGAGTCAAGAAGAGGTAAAAACTGATGTTTAGTTTTGACTAAAAATTCTTTTAAGAAAAGATTACTTAGATTCTTAATTTCGGAACCGTTTACGTGTTCTGCTGTTGTGGAATTTGTGAATACTAAGTTCTCTGGATTTGATTCTTCTCTGTAAGAAGTGATACCAACAAATCCTCTGATACATCCAGTGAACTGACTGTCAGTTTTTGCAGTGTATGTAATGATCTCATCATCAATTTGAATCAAACCATAGGAATCTGGAAATCCTTTAGTTCCAGTTGGATTCAAAGCTAAGTCAACACTAACAGTAGTGTCATTAAACGATATATCTGACAATAAAGTGACAGAACCTGAGAGATTAGTAGTCTCATCAAGTTTAATATAGCGATCAATATTCTGAATTAAATCAATAGGAGCACCTTGAAACTCTTGTGCTTGATAATATTGTTTTAAAAATTCAGAAATAAGAGGAAACTCCTCTCTAACATAAGAGGGGAGTTGGTTTTGAACGATGTTATTAAACTGAACTCTTTTTTCTGTCATTTTATGATACTATTAGTAACCGTATGAACCGCTTGAGCTTCCGCCAGACGATGAGGTGGAGTTTGTTGGGGTATATGTACCACCAGATACTGTAGCAATTGTCGTAGTCCCGTTATTAGTGGTTGTCGTTCTTGTTGAAGGAACACTACCTCTTCCTCCTGGACGGACTAAAACACCATTTGCATAACTTGAAGAAACAACATAATTTGATGCTGATGGATCTAATCCAGATGAGATTTCGTCCACCACAGTTTCGAAGGTGCTTCCAGAGATGTCCAACTGTAAATAAAGGTCTTGAAGTCCAATTACATCATTTGATGTAGGGGATCCAGAGATTTCAATAATTGTTTGACCAGTTTTTGTTTTTCCTGATAAAACATTTATTGGGTTCAATGTCAATATACCTTTTTTATAATCAATTGTTCCAACATTTCTTCTTATGATAGAAGGACTTGTTGAATTTATAGAAGGAACCGAGAATAAGAATAATTCTCCAGTCTCTCTATTGGAGTTTGGCAAGTCGGAGATATAAACATCAGTATTAATACCATCAACTCGGAAAGCCGAGGTCTTTATGTTATATCCACTCATATTCTTAATGTAGAAAGCATTACCAAATCCAATTTGATATTCAACTAAAGCATTTAATGTTACTCTTAAGTCACGTCGCATCTGAATAGTTGTAATATTCGATGTTATTGACTCATGACTATCATCAATTACTTTCAAGAATTTACTGTATTTAAATCTTGCTCCATACTTATTTAACTCAGTTGATTCCGAGTATTTTGTAACGTTATTCTGAACTAAACTGGAAACGTATTCTGACGATGGCGCTAAATTTGTGTTATAATAAAGTTTGGTAGTGCTTTCAATGTACAGATATTTGAGATCAAGAATTTCTGGTACAATACCTGCTACCGAATACTTCTTTAATTTAAGTTTAATATTTTCTTTAATCAGGTTTGGAAGATAATCTCCAAATTTTGGTTTTATACTAATAAAGACCTTACCATATTGTGGTGGAACCAATTCTTCTCCGCCAAATACTGAGATTGACTCAGTTTCTGGATAGATCTTTGATGGAATCAGAGTTTCATAGTCATTGGAAGTTAAAGCTCTGTTTTGCGTTGCATATATTCTTGGTGCGAACTTTTTGATAGACTCAACAGTTTCAATGTTCTCACCACCAGAAGAAATGATTCCAGGAGTAACAAGAGAGACTCCAGAAGTCACATTATATTGAATTCCATTTCTTGTATATGTCAGTCTACCGGCAAAATTGAAACTTGAGATTCCATTTGCAGAATCTCCATTACTTACAATATAGTTTGCAGTGATATAGTTTCCTTCTTCAAGTGCTTTTCCAAAAACACCATCTCCAAATAGCAACTCATATCTTTCATCTTCAATTTCTTGCAAATAGTATACTCTTGAAGATGAGTTAATATCAAAAAGACTATCTTGTAGACTATATTTTGCTGCAGCCGTTGAAGATTGATTATTTTTAACAGATACTCTAATTAAATCCGTGTCAATTCCCGAGTTTGGTAAAATGAACCTTTGATTTAAGTTTGTAGAGGAATATGTAAAGTTTGATTCTAAAAGAACTCCTTCATGAATCTCAAGATCATCAAAAAAGGCAATTCCATCAAAGACAGGAACCGTGACATCTTCTAAAATAGAAAATACAAATGATTGTCCAGCAAAAGTGCCCGTTGATGCTGCGACAACACCTTTTCTAAGAGTGATTGTTGATGGAGTTGGAGTTATACTTGTTGTATCAACAAAAAAATTAATTGTTGCCATTGCGGCCTTTCTTGACCGTGGAACATATCCAATATTTCTTGCAAGAGCAACAACATTTTCTCTTAAAGTTGCACTATCAATGAAAACCTCATTCGCAACCATATTTGCGTTATATGAGGTAATGTAAGTATTGTATGCCAGTACGTCAAGAATTGTCGAGAGGTTTGATCCCTCAAAATCATAATCCGTAAAATTGGAATTTGATCTTAGATATTCTTTAAGTGATGTTTTAACCTGGTCAAAGTCCAGATTAGAAAAATTTACTAATGGCATTTTTTACCTTGTTGGTTGCAACACGAATTCTAACTGTTGTGCAGGAACGTCTGCACCAATAATGTCATATATGATTTTTACATCAAATTGATTGTTATCAAAATCTGGAGAAGTTTGAACAGATCTCAATCTAACTCTTGGTTCATTATTTCGAATTGACCTATCAATTTCATCTTTGATATTTGATGCTGTCAGGTCATCAACATTGTCAAATAATGATTTTGAAATTCTTGAACCAAAACTTTCGTTAAAAAACTTCTCCCCAGGGAGGGTAAATACAATATTTCTTATAGAACGAGCAATGGCATTCTCATTTTTGAGACCAATTAAGTCATTGGTCAACGGATTGACCTTGAATGACATGCTTACGTCCTTAAAACCTTGACTTACCCTCTCTAAAGGCACAATAATACGGCAATTATATCTTATTTATCACAAATTCTTATCAAAATTCATTGAGAATAATCGGATCATTGGCATCATTTGAGATGTCTGAGTACATTGAATCCAAATATTCTTGAAAAATTTCAGAATCTTGTCTTTTATTCGTTTTCTTGGGAGTTAATCCATCATTTGCAATTTCACGAAGCATTTTTTGATGCTGATCGTTAGCTAAGTTGTCTAAAAAATCGTTATTTGGGTTCATTTTACCTCTATTCGGCATTAATACAGCGTGGATCACAAGGATTTTGTCCACAATTTGAACATTTATGGTCATTTAGGTCATCATTTTTGCGTTCCTTTGCAGTTTTCCAGAAATATTCGTCTTCACGACCCATTCCAAGACGTTCGAAACCATTTTCGACCTGATAATACTGAGTGGAAACCTTAAAATCGGGCATCTTTGGTTCAATAGGTGTCAAACTATTATCAAAAATACGCATTCTATTGTTTGGATAGAGTGCATACTGTCCATTATTCAGTGCAATGAGGTTATGTGACTTATGTTCAGCTGGATTTTCACTTGTTGCATAATCAATCACATCAGGATCTTGATGATAATTGTCAATAGTACAAATATATGTACCTTTCTGCGTACCAAAGTCTCTTGTATACAATTCATAGTCCATTGAACCAATAAATTGCTTATGAATTGAGACTACACCATAATCCATACAGTTCCAGAACTGTAGGTTAGGAAGGTCCATATCGGGGTCTGGAAGCGTCGGAGACGAGAGAAACGCGCTAATAGGTAGTTTATCATACATTGCAGCATATTCTGGTAAATACGTCTCAAAATAAAAAGCACGCCCAGGTATCGACTTTGCCGACACCCAGACGCCTTTAACAAATTCTCCGTGACCACTTTGATGATCTGTGAGATATTCTTTACGTACCCAGACCTCTTCCGAGGGGAGGTTACAAATAAGAGCAGACATTAATTAGTTGTAACTTCTCTTATTTACCTTGCCCGCGATAACGCTTTTTCTTTTTATTGCGAGAAGTCGCGGAAAGCAGAGTATTTTGCGAGCGCCCTTGCCGAGTCTTCTTCGGCTTACCGGGAGTATAAGTCCCGCCTTTCATCATTGCCATAATAAAACCTCCTTATTAGATAACGCGAGTTTTTTCGTGACCAACACGAATCCGAGGATCGCACCAGATTTCATAACCTGATTCTTTAGCATCAAGACAGAATGAGACATCCTCACCGCACATGTCCTGAACATTGCCAGACTCAAATTGCTGCATCTTAGGAGCAAACCAAGGATATTCCAGATTTTCAAAGACACCCTTCTTAATGAGTACCCATCCGAAACCTGTATAATCCACGGTGAAAGGTGTACGACGCTTACTAATGGATTCTACATTCTCGTGATTCATGACTCCGCCATTCTTACGGAAATCATCTTCCTCTAACCAGTGTGCGACAGAGGTTGTGTGACCATCCTCAGTTGCATACCATCCTGCAACAATCTCCTTCTCTTCACCCTCTGCAGGAAGAGCCATGTCACACAGTTGCCAGAACTTCTCAGTGTTGAATACAATGTCATTATCAATCCACAACTGATAGTCATACTCAAGACGACCATCCCAAGGCACTTGATTAGGTCCACGCAGTACATTGGCACCAAGCACCTTACAACGTGCAAAGTTAACCATGGAAGAATAATCCTGACTGATCTGAATACTCAAACCACTCTGTACCATGTCGAAGCAGAGTTGAACAAAGTTCTTCAGAAATGTATACGAACATCCACGTCCAGGAAGACAGAAGACAATCGTCTTACCTCTCATGCGTTCTTTGATAGCAGCAATGTCCCACTCTGCTTCTTTCTTCTTGGGGGCATTTGCTTTTACGGTAAATCCTTTAGCCATAGGTTGAAATTAATTTCAGTTCAATTATAACAAGTATTATGTAGTCTGTCAATATGAGTCAGATCCTGCTGGTTCACTTGGATTCGCACCAGCACCTCCACGGGCGCAATTCACTTCCTCATATGACAAATCCTCAAGTTGATAATCAGTCTGCATTAGACCAACTATCCCCTTGAGGGAGTTCCATATATTTTTAAATTGCTCTTCGCTTAGATTGTTATATAAACACTCTTGCTTTGCATATATGTGATAAACCTTTTCCATAAAATTTTTTCTCCGGGAAATTTTTTTTCCTTTTTGAAATCGAACTTCGCATTATATATCAAGGTCGATCTGTCACCTCTGTAGGTTAGGGGGACCCATTGTTTTATATCACGCCGCCCGCCGATATAAACAAACGCCCACAAAACGCTGTCCTCACGGTTACTCTCTCCCATCATATCATGGAAGGGTCACTGATGTCAACCCCCCCACAATAAGACTGCTTGGATATACAAACTGACAGAGAGTGACTGTCAGAAACTGCCACACATTACCAACGGACAGGTTTACTCAGGTCCTCTACGTAACTATCAATCACACGCTCAGATCCTTCCATCTCAAATAGATCTTCCCAGCTAATCTGATGCGGGTCAAAGTCTTCCATCACCTCAATATCCAGGGTGATTCTATAACGTTGTTTCTGTGCCGACTGATAAACAACTGACATGAATCCGTGCTCCGTTGGTGATACTTAACCAGTATAGAATGCCTGAGAGATATTGTCAATCGCCTGTCAGATATTTATAAGAATCACTGATATTTTTGCACTGTCAATCCCTGGGAAAACTTATACGGGGGTGCTTGACATTTTTGCGCGAGTGTGATAGACTGCACGCCAAGATCACTACTCTCAGGAACATTTAGAAGCACCTTTATAGACACATAAAATCACACTCAAACACACACTTTTCCACAATTACTAACACCTTCTGTGGAAACTGTGGAAAACGATATAATTAACGCATATACATTTAAAAACACATTTATTATATTAAAAAAGGGTAATCTTTATCTATATGACATAAAAAAGGGGGTTTTTTGACCCCCTTTCGATGTTATCAGAAGTTGACAGGTTCGCCGCTTGGAGTATAGGCATCAGGTGCAATCTGTTCATTCTGATAGTCAAAGAGACCATCAATAAACTGAAGCATTTGATGACCGTTCTCGCAAGTATTGAGGACGTTCAGGATCACTTCTTTGGACATGAGAAAGAGTTAAGTAAGAGAGGGAATCAGTGAGTTTAGAGTCATCACCAGGACTATGAGTAAGTGTTACTGAGGACTAATGATTGCAGCTGCATCCATCAATCTATCAGAGGTAAATTGTCTTGCACCTTGACTATTCCAGAACAGAATAGCAATGACAATTAACAGGAGAACTTTCACTTGATTTGAATAGTAATTTGCTGATCTTGTTTTAGTTAATGACTTGATCATGTATCAGGCAAACATGAAACCATTGGTGAAGTCATATTCGTTATAGACAGGACCAGTGATTGCAGTCTGTCCGATGAACTTGTGAACATACCAATTCCAGTTCTTTTGGACTACACATTCTCCCTTGATTCCGTGCTCTTTGAGAATAGCATTGAGACGAGACTTAGTGGTATTTGATTGCCAACCACCATCAAAGATTTGAACAAAGTCTTCACCCACAGTAGCAATATGATTGCCATGGAGATAGACTTTAGACTCACCAGATTGTTCGTCGTAAGTAACAGCAGTGTTTGCAGATTGCCAGTTCACGTTGTTAGTGATAGCGGCGTTCATTTGTTGTTCGATCTTACGCATTTTTGTCAGTGTTTGTGAAATGTTTTTTGTGGGGAAAGAGAGAAGCAATTCAGGAGAGAAGTCTGAACTTAATCAGAGAAGCAATCTGAGAGAGAAGTCTCATTCGCCCTTATACTACAGGGACACTTTGGGCGACCCCCCTTTGTCTCACCATCTCTGACGATCATAATGCGAGTCCATCCAACCGCTCCGAATATATTCTTTGCGGTCATAATCCTCAGCACTCATATAATCATCGTGCTCGCAATCTTCACGGTAGTAAGCATCAGTGCGAGACCAGGATTCGCCGTTGCAGAATGATGTTGTGATCATGAGATTTTTGGGGCGTTCGTAACACTCGGAAAAGTTCGGTAGCTTTCACATACCATTCAAAAAGTCGTGCAATGCTTCATCATACTCTTCTTGAGTTTCAAACACTCTCCCATGAATGTTACAAGGGAAAGTCTTCCTTACTCCAACGTTTGCTACAGTGTGACAATCTTGTGCATCATATCCCATCTCAATGAGAGTTTCAACATAAGGATTGTGAGTGTCAATTTTCATCATTTGTTTGTTTGGTTTTTTTATCGAAAGTCTTTGCACATCTCATCATAAGATGCACCCTGGGGAATTGATTTGCAGAATCGTTGTAACTTAGAATCCTGCATCTCATTGA
>Ga0208162_1001623_pt1 | contig 11571 bp, 23 predicted proteins | sample CB_VirMetaG_4_FD_184539 | JGI IMG/M metagenome (GOLD analysis project Ga0208162, IMG submission 184539) | Freshwater to marine saline gradient viral communities from Chesapeake Bay - CB_1508_1M Viral MetaG (SPAdes) (version 4) | ecosystem: Environmental > Aquatic > Marine > Coastal | place: USA... | reverse complement strand
AATCAATGAAGAAAATAATTGTAAGTGGGGTTGTGTTGATATTGATGAATATGATTTAAATCATAAAGAAATTATAGATAAGACAAAAGATTTACCAACAACATTATTTAGATCAAAATCAGGTGGAGGACATTTATTTATCTTTACCAAAGACTGGGTCCCTGCATCATTAATGAGAATGAAATTAAAAATGGTTGCAGCCTTTATTGGTAAATCAGGTGCAGAAATTATTCCAAAACAAGATGTAAAGAGATCAGATAAAAGTGTAGGTAGCTATTTAAATTTGCCTTATCACGGTGGAACAAGAACGACACGATATGCATTTAATGAAAATGCAGAGGCCATGTCACTAGAAGAGTTTATTAAACTCTATACATTTAGAGCATTAACAAAAGAACAATTAGAAAAGTTTGAAATTAAAGGACCTAAAAAACAAGAGAATGATGACTTTGAAGGTATACCTCCATGTTTAAAAACTTTGTTATCAAATAAAGTATCAGAAGGTGGTCGAAATGATACGTTGTTTCATTTAGGTGTTTATCTCAAAAAAAGATTTGATAAGAATTGGAAAACTAAAATGTTGTTGTATAACACAAAATATTTTGAGCCGCCATTAAGCGATGATGAAGTTATCACCGTTTCTAATTCAATCGAAAAAGAAGAGTATAAATATAAATGTAAAATAGAACCTATGCATAGTCATTGTGATCCTATGGCATGTGCTATGGCAAAGTATGGTGTAGGTGATGGAGATCTTCCTGGAATATTACCCGGATCTATTGAAAAGTATGAATCGGATCCACCGATCTATGTTGTCTCTATTGATGGAGATCAAGTTGAATGTGATGATGAAACCTTATGGAATCCAGATAAGTTTGGTATGGCATGCATGAATCAAACTCAAAAAATTATTGATGTTGTATCTAAACCTTTATGGAGAAAACATTTAAAAAAATTATTTCAAGATATTCAAGATATCCCAGCACCTGAATCTTCTAAATTAGATGTACAAATCAAGGACTTATTTGAACGATTTGCAACAAGAGCACCGGGTAAAAATATTGGTGATATTAGAAAGTCTAAAGCATTTACAGAAAACGGTGTCACCATGTTCAAGTGGACAGATTTTTGGATCTTCTTAAGTAAGAATGGTTGGGACATTAGAAGAATGAATAGTATTAAAACACAAAAATTTTTTATTGATTTATACGGAGGTAAAGAAAAATCTCCTAAGATTGATAACAAGACAACAAGAGTTATTGAAATTGAAGAACAAAAAATAGCTGAACCGATCGTAAGAGAATCAAAGAAAAAACAATCTGCATTTAGAGTGGTAGCTGGTGGTAAAGAATGAAACGAATAAAAATACCAGGACCGCCTGGCACAGGAAAAACACATAGACTTATACATCATTATTTAGACATTGAACTAAATCAAAATAAAACAAGACATGAAAGAATTTTGTATGTTGGATTTAGTAATGCTGCCGTTGATGAAGCTAGAAAAAGAATTGATAGTTTATATCCTGGAAATAAAATTATTGTATCCACCTTACATGCTCTTGGAAAACAAACGTTAAATTTAGATTCTAATTTATTACTTAAAGGTAAACGTTGGAAAGAATTTGCAGATCGTTTTGGACACAATGATTTAAAATATGATTCAACAGAATCTGAAACTGGATTTTATAATTATGATGACAGTTATTTAAAAGTTATTGAATACGCAAAAAACAAATTAATTGGCCGAGATGATTTAGGTCATGCAGCAGAAGAGTTAGGGAAAATAAATGATCTTAACATCGATCGTTGCAAACAAATTTATCAAGACATTGAAGACTTTAAACGTGATGAAAAAATGTATGAGTTTTCAGATATGATAAAAAAGTTCATTGACGAAGAGTGCACGCTGTCCCTCGATGCAATCTTCTTAGATGAAGCACAGGATCTGAATCCTCTGCAATGGAAAATGTTCTATCAAATCGAACGTGATTGTGAAAGATCTTACATTGCAGGGGACGACGATCAAGCGATCTATTCGTTTCAAGGTGCTTCAGCAAAAGAATTTATTGAACTAGAAGGAGAGACTGACCCGCAAATTCAATCTAACCGTGTTCCTAAACGTATTCACCAAAGAGCTGTATCGATACTCATGAATATAGAGGAGCGATTACCTAAACAATGGAATCCAAGAACAGGTGATGAAGGCGAAGTTATTGAACATATGGAAATCGAAGAAGTTGATTTTACGAAACAAAACTGGATGATTCTTGTTAGACGAAATAAGCAGATGAGTTCTATCGTCGAGCATCTAGAAAACAATGGTTTGTATTTTGAATGTAAGTACGGAAAACTTTTAAATACTGCTTTATTACGAGCGTGGAGAATTTGGGACCGATTGAATCAAGGAGCGAGCGTCGAGGGGCGAGAGGCTCAGCAACTCTATGCAGAATGTTTTAAAGTTAAATATGGCCAGGTTAGACAAGGTTATGCCAATGGTAAAACTTTAGATGGAATAGATGCGGTTACATTAGAAGATTTAAAAGAACATCACGGATTACTCATTGAAGGTGATTGGAAACAACTTAATATGTCAGAGGATCAAAAGAATTATATACAAGAATTATTAGATTCTGGTGAGAATTTACACCAGCGTCCTAGAATAAAGATATCTACACTCCATAAAGTTAAAGGTGAAGAATGTGAAAATGTAATACTTTTTACAGATCTAAGTTGGTTTATTTACAATGAGTGCACCAAAACAAGAGCACTCACTGATACTGAACACCGAGTATGGTTTGTAGGTGTGACTCGTGCAAAGAAAAAATTATATCTCATGAGTCAAGATTCAACCAAAGAACAATACAACATAGGAGAAGATATCATATGACACATAAAAATGACTTCGATAGAGTCTTTCCATCCATGAATCAAATTGGTGGTGAACATTATAAATTAAAAATACAACCTTACCATTTTATCATGGCTAATGACTTGAATTTTTTTCAGGGAAATGTAATTAAGTATGTTGTGCGTTATCAAAAAAAGAATGGCGTACAGGATTTAGAAAAAATTATTCACTATTGTGAATTAGAAATTGAGAGGATGAAAGGTAGAAACAATGTATAAATCAGCTTTATATGACATTGGCTTATTCACTTGTTTATGTATATACGCATATTGGAGTTTAAATGTTTGATGCTATGCAAGTAGAATGGAATACACCAGATGGATTTCCAGATCTATCTAAGTTTAAATATGTAGCGATTGACTTAGAGACAAAAGATCCTGGACTAAAATCAAAAGGATCCGGTGCTGTAAAAGGTGATGGAGAAATTATTGGTGTCGCCATTGCTGTTAATGAGTCAGGTTATAAATGGAAAGGTTACTATCCTATTGCACATTCTGCAGGAAACATTGATAAGAAAATTGTTTTAGATTATCTCAAAGAAATATGTGGTTATGATAATACAAAAATATTTCACAATGCCATGTACGATGTATCTTGGATTAGATCATACGGAATAAAAATTAAAGGCAACATTGTTGATACCATGGTGATGTTATCTTTGATTAATGAGAATAGATTATTTTATTCTTTGAACAGTGCAACCTGGGATTACTTACAAAAAAGAAAAGACGAAACCGTTTTAAATGATGTTGCTGCGGCCCAGGGCATCGATCCTAAATCAGAAATGTATAAACTTCCAGCAATGTATGTTGGACAATATGCAGAAGCAGATGCTGCATTAACATTAGAATTATATTACAAACTTAATGAAGAAATAGATAAACAAAAATTACATAAAGTTTTTAAATTAGAAACCGATTTGTTTCCGTGTTTAGTAGATATGAAATTTAAGGGTGTTCGGGTGGACGTTGAAAAAGCTCATATATTAGAGTCACAGTTAATTTCACAAGAAGAAGCATTATTGCAACAAGTAGAAAAAGAGACAGGAATATACCCTGAAATATGGGCTGCAAGAAGTATTGCAAAGGTATTTGATAAACTTTCTTTAACTTATCCAAGAACTGTGAAATCTGATGCGCCATCGTTTACTAAAACCTTCCTACAAGATCATGAACATCCTGTGGCACAAAGAATAGCAAAGGCTAGAGAAATAAACAAGATGCATACCACCTTCATTCAAAGTATTTTAAAACATGTTCATAAAGGTAGGATTCATGCGGATATTAACCCAATCCGATCGGATACGGGTGGAACGGTAACGGGGCGATTTAGTTATGCTAATCCAAACTTACAACAAATGCCAATTCGAAATCCTGAAATGGGTGCAGCGATTCGAGGATTATTTTTACCTGAACGAGAACACTTATGGGGATCGTTTGACTATTCACAACAAGAACCAAGACTTGTGGTTCACTATGCAGCTGATGATGAAAACATATCTCAACAAGATGCTGTAAAAAATATTGTTGAACAATTTAAAAATGATTCAGTAGACTTTCACCAGGTTGTTGCGGACATGGCCGGTATTGAAAGAAAACAAGCAAAAACCATTAACTTAGGTTTATTTTATGGAATGGGTAAAGGTAAATTACAAAACGAACTAGGTTTAGAAAAACATGAAGCTGAAGAATTATTTGATCAATACCATGCGAATGTACCTTTTGTTAGACAATTGATGAGACAGACGATGAACGCCGCTGAAGAAGATGGTGTGATTCAAACCATTGGTGGAAGACATTGTCGTTTTGATCGTTGGGAGATTAATGAATATACTCCTGGAGTGATGAAGAAACTAGGAACTAAAATAGAGATTGCTGAACTTTTTAGAGAAAGAATCAGAGAACAATTTCCTGAATTTACTGATGAGAATTGGATTAATTTAGAAAAAGATTTAACATCAGATCACCCTAAAAGAATCAAAAGAGCATTAACTTATAAGGCTTTAAATAAGTTGATTCAAGGGTCTGCAGCTGATATGACAAAGCAAGCAATGCTAGATTTATATAATGAAGGCATTGTCCCTCATATCCAGATTCATGATGAATTGGATATTTCCGTCGTTGACGAGAAGCAAGGAGCGAGGGTCAAGGAGATTATGGAAAACGTCAAGCCAGGTGGCACGACAATGAAGGTTCCTAATAAAGTAGATGCCGAGTACGGCGAAACTTGGGGAGACATAAAAGGATGATAGGAGACAAATGGCATACCTTAACGCAAACATTCCACCGATTTACTGCAAAGTTAAAACCGAGTATTTATACGACATGGACATGTCTAAGAAAGGTGAAGAGGATTGTATTGCTTTTGGTATTACGAGCATATCAGGACGCGCGCTCTTGTTTAATATCATGTTACCCAACGGTGCGTGCTATTGGCGTTTGCCTATATCAGCGTTTTTCCAAAAACGTTTTTCTAGAGCCGAAGTGCCGGATATGTCAGTTGACCAGTTGGAATTGTGGAATTGTTTTAGTTATTGGCCTAGTGTTCATTGCTTTGATTGGCTGGCTGGTGTAGACGGAAAATACCGAGGAAAAGATAAAAAATTTTATCCTGGACAGTATCTTTTTACGGTTGACTGGGCGCATCCAGAGACTAATATACTCAACACGGAACATTCTGAAATACCGCAAGAGCACAAATGTGCTCACATAATGGCCTTGGAAAATGGCAATTATGCAGCTCAACCTAACAATAGAATTATTTGGCATATTAACAGTTACACAACTGATAATAGCTGGCCAGACTACAAAGTACAAACAACGTACTGGGATTGTGAAGGTTCAGACTGGGTAACAGAAGATTCTGATAAAATGTTTTACGAAGTGGAGGACAAAAATGGACAGTAAAGATTTTTTAAAAATGATTAAAGAAAAAGTTTCTCAAGCTCAAAAGAAAGCTTTGTCTGTATATTCTTATAAACAAAGACAAAGTAGACCACGAGTTAAAAAGAATATATTACAACCCGAACAAGTTAGAGATCATAATCATTGTGTTGTTCACGATGATCAAGACTACAAATAATTAAATGAAAATTAGTGAAAACACCAATATCGGTTTACCGTTAAAAAATTTATTAGGTTTAATTACAGCTATTGTTGTAGGTGCATGGTTTGCATTTACTGTGATTGAAAGACTCAATAATTTAGAGACAAGAAATAAATTATTTGAAAAAGATTTACTAGAAGCAAGTGTTCAAAAGCCGGTCGACCAGGAACAATTCATGCTCCTGGAATGGCAGGCTAAACAAATAGAAAAAATGCAAAAACAACTAGAAGATAATGTGCATACAGGTGTGATGCTAGATCAACATGAAAAAGAAATTGAAAAAATTAAAAAAGATGTAGAAAGATTAAAAGATGCAACACGTGATATTAAATTTGCAAATGGAAATGGCAAACATTAATGACTAAAATGGTTATTGCATTATGTTTGTTTTTAAATGGTGAACTCATTGAGCATCGTGTTCAAGCGTCTATGTCTGAATGTTTAAAAGGTAAAAGAATTGCAACAAGAAATATGAATATGACTGATAAACAACTTATGTGTGGTCAAGTTAAAGCTGTTATTGATAAAAATGTGGATGGCAGCGAAAGTATAAGAAAAATTATTATTGAATCTAAATAATCATGATTTACAATGCTGGATCTTTTCAAGAATATGACTATAATAATGAGTTTGAAGAGTGCGAGTGGAGACAATGAAACTAACAACTAATTTCAGTTTAGCAGAACTTACAGCCTCACAGGTTGCCGCCCGTACGGGTATTAATAACAATCCAACAGCAGGCCAAATTGAAAATTTAAAAAGACTTTGTGAGTCTATTCTACAACCCATTCGTAATCACTATGATTCACCAGTGATTATATCATCAGGTTTTAGATCAGCAGAACTTTGCATTGCAATCGGTAGCACGATTCATTCACAGCATGCTAAAGGTGAAGCCGCAGATTTACAAGTGATCGGTGTAGATAACAAAGCACTAGCCAAATACATCAAAGAAAATTTAGATTACGATCAACTTATTTTAGAATATTACAAAGAAGAAGAAGGCCCTCATAGTGGCTGGGTACATGTGTCTTATGTCGGTAAAGGAAATAGGAAGGAATCATTGACTGCAACTAGATCCAATGTTACTAAAAAGACAGTGTATTCACCATGGTAGAAGATAATTTTAACGAACTATTAGGATCTGTAAGAACCGTCTCAGGAACTTGTCCTGAATGTTATGAAGACACCTTACTGGTTGCAATTGTTACAGATTATTATAGATGTACTAATTGTGGAGAGGACACCAGACAATATGTTAATGGGTCCATAAAGTATTTAAAGATTACAAAGGAAGATGAAGAATGGCTAAAAAAGCAAAAGGCTTCGGGGTCGACAACTATAGTAAACGTAAAAAAATAAAACGTCCTGGACGTCATTCAAAGTCACCTAATAAAAGATATAATAAGAAAGTAAGCATTGGACAAGGTAGACCTTAAAACACGATTGGGAAGAAAAACTTCAGCGGATCCTTTGATGCGCTGGATCTTTTTTGTAACAGCTGTAGTGGGTTGTATTATTTTAACCACATTTACCGAGAGACCTTTTCAAGTAATTGGTTGGGGAATTTCTACAATTAGTTGTTTAGGTTGGGTTGTGATTGCTATTCAAGATAAAGACACTCCAAGAATGTTAATGGAAGCGATGTATGCAGCACTGGGTGCGTGGGGTTTTATAAATTGGTTAAGTATTTGATTTATAAGGATTTTTTACACACGTAATTATTAATTCATCGACAAGTAAACCTTCCCTATTAAAAGATTTTCTTAATTCTATTTTTTGTTTTTCTGTATCTTCAAGACATTTATCTAAGTTTCGATACTCAACTCTAGGACTTTGTTCAAAAGGCATGCATATTGAGTTTGTATCAATCTTTGAAAAACAAATCATTCCAACAATTATAAATTCCATGCTTGACAAGCTAGAGTAAAATCCTATATAGTCAATACAATAATATAAAGGAGAAAAAATGACAGACTATACAAAATATAAAAATGTCACTGTCGACAATAAAACGTACGACACTATAACGAAGATGCAGACGAAACTAAAATCGGATGTTAAACTATCAAGAAGCCAAGTCGTGTGTACTTTGGTTCAAGAAAAAGCGAGGAAGCTCAATGGCGCGCTCAAGTAGTTATAATAATAAAACTTGGGAGACGGTTGATAAAAGAACTCCCGAGCAAAAACTTTGGATGGCTGTACTCGGTGCAGCAGCTGAAGATGCGGTCAGTATCGCTAAACTTGATTGTACTGGAAGATGGAGAAATGATTCTATTGTTCATATGGACAAAGAATATTTTTTAAATCCAAATCGCAGTTTCTATACGGTATGTCAATATGCAGGACTGGATCCAGAATATGTACAACGAAAAATGAAGAGGGCACTATGTCAGGAAAAATAATTTGTCCACAATGTCATGGCAATGGTTATGTTCGAATTCAAGTTGATGAAGGACGATCTGTTCAAGGAAATTGTGAAACTTGTAAAAGTCAAGGTGAAGTGGATATCACGGAAGAAGTGTTGGCGATGCTAGAAGCGAGCGGCAAGAGACTGGTATGAGTGAACGTTGTTTTACCGATAACGAAGGAAAGAAATGGGTTGTCGATGGATATTATCTAGATGGTAATGAGACCTGGACCATTTTAAAATCTGTTGACAGCGAAGAAGTTAAACGAGTGAAAGGAATGTTATGATTGATCCAGATAATGAAGTTGGACTTTTTTGGTATGTAACGTCATGTTTATTTTTATTTGGCGTTGCTGTTTTAATTGCAAGGTGTGCGGCATGAGCCAAAAATCACAATGTCCTGAATGTCGTACTAAGTCATTGAATTTATTAAAAAATTTAGGACGATGGTGGTGCACCGCATGCAAAGAAGAAATTGATGTGGATGCAATAATTAAAAAATGGAGTGAGGAGGGAGTACAATGAGAAAAAAATTTTGGCAGTTTATCAATATGATTTCATGTTGGATGCAAAATAAAGCCTGGAGGGCTCTTGATAAAATCAGACAAGAAGAACGCAATCGCTAAAGATTTACGAACACCAAAGTATCGTAAACGCGTGGTTGAAGATAAAAAGAAAAAAATCAAACGGATGAAAATGTTTGAAATACTAGAACGTCTGCGATGAAAAAATTAAAAGGTTGCCTTGCGGAAAATATTGCCGTATGTCAATTTCAACTGAAAGGATTGTATGTATTTAAAGCATGTCAAACTCATGGTCCCGTTGATCTTATTACCGTGGATCCTAGAGATCTCAGCATCACTTGTTACGATATCAAAACAAGGAGTTACCGCAAAAACGGTAGTCCAATCAGCCGTCTCCCACGAAGTAAAAAAGGAGATATCCGAATCGCGTATATCGAAGGGGACCAACTCATCATCCCAGAAAAGAGAAAAAAATGAAGTGGAATAAACTTTATACCTACCCAGAATCGATTCGTTCGATGATTAAAGGCAAGCGACATTATTCGATTGCTGATAACAAACTCCCAAGTGTAACCACGATTCTAGCCGCAACTCAGAGTGACGAGAAGCGAGAGTCTTTAGCGAGATGGAAGGCCAAAGTTGGCGAGTTTGAGGCAGAACGTGTCAAGAATGTGGCAGCTGTGCGTGGAACTGCAATGCATAAGTATTTGGAGTATTATGTAGAAGGCCAAGGGTTGCTAGATCTTACAGACGTGGGTCGAGAGGCTGAGAGAATGGCAAAAACGATCATTGATAAGGGTATGCCGGATTGTGAAGAAATTTGGGGCTCTGAGGTCGTTTTAAGTTATCAGGATAAATATGCTGGTGCTACGGATTTATGTGGAATTTATATGGGACGCGAAAGTATAATGGACTTTAAGCAATCTAACAAGCCGAAAAAAGACGAGTGGATTGAAGATTATTACCTACAATCAGCAGCTTATGCGCTTGCACACAACGATACTTATGGCACAGATATTGACCAAGGTGTGATTTTGATGTGTACACCCGATTGTTTTTTTCAAAGATTCATTATCAACGGTAAACGTTTTAGAGAATACACGGAACAATGGAAACGAAAGGTAGAACAATACTATGAGCAAGCAGAAAAAGTGGGTGAGGAACCCGCAACTGGAACAACTGACGCGTGAGTCTGATGAACTGGCTGCGAGACACTGGAAGCTAGCAGCGAGTGACAGGGAGCAAAATTACAGCAAATGGCTACTTTGCCTTAAAAAAGCCATAATCTTCCACAAAATTGAAAAATGACTTATTCAATAAAATCAATAACTTATTTGGTACTTTGTGGTTTTGTGGAAAAGTTGTGGAAGCTAGAATCATTGCTATATAAGGATAATAGCTCAATTTCCACAAAACCACAGAATTTTTCCAAAATTTCTCTGAATGTAATTTATATATTTGTGGTGTGGTACTATATAGAGATCTATTGTATAGGGATGTGATGAAGAAGAAATCTAAGTATAAATCGTTGATAATAAACAAAAAACGTTATTATTTTTATAAAATAACGTGGATTGATATACTTGGAGACAGCGGACATGCGGACGCGAATGAGATGTCGCAGATGAAGCCAGCTACTATGATTACGCATGCTTATGTATTTTTAAAGGATAAAAAGAGATTGATAACGTTTGCAAGTTATGACACATCGCAAGAATCATTTTCTGATAGAAATGTCTTCCCAATAGGATGCATCGTGAAAATGGAAAAACAAAACATCTAGGAGGGAACATGATCAAAAAATGTAGACAATGTGAAAAAGATTTCGAAACTACAGATTTCGAAATGAAAGCATTCTGTAGTGACGAATGTAAACAGGAGGCAATCGCAGAGATGGATAAAAACTCTGATGAGTGCCTTTCATGCCAATAAAAGGGAGACAATCATATGGCTAAAAAGAAAAAAGAAGAAACGATCGAGGATATCATTGATAGACTTGAAGATGATCTTCAAACTTTAAGACATAAAGTTTGGGATATGCAATCTGATGATCAAGTTGAAGATGAGGACTTTGATGATGAGGATGAAGACGAGGAAGACGAATAGTTTTTAACTTTCTCTTCAATTTCTTTGACTTCAACGCCTTCGAGGATTGGGGAATAATCGTGCATGATTTGTTTCATACGAAGCTCCAATTCCTCGGCGGTTAAATCTTCAAGTTTTCCAGTTCTAATAATTTTCTGTTCAATATATAATCCTGCAGCTTTACCACGTGCAACTTCTGCATTAATCGCAGCAGACCAGGCACCTTTGTTTTTGGATTCATCTCTAAGTCTTGCTAATTCTGTGATATGATTTTCAAATGTCACCTCATATTTCTTTTGATATTCAGCTCTCAACTCTCCAATGTATTGGACCACTAATGGATATTTTTTTGGATTTGTTAGTTCTGATGCCCTCACTCTAGCAGAGTCTTTTGCATACCCTGCTGCAATGGCACACTCGTATTTTGTCATGCGACCCTCATTAGTCACAAGTTCATGTGCAAATTTCTTTTGCTGTTCTGTGAGTTCTTTATGTAATCCCATCTCTTGATTAAAGTAACATTTCGTATTATATATT
>Ga0208162_1001621_pt1 | contig 11582 bp, 9 predicted proteins | sample CB_VirMetaG_4_FD_184539 | JGI IMG/M metagenome (GOLD analysis project Ga0208162, IMG submission 184539) | Freshwater to marine saline gradient viral communities from Chesapeake Bay - CB_1508_1M Viral MetaG (SPAdes) (version 4) | ecosystem: Environmental > Aquatic > Marine > Coastal | place: USA... | reverse complement strand
AATATTAATACTTGGTTGTAAGGTGAGTTTATCAATATTCCAAGAACCATCTAAGTTTTTATAATTATCTAGTTTGTCAATATTAATAACTCTGTCAGGATTAATTCCGTCATGAAAATAAATAAATGTTTCACACCCATTTAGTGTTTTATACAAACCTTTGATTGGATGATCAGTATTAAATTTTAAATCTAAATCATTAACTAAAGTTGTGTATTCACCATCTTCTACAACACCTATTTCAGATTGATTTTCAACACTTGCAGAAAATACAACAGTTTTTCTACGGCCTACATTAACAGTTCCTATTACTGTGTAAGGAGCTGAATAGACATACTGATTTCCTTCCTCATTTTGTATTTTAAATGAGTCTCCATCAACATTTCCATAAGTAGCATTAAGAACAAAACTAGAGGATTGATCCAGACGACTTGTTTCAAATTCGTCCGTTCTTAATCCCCTCATAAGTGTATCTTGTGAAATCATCTCTTAATCCTTGTGGTACACCAATTCTTCTTGCTGTCTTTAGAACGATGTCCTTGTTAAGTTTATAATTAAATGCTTTTAACCGCAATATACTACGAGCTTCTCTAATTCTCATTAAAGCATCCATTTCAAATTGCTTAGGATTCATTTGCATCCTTTCTCCATATAATGCTCTGTTTTCAATATGCTTCCATTTAACCCAATCAGCAAGAGCTTCCCAAAGTTCAACTGGGTATTCTGGAATCATAATGTCTCCTTCCCCATCTTCTTCTTCTCTATAATATTCAAGTGCAACTACACCTTCTTCAAAGGATGCTTGTTTTATATTAGTAGAACCTTCTACATCCATGTAAACATGAGTGCATGTACTTACATTAATTTTAGAAGTATAGTTCTTATCACCAGAACCAAAGTATTCCATTGGAATCCAAAATGAGTTCCAATGCTTTGACTCTATCCATGTTTCATAATTAATAGTACCATCGTCATTAAAAATACTTGTTGTCTCTTCCTCAGTTAAAGGTGTTCCTGTCCATACTTTGATACTGTTAATTTTTCTTATATTATCTGGTATTTGAAACTTATGATTATTTACAGGTATGAAGCATATGTCCTTTACCCACAGAAGAGAAGGGTAGTTAAACTTCTTAAATGCTTGAGCAGCCCATGATAACAATTGATCATCATCTCCTTCAAGTTTTCTAATTGCATTAGGCAAATAGTTAAACACATGCTTTAATGGGAACTTTCTCATTTTGATATATTATCTAAATTATGAATCTTGTGAGGATTATCCATAAGTATTTTACTAATTAACTTTTTTGTATTCTTCACAAATCTAAAATGCCAAAACTCTGCAAAATATACTCTATCCGATTTGTACCATTTTAATAAGGGAGAATAACCATCAGTATGTCTATTATCCACTTTGGTAATAGGTACTTTATGTTTTTTACCATATGCAAGAGCTTCTTTAACAGATAAATTTTCATTTCCATGAATCTTTTTTATCTTTTGTACTTGATTGTATAAATGCATTCTTCCATTTTTAGCCTTCCATTTCTCCATTTGAAGATGCCCTAAATTATTTGACATTCTGTATTTACGACCTTCCATTAAATATGGGACAAGTTTTTCATAAAAAGATTTTACAATAGCTGCGTATTCATAAATGGTTAAAGAATATTTATGGTCATCTACAACTTTCTTGTCTGGTACATAAGGTCTAGGAATGACTCCTTCTTTAGTTTCATAGTTCTTTTTGTATGGATACATCAAGAACAAATCAATCATTCCTCTTATCTTTCTATATCCCAACTTCGGGATTTCCTTCTTGGACATCTGCTTGTTCTCTTTGTAGCATTCCTTCTAATGTAGAAGCTACTTCTGTAAAAATAATATTATGTAACTCTCCTGGAATTCTAATATCTAAATCATATAAATCAATACACTCATTGTTATCATCACAATATTGTATGTTTTCCCAATCTGTCAAATCTTGAAAAATACCTTCTATTTGTAAAGCTTTAAGAGTTGTTCCAGGTTGAACATTCCAAATAAGAACTTTGCCATTTTTTTGTGTAGCTCTTAATCTTCGACCTTTTACATAATCTGTCATTTCTGACATAATAGCTTCTTCAGTAGTAAGGCCTATAATCCTACCATCTAAAGTCCTAATACGTCTTGTATCATTAGCCCGAAGAAGAATAGTTTCTGGAACAGCATGAACCGTTCTAAATACTTTACACCCGTAAGGAATACATCCACATTCATGAGAAAGAGTTTCTTCTAACTCAATACAAAAAGTATTATATGCCCACTCAGGAATAAATCTTTCCTGCTTTATTTTAGAAGCTAATATTCTGTTTTTAGCTCTATTCCATTCAGCATAAATAATACTAGGTGTATAATTATCTAATTTATACTTATCCCTTAGTTCTGAAATAATCTTTCCCAATTTCATGGAGTGGTAATTTAGGTATTATGTATGTGGTGTATGTTTCATCATGAAAATGGTCTACAAATAAATCTTTAATCTCTATATCAATATACTTTTCTATACACCATGTATAAATGTTTAACTGTATTGTATATTTAGAAAAGTTTGTATTGTCTAAAAAATCAAAAGGATAAAGCATTGTCTCATAAGGATTTTCAATCTTAATTTCTTTGTCTGTTTTATTATCTCTCATCTGATAGCATTGTTTCTTTTTATTCCAAAACAATCCATCTGTCATTCCACAAATCCCTAAATCAAAGTCTGCTACAATTCCTTCTATGTAAACTGGTTTTAAATACTTTTTCTTTTCTTTAATAAACTCATCTAAATACTCAATAGTTTCTTTATTCTTTTGACCTATCCAAGCATTCTCTAAATAATCATGTATTCTATTCCCTCTTGCTAATCCTTTGTCTTTGGCACTTTCCCATTGATTACTTAATTCAGATACATCAATTTCTACTTCTGTAAAATGGACTTTCTTACCATCTATTACATAACTAAGTTCTTCTTTGACAGGATAAATTCTAACATTGTTATTCTTTAGAGTCTTGTATTTAAGCCAATACTCCTTATGGAATTTTGGTGTAAAAGACTCTTTAATAAACTTTGTTACAGAATGTAACTCTTTATCTCCGTAAAAATATCTATGTTGATCAGGATCAAATCGAATATTTTCAAATACCGAGAACAGATTGTCTTCTTCCTCCGAACTTATCTTTGAACCCAGGAACCCAGAATATGTATCCATGTGACTTTTTTAAAGCTTTGTAAGAATGTAATGAATTGGCTTGAAGGATATGGTAATCTCCAGGCTTTATAGTCTTTGTATTACCATTTTCACCATGTTCAATCAAACCTTCATTTAAAATAAGAATCTCATACTTCACATTATCTTCATACAAATGATCTGAAATATAAGAATCTTTTTCCGCAACAAAACGAATCAAAGTCAAATACTTACTTTGGTGAGCAAGATAATGAATGCCAAACTCTGGATGTACATCATTGAATGGTTTCCATTCATTATAAACTACAGATGCAGAAGCTACTTGTCCTGACTTGTTGATAATAGGCACAGCAAGTTCATTGTGTAGTTCTGTTTGTACACTCATTATTTGTGTTTCCATTGTTCGCCTTTCTAAGACTCTCTCTCTTTTACTTTTGGTTATTCCTAAAAAAGTCTTCAAGCCTTTCCATAAGTCGAGATCCCCAATCATCAATTTTAGATTGTAAATCATTGTCGTTACTATTTAATACTTTTAAAACTGTAAGCATTTCATGATAACTTAAGAGATAGTCCTTATTGACTTTCATCAAATCATTATGATATTTATTCTCAATCCTATTGGCTCTTACCCATAGAGCTACAATAGCAATCATCATAATGATTAAACAAAAGCCAAATATATAACCAGGTTGTATCCCCCAAGTGTCATTTATTATATTCGATAGTAGTATCATACAATTGTACTTGTATCCGTAGTGCTTTCTTGAATTAAATTACCACAAACTGAATTAGCTCTAAGTAGGATTACATTAGCTCCTGGGGCTACTTCATAATTAGCAGTAAACACAGCTGTATTATTTATATCGTCATATACTATACTACTTAAAAATACTGCTGGGTTATTTTCAATAAGAACTTCTAAAGATGTTGTAATAATACTTTCGTACTCAAAAGTCAATGTAAATGTACCATTCTCATGGTCTGTAATATTAAGTATATTAATAGCAGGAGATGCCTGCTTAATAATATTAACAGTAGCTGTATCAGTTGCAGAACCATTCGTAGCAGTCAAAGTGAAAGTATAAGTTTCATTAGTAGCTGCTGTAAAATCAACAGTTGCTAATCCAGTAGGATCTGTAATTACTAAATCAGTTGTGTTGATAGAAGTTTGAGTAATATTATAACTACCAAGTACATTTTCAAAGAAAGTAGAAACATTTACAATTTTACCTCTACATGTTAAATCATAATTGTTATTAACTACATTACCTGCATATACTACATTAACTGTAATAGTAGAAGTAACTTCTTCATTGTTAGCATTAGATCCCCTAAAAGTTAAAGTCTCTTGAGCTGATGAACCTTCTTGAGGTGTAAAAATAAATCCATTTGTAGTCTTAACAACATTTACATTAGGATGTACATCTACACTAATTGAACTAGATATGACATTACTATCAAATTGAGTTGTTAAATCAATTTCAGAAGTAGGTTCTAATAATACTGTGTCAATGGTTAATGGTGTTACTACAGGTAAAGCAAGAATATTGTAATTTACAATATCAACAAATCTTTTAGAATACACTCCTTTAGTATTAGCTATTTGCCATTCAAAAGAATCAATAACCCCTTGATTGATGGAGTTAATAGTGTATTCTATTACCCTTGTATTAGAGTTAAATGCTGCTGTACCATATGGAGAACTAGAAGCTTTTGTAATTTCAAATGTACTCCAATCTAAATCTTCAGTTGGTAAGAATCTATCTTCTACTTGGAAAATTAATACATCTGTAGCACTATCTGAGTTTTTAATCCTTTTTGTAACATTACCACTTGAAGCTAAATTAGTAGTAGTACCACCTCCAGTTAACCCTCCACAATCAGGAATGTCAATAGTAATAAAAGAGGTATCAGATGCTCTAAGATCATCATCTACTACATAATATGGAAATATATATTGACCAGCTGCTAATTCATCAGTTTGAGTAAATGTTAATTGACCATTTCCATTATGATATATATCAATAGTAGGAGCATAGTTATTTTCTACTACTAAAGTAGACCAACTAAAGGTTCTGTAATTAAGGAAAAATAAAGTATCATCATCCTCTGAATTAAGAGTAAATGTCAAAGAAGTAACAGAATTAGGATCATCTAAATAACAATCCATTTCTCTTAAAATATTAGGCGTTACAATTTTAAATATGGCAAACGTATTAAGAGTTACAGATTTACTACAGTTAGAAATTTTATCAACAACATTTAATGTAATTCTATAAGACCCTTGATTAAAAAGATCATCAGGTAACTCAAAAAGAAAAACAGGACTGTCACCTGTTTCAACAGGAGCTCCTTGAAACTGAGGTTGTGCCACCCAATAATATTCAATATTAGCTGGTGCAGAACCTCCTGTAACAGGAGCATATGCTGTTACAGATGTACCCTTAATATTAATGTTAATATTACCTACTTGGAAATCAGCACAAGGATCTTTAATAGGTACAGACTTAATTGTTTGACAACCTCTTTCATCTATAACCAAAAGATTTACTACTGCAATAGCAACTACACTTTCATTGTCATAAATAATATCAGTAACAATGATTTCATTTTCAGTAGTAGTTTTTCCAGTAGGATTAGAAAAACTAACCCCTACTGTATTTGTAGTAAAAAACCAAGTTGAGTTGGCTTTATTAATTGAGAATTTTCTGTTGCTATCAGTAATCATGGTATTTCAGTTATAATTAAAACATCTTGATAACAGTTGACTATATTAAAACCACCTAATCCTATTTGTAAATCACAGTCTTCAGTTTCTACTTCTAAACATTCTTCACTATCACAAGGAATTGGATTTTCAGGATTACACAAAAAATACTTCATGTGTTGCCACAATAGTTCTTTATAATCACAAGAGCAAGGGTTTGCTCCGTAATCCATAGCATTAAAATATTCTGCTACTTTTTTAACGAGTTCACAATTAGCAATCCGCATAAAGCACTTTTTTTAATCTTTCCCATAAAGAACAAAAATGTTCAGGTGAACAGTTGCATGCAGCCTCATTTAAAATATAAAACCACAAATAAGCAGGTTCAAATTGTAAAGTTAGTACTTCACAAGCCAAAGCTTTTTTAGCTGCAGCTTCGTCTGTATTACCACCCTCACCATTTTTAAAAAATGTATATCGTTCTTGTATTGTAGAACTTGGTTTAGCAATAAATAATCTAAAACTATGAACACCTCTACTTAAGATTAAAGGTAGTTCTACAGTATTAGTAGCTTTATTTACATCAGCTTCTTCAATAGTAACAAAGCTTTCTTCAGCACAATCAGTAGAATAAAATAGAGTTACTGAAAAATAATTAGTCCAATCATTAAGATTATCAGATTGTATTGTAACGCTATTTTCATTAAATGTGACTATCATAATATATTTATTGTGTATGGTTTTTGTGACACCCTTTATCTGCGCCTGCGAAGAATGAATCTGCCCTTTGACCCATTACCTACCCAAAGATCTCCACGAACTTTGAATATCTCAATCTTCTCGTTTGCATTCTGACGGTCAATCACAACCGACCAGGTGGATGAAAGAGGGGCATGGGTAAAGTAGAGGGTATTCTGTGCATCTCTTGCCTGACCATTTGGGTCAAGGTTGACAACCACAATCTCAGGGCCATATCGCAAGATGTATGAGCCAGCCATCTCAGCTCGAACCTGTGGCATGACTTCAGTACGATATGAGTCAGTTCCAAATACCTCTTCAGCCTTTCGCCTGTAAGCGGCACCACCTTGTAGTGAGCTTATTTTCATGCCCTCGTATTCGCCTACTCTATCAAAGTAGTCTTTGACCTTTTCGTGAAGGTTTCTAATAAGCGCAGCAGAATCAAGTACCTCAACCCTCACATAGTAATTACCAGCTTCCACATCCCCGATTGTGTCAATCAAGGTATATTGGTAAGCGAAATAATTAGCAGGAGCAAACGAGGTGTCAAATGTCATTGAGTCACCGACCATGACAGTATCAACCACCATCACCGAATCAATGACAAGTGTGCTGTCTTTTTGGACTCCAAGTAATGGATCAGTCTGCCCGAAGCAGATGATTGGAAGGAAAAGGATAAAAATAATTAAGTTTTTCATAGTTAATTGTTTTCGAGTTGTTCAATACGTTTTATTAAAGATTCAATTTGTTTTTGTTGGTCTTGTATTTGTTTTTGTTGATCTTGTATGCTTTTAACGAGTATAGCAGTCATGTTGGCATAATTCAATGCATCTGGTTTACCTTCCTCATCATATTGCACAAATTCAGTCATTCCAATCTCATCAATTTCCTCCGCAATAAATCCGGCAAAGTCACGGCCTGACTCATCCCCTTTTGCTTGGAACAAGACAGGCCTCATTTCCATCAGTTCCGAGATTGAGCGATTGTAGTCGCGAATGTTTTCTTTATAGCGGAGCGAGGAGGTGACCATTTTTAATGTACTATTCGTTGGGTCAATATAAATATTTGCGCTAAAACCAGTTGTGTTATTGGTTATTCCTCTGATTATTGTTTTGAGCGTGGATTGAGATCCTAATGTCATCGAGTTAGTTCCTGCTCCCGTTTGGTGGTGGCCAATAACAATTTCATTGGAGGTAGTATCTGATTTAAATTTGGCATTGTACCCAATTGCGATTGAATTCTCAGCACTTGTAACATTTCCGCTATCTATTTGAGATCCAGCTAATGATCCAAGGAATACGTTATTATTTCCAGAAATTAGATTTAGACCAGCCCTATATCCAAGGAAAGTATTGTAATCATCATCAGTCAAAGACCTTCCTGACTCATGACCAATAAATTGATTACCTATTCCAGTCGTTAAATCATTTCCGGCTGACACGCCAAACATAGTATTATATTGGCCGCTTGTAAGACTATAACCAGATCTAAATCCAAGCAGAGTATTTTGAATACCCCCAATGAGAGATCTTCCAGATTGATATCCGATGGCTGTATTCCGATCACCTACAGTATTACTCATGCCAGCTTCATTTCCAACAAATGTGTTGCGATATCCTGTGCTGTTATCCTTTCCAGCATCCCATCCAACGAAAGTATTGCCAGCCCCTTCAGCTCCTGAGCTATTCGATAAGTTCTGGCCACCATTACCAACCACAACCGAGCCAGCAAAGTCTGTATCATCAACGAATGGAAAATACATAGCTTGATTTGAGCCAAGCCCAATCTTTCCATTGACATCTAAATCAAAAGAAGGGCTCAAAGTATTGATTCCAATCTGATTGGCAACTGCATCAATCACAAGAGTTGATGTGTCAAACTTGAGCGAATCAAAGACGCCAACATCTCTGACTGCAATGGTCTGCCCTTCGTTTTGTGAATCCCAAAGGCCATTCCCATCCTTCAAAACTGAAAGGTCAACTGTGTCTGTGTTGCCATCTTCAATTGTGATTGAGAGAACCAAGTCATCACCACCAAGCGTGAAGTCTGTGATTGTCTGGTCATCGGTGTTTGGTTGGGCTCCTGCTGTTATTCCATCAAGCTTAGTTTTATCAGCAGCAGTCATTACACCTGCAAGTGTAGTTGTTGCTGGTGATAATGTTCCATCTGAGCCTGTTGAACTTACAATTGCTACAAGTGTAGAATTTCTGCTTCCTTGTTGAATATTAGTGGGCGGCACATTTACAGTAAAAGTTGTTGGTGTTGATTGGTCTGCTGTAAATGTAGCACTACCTGTTGCAATTCCGCTTGTAGATAATGTGAGTGTGCCATCATTTGGAGTTGAACCTACTGAAGGAGTAGTAAATTCCAAATAGCCAGCTGAATTCCAAGTTAATACATCACCATTTGTACTGCCTTGAATTTTACGAACAAATCCATCTGAACCAAGCCCTAAAATACCGGCTGATGTATTAGTTCCGTATATTGTACTTCCAAATCCAGACCCATAATAAGGAAGTTGTATTCTTCCTTTTTCACTAGTAGAACCTGCATTAATTTCGAAAACATCGTTAGAGCTTTGATCTTCAAAAGTAAAATAACTACTTCTTAAAAAAGCTTGATTATCATGAGATTCTATGACAAGCTCTTGGCTAGCAGATGTGCCATTAAATGATTCAAAACTTAATTTAGATCTTGTGCCAGTTGAATTACTAGATCGAATTGAAATCCTTGATTCAAAAGCTCCTTGATCTTCTACAATTAAATTAGCATATCCGTTATTAGCAGAAGTATTTAAAAATCTAAATGATGATTCAGATCCAGAGTTTATTGGAGTTGGCATATCAACAGTAAATCTACCATTAGAACCAGCAGCTTGACTACCATTATTAGAACTTGTAAAAATTCCATTTCCATCAAGATCTCCAGAAGTTAAATACCTTCCATTTAAATTTATAGTTTCGGAACTTCCATTTTCAATTCCAATAGTCAAATTGCCATTTAATGTGTCAAAAGAACTACCTGTAATATTTTGATTGTCTGTACCTGTATCATCTGTTATTGTTATTGTATTGCCTCCGTCTGACAAAGTAATTTCATCATTTCCATTACTACCAGCACTCCAAGTCAATTCCTGAATCTCATTAGTCACCGAGCTATCCCCGTCATACACCTGATCCGCAGGAAAGACTACGGAAAGCGGAGAGCCGGCCGTACCATTTCCTGTCAGAGTTGCATCAGTCTGAACCACATCATCACCCCAATCATCTCCAGGTACATAAACCCCAAGTGTTCCATTTCCATCTGTCAAGTAAATTGTATCATTTACAAGACTCAAAGCTGAATTGTAACCGCTCGTGTCTGTGTTGTCAAGATAAACAGATAAGTCAACCCCAGAACCTCTATCAATCAGTAATGAATCACTCACAATGCTTAGGTTCTGCTCATCTGTATCTGGAATTAACCTAATTACATCTCCACGATTTTTGACTAAGATAGTACCAAGACTATCTACTAAAATGCTATCAGTATCTGTGTTGTCCAAATATGCAGAAATATCAATCCCTGTTCCGTTCGTTATCTTGATTGAATCACCAGCCAGACTCAAATTCTGAAGCTCGTTTGTCACATCATCATCAACCTCAGACTGAAGATACCTACCATCAAGGTCAATGGTTTGGCTTGTGCCGTTTGTGATTCCGACAGTAAGGTCTCCTGTGAGTGTATCGAATGTCAATCCATCAATGTCCTGTTCATCTAAATCATCAGCTGGTTTCCATCTCATCAAGGCATCGTTCCATTTTAGAACCTGACCATCCGTTGCTGATTGTTGTGCTAATTTTAGAATGCTTTGTGTTGTTCCATTGCCATCAAGTGTTGAATCTGACTGAACCACTTGCCCTCCCCATTGGTCTGTTACAGTTTCAAATTGTACAATGAATGTGTCAGGTGTTGGAGTTATGAATATAAGGCTGTCACCGACTGAATATAGGGTATCAAATACTGTCACAGATGTTGTGGACTCCATCAATCTTCCATCTGCTGTAATGTGTACGTTTGCTCCATTTTGAGTCGTTTGGCCTTTGATGCCTGTGATGTATGTTTTATCGTGGTTAGAATTTCCGATTGTGATGCTGTTTGATCCGTTGCCAATTGCTTGGTCTCCAATCACTATCTGATTAGATTGGCTATCAAGTTGAGGTCTCGTATTGTAACCTATAAATATTGAATTATCTGAGTTTGTGTTGGCATCACTTGAACTTGTGTATCTACCTGCTTGATACCCGTTGGCTATGTTATGAGTACCTGTTGTGTTATTGTATAATGCCGTATACCCGTTGGCTGTGTTATTATTGCCTGTTGTGTTACTGAATAATGCCAAATATCCGTTGGCTGTGTTACGAATACCTGTTGTGTTACTGCGTAATGATTGATACCCGGCGGCTGTGTTAAAATTACCTGTTGTGTTACTGTATAATGCATACATACCGTTGGCTGTGTTATAATAGCCTGTTGTGTTATTGAATAATGCTTCATAGCCGGTGGCTGTGTTACGTTCACCTGTTGTGTTAACGTATAATGCCTGAAACCCGGCGGCTGTATTATAAGCCCCTGTTGTGTTATTGCGTAATACCTGATACCCAACCCCAACATTCCTATTATCATCCCCATCATCATTTAACCCAGCATCATCTCCAATAAATACACTATTCCCCCCATCGTTCAAAGCAATTTTACCGACTACGCCTAACTCTGCGGATGGAACATCAGTCCCGATACCTACGTTACCTTGTAACCGTGTTGTAACTATTGATGAGTTACCAAGTACTGCGGTATTACTACCTAAACCTCTTGCTGTATAGCCGATGACTATTTGATTTGTTTCAATATCTGCGTTTGGTCTTGCATCGTAACCAATGAAT
>Ga0208162_1001620_pt1 | contig 11583 bp, 10 predicted proteins | sample CB_VirMetaG_4_FD_184539 | JGI IMG/M metagenome (GOLD analysis project Ga0208162, IMG submission 184539) | Freshwater to marine saline gradient viral communities from Chesapeake Bay - CB_1508_1M Viral MetaG (SPAdes) (version 4) | ecosystem: Environmental > Aquatic > Marine > Coastal | place: USA... | reverse complement strand
GCTGGTGGGTCTGCTCGTAAAGCAGAACTACAGTCCATTAAACAAACAGCCATTGATTGCAAAGAGCTTCTAATTGAAAGACAGAAGCTTGAGCAGATGGTCAAGGAATTAAGGGAAAATGGGGAAATCGAACAAGAAAAAGATTACTCAGGCGGATTCGCTGAGCGATTCTCAAAGTAGCACAGGATTTTATAATTTTGAAGATTGTATTGACTATGAAGTCAAATACCATTTAAAAAGAAATAATCGTGGCAAAAAGAGACTACAAAAAAGAGTACAAAAAGTATGGGAAGAGTAAGGCTGCAAAGCTTTACAGGGCCATACTGAATCGTATCAACAACAGGAAGAAGAAGAACGGTCAGTCAAGCGTTGGTGATGGGATGGATGAATCTCATACAGGTAAGGACAAAAACAAAACCGTTAAGAAGCCTCAGTCTCAGAACAGGGCCAACAACAGACCAAGGACTAGGCATAGTCGTGCAAGATCTAACTGAATACCCATCAAACATTGACTACTATAGCGATGAATGGACTCATGACTGGTCTACCAATGTACCTGGCACCGTACATTTTAACCCATGTAACACGCCTAACCCACCGTGGTGGTGCGAAGAAAACGAACCCATCCCAATCGAACCGAACATTTTAATGGTTGTTGGAATGTTCATGTATGGAATTGCTCTCTTAGCTCAGCGGTCAGAGCAGCGAACTCATAATTCGTAGGTCATTGGTTCAAATCCAATAGGGAGCACATGGAAGGCGTAACCCATAAAACTTGTCCAAGGTGTAAGGAAGAGAAAGAGGCTTCTGAGTATTACAGAAGAAAGAACAGGGGATTAAAGTGCCTTAGTGGTTTTTGCAAGAAATGCACTTGTGATGAAAGAGTTGAAAGGGGTAGGGCGTTCAAGGCTAAATGCGTGGAGTACAAGGGAGGGTCTTGTGAGAGATGTGGGTACAGCGAGTCGTTGACGGCTTTAGAGTTTCATCATATAGACCCATCAAAGAAAGACTTTGGTATTGGTAAGCAGAGAAGAACTAAGTTTGACGAAGAGATTAGGAAAGAATTAGACAAATGCATACTTTTATGCGCAAACTGCCATAGGGAGGAGCATGAAAAAATGCACCTGTAGCATAACTGGATAATGCAACAGCCTTCTAAGCTGTCGATTAGGGGTTCGAGTCCCTTCAGGTGTACAATTAAATACAATGTCAGTTTTAATAGACATAGATGGATATAAGGATAAGGGGATTAAGATCGATCCTAACGGCACAGAGGGAAGTGTCGTCGAATCGAATGGGCTACTTATTTCGCTACCAAAGCAGCCACCCAGATCGCAAATTCTCTTCAATGACTTACCAGAAGGCTTGCAGATGTGGCAGCGCCTTCCTATGCCTGAGGAACTGCAAAGGATTCGAAGTATGGATGAGTGGTTCGAGAAACCTGCCGAATTTCGAAAAAAGTTTAATCCTTACATCGAGCAGGAATTTCAGCGTCGCCGTGACGGTGTTTGGTTTTACAATAATGGGGAACCTACGTACATTACAGGGCGGCACTATATGTTTTTACAATGGTCTAAAATCGATGTCGGATATCCATCATACCTCGCATTCCAGAGAGACATCTTTCTGCATATGGCTGCTTGCGAGACTGATCCTCGTTGCCTCGGTCAGCTTTATACTAAGTGTCGTCGTTCTGGCTACACTAATATTTGTTCCGCTGTACTTGTTGATGAAGCTACGCAAGTTAAAGACAAGCTTCTTGGGATTCAGTCGAAGACTGGTAAAGACGCTCAGGAGAACATCTTCATGAAAAAAGTGGTGGCTATTTTTCGTAGCTACCCCTTCTTCTTTAAGCCTATCCAGGACGGTACTACGAACCCACGTATGGAGTTGGCGTTCCGTGAACCCTCTAAGCGTATCACGAAGAACAACAAAACGTCTTACAAGGGGGATGCTCTTAACACGGTCATCAACTGGAAGAACACCACGAATAACGCATACGATGGTGAGAAGCTCCACATCATGTACCTTGATGAGGCTGGTAAGTGGGAGAAACCAAGCGATATCAGGGACGCATGGAGGATACAGCGAACCTGCCTTATTGTAGGTAGAAAGGTGGTTGGGAAGGCTTTAGTAGGGAGTACAGTAAACCCTATGGATAAGGGAGGCAAAGAGTATAAAGACCTGTGGAGAGACTCTCATCCTGGTGAGCGCAACGCTAACGGTAGGACACGATCAGGGCTTTATCGAATATTTATACCAGCCTATGATGCTCTGGAAGGGTTTTTTGACAAGTACGGAAATGCTGTTGTTGAGGACCCAAAACAAACGATAGAGGGGATCGATGACGAGTACATTTACATGGGGAGTAGGACATATCTCAAGAATGAGCGGTCCAGCTTTAAACACGATGCAAGCGAGCTAAACGAGATTACCAGGCAGTTCCCCTTTACTGAGGACGAGGCATTTAGGGATAGCATCGAGGGGAGCCTGTTCAACATCGGTAAGATATACGAGCAGATCGAGCATAATGAAGAGTTGTACCCAAACCCTGTGGTTAAGGGCAACTTTATGTGGAAAGACGGGGTTCAAGATACAGAGGTTGTTTTCCGTCCTGACGCTCGTGACGGTAGATTTAAGGTAGCCTGGATGCCGCCAAAAGAAATCAGAAATAAGAAGCTTGTTGAGCGTGGCAAGATGATACCCCCAAACCCTCAGATCGGCGTTGGTGGGGTTGACTCGTATGATTTGGATGCCACCGTTGATGGGGGAGGGTCGAAAGGTGCTTTACACCTATATAATAAGTTCCATATGGAGCACCCATCAAATATGTTTGTTTTAGAATATGCCTCTCGACCCCCTCTCGCCAAGATATTCTATGAGGATGTACTTATGGCTGCTTATTTCTATGGGTATCCAATACTAATCGAAAACAATAAGTATGGGATCGCAAGGTACTTTGAATCAAGGGGTTACGACGGTTACCTAATGGACCGTCCAGAGCACTTGAAGTCGTCTGGTTCTGCCTCCGTAAAGACTAAGGGTATCCCATCTAACTCGCAAGATGTGATTCAAGCTCACGCCCATGCTATCGAGGCTTTCATTCACGAATATGTGGGGGTGAATAACGAAACTGGGGAGATGGGTAGGATGTATCTGAACAGTACGCTGGAGGACTGGATAGGGTTTAAAATCAACGACCGTACTAAGTTTGACCTTACCATCAGTTCAGGTTTAGCCCTTCTTGCGGCTCAAAAAGTTAAACAAGAAAAGCCCAAATCTAACTTCGATGAGCAGCGATTTTTTCGCAAATATACCGTGAGGGGATGATTGATTATATTTGCACAATATAAGACATCCGCTGATGTACCAATCGAAGAACAAAACTAACTTTCCAGACCCTCTAGCTCCGCAACAAGAAAAGCAGGATAAGAAGTATGGCTTGCAGTATGCAAAAGCCATTGAGTCTCAGTGGGGGAAGATGTCTGAAAAAACGTCTCTCTACGGAACGAGGAACGAGGTGTTTGATCGTAACAGAGACTACGCTAATGGTACTCAAGACACGAGTATCTACAAACAACTGCTCACGGCCCTAAACCCACAGGACGGTGATGGTAGCTTGCTCAACCTGGACTTTACCCCTGTACCCATCCTCCCTAAGTTTGTAAGGGTAGTTGTAAATAAAATACTTTCTAGAGATCCATACCCAAACCTTGAGGCTGTAGATCCACTATCATCGTCTGAAAAAAACAAACAAAAACAACGAATCAGGAATCAGGTTGCAATTAAGAAAGAGCTTGAACAGCTGAAAGCTGTCACTGGTGGGATGGTGCTTGATATGGATCCAGATATGTTGCCTGATACGCTGGAGGAGGCTGAAATTTTCCTGGATACGAATATTAAGACTGACGCTGAGATTGCAGCACAGATAGGTACCAACATGACACTGTCCTGGAATAATTTTTCTGACAGTATTTTTAGACGCTGTGTGAATGATATCGCTGCTATTGGGATGGCGGTGGTTAAAAGAGAGAATGACCCTAACTACGGGATAAAGCTGGACTATGTTGACCCAGCTAACTTCATCCACAGCTACACAGAAGACCCTAGCTTTGAAGACATGACCTACGCTGGACATGTGAAGAGGATCACAATTGAGGAGCTGAAGCGCATGGCAAATGGTCAACTCACCGATGACCAACTAAAAGAGGTAAAGAAAAAGGCTACGAAGAAAACTTCTGATCTTGCTCGGAATGCTGTCTACGATCCTGTAACCAATCAGAGAGACTATGACGAGTACATGATTGAGATCATGAACTTTGAGTTCTTGTCTCTTGAAAAGATGTACTTTGAGGAGAAAGAGAATAGATACGGAAACACTGGTTTCTTTTATGAGGGGTATGAGTACAAAGAGAAGAAAAACTCTGTGTTTGAGCGCACCCCATACGAGATGGACATTATGTGCATCTATGAGGGTGTTTACATCCTAGGTACCGACATTATCTTTAACTACGGGAAGAAAGCAAACGTACCAAAAAACATACACGACATCTCTCGTGCTAGGCTTTCTTATTCTGTTGTAGCAACCAATCTTCGAAGATCGAAGCCAAAGTCTATGGTGGATAGCTGTGTTGGCTTTGCTGACATGCTACAGCTAACTCACCTCAAGATACAACAGGCTATTGCTAAGGCAAAACCTGACGGCTTGATCATTGACATCGAGGGTCTTGAGAGCGTACAGCTGGGCAGTGGGGGTGAGTTGCAGCCGCTTGATCTTCACGATATTTACGAGAAGACTGGTGTTTTCTACTACAGAAGTAAGAACCCAGAGGGTGGGTTCCAAAACCCACCAGTCCGTACGATTGACAACCACATTAGAAACATCAACGAGCTGGTTGCTTTGTACAACCACTATCTCCGTATGATCCGTGACACTACGGGCATTAACGAGATGATGGATGCGTCCACACCAAAGGGCGACACATTGGTTGGTGTTCAGCAAAATGCCATCGCTGCTGGAAACAACGCTACTTACGATATCACGAACGCCTCTATGATTCTTTTCAAGAAGGTTTGTCAAGACGTCGTAAAGTGCCTTCAAATTCTCCCAGAAGACTCTGTTATTATGAGTGTGTACAAGAACGCTGTTGGTGAGGAGAACATGAACGTGCTATCTTCATTTAGTGACCTTCCTATGTACAACTTTGGTGTACAGGTTGTCAAGGATATGGAGGATAACGATAAGATGTATTTAGAGCAGAACATTCAAGTGGCTCTTGCTCAGAAGGAGATTGACCTCGAAGACGCGCTCGCGATTAGAAACATCAAAGACGTCAATCAGGCTGAGCGTCTGCTTGTGGTTCGCCGCAAGAAGCGAATCCAACAACAGCAAGAGGTCGCTATGCAAAACTCTCAGATGCAAGCTCAACAAGCACAAATGGCGGCACAAGCAGCTTCTCAAGCCAAGATGCAAGAGGTTCAGCTAGAGGCTCAACTAGAAGCTCAAAAAATTCAACTTAAAGCCCAGGCTGAGATTCAAGTTGGTGCAGCTTTGCACGAGCTTAGAAAGGAGATTGAAATGATTAGGGCGCAGGCTACGCTTGGATTCAAAGAAGAGGAGAAGAACTTCAAAGAGAAGATTGAAATCCTCAAAGAAAACAGAAAAGACGAAAGAGTCGAAAAGGAGGCTGTACAGCAAAGCAAACTCATATCTCAACGCCAAGGAAAAAGAGGGGAGCTTTCAGGAGATGCTAATGCATTTGATTCCTCCATGATTAGATCAATAATGGGTTCATAATATGGCAAGTAAAGCAAACTTAGACGTAGCTGAAAAGCTAGACATCACTTGTAGAAAGGGGGATACATTTGAACTCTCTTTGAACTTCAAAGACAGTACTGGCACTGCCATTCCCCTTGTCACTGACGGGTATGAATTCTTCATGCAGGTGCGCGGTGCAAAAAGAGCCTCTAACTCTAAAGGGTCGCTGGTCGCTGGTACGCTTACCAAGGGCGATCAAGCAAAAGGCGAGAACAGAACTCAAAATGTAGGTTTTGTGTTTGAGGATATTGACAACAGTGGAAACGTCACTGTAAGGGCTTCAGCTGATACCATGGCTAACTTCCCAGCTGGGCGGTACGCTTACGACCTGCAATACACCGTAAACAACAAGACCACTACTGTCCTCAAGGGGAGCTTTACTGTAAACGATGATATCACCACTGCGTAATGGCAAAGGTCACGGTCAGTTTAGAAAGGGGCGAACGTGGCGCCACTGGACCGCAGGGACCCAAGGGTGACAAGGGGGATACTGGGGATACGGGCGCTACGGGGCCTCAAGGTGCTACGGGGCCTACTGGGCCAACAGGCGCTACGGGGCCTCAGGGGGATACTGGAGCCACAGGCCCCCAGGGTATCCAAGGCATCCAGGGTATCCAAGGCATCCAAGGTCCAGCTGGAGATATATCAACCTCCAGTATTGACGACCTCACTGATGTAGACATCACATCTGTAGCCCCAACAAATGGTCAGGCCCTTATATGGGATAGCGCCAATAGTGAGTTTGTTCCAGGAGACAGCTTCAGTCAAAGTGATTTCGACACAGCGTTTGGAAACAAGTCTATAGACGCCCTGAGTGATGTAGACACTACTACGGTAGCACCTACCGACGGCCAGGCTTTGGTGTGGAATAATGCGAATAGCGAATGGGAGCCAGGAGATGTCTCTTCGTTTACGGAGCTTAGTTCAGTGAACTATTGGTTTTATGACGGAAAGTTTTATGACAGCGATAACGATAATCAAAGCAATCCGCTTGGCCTTTACTTTAAGTCAGACGGAACAAAAATGTATATCGTTGGTGGAGGAAGCGATGATGTAAAAGAATATTCGCTTTCTACCGCCTGGGACCCAAGCACAGCTACATTTACGCAGAGTCAATACCTTTCTCCTACGCCACACTGCTGTTACATATCCCCTGATGGAAGTAAATTCTTCTGGGCTGACACAAACAATAGGAGGGTGTATTATGCAACCATGGATACCGCGTGGGATGTCTCTGATGACTCATGGACAAAGTACTACAACAACAACGACTCCTTCTATGACTCTGGAATTCAAACGCTGTCGCTGTATTTTAAAACAGATGGCACGAAAATGTATGGAGGCACTAATTCTGGTGACCAAATATACGAATACAGCCTTACAACCGCCTGGGACATAACAACAGCTTCTAGGACTGGTAGTTCCTATGTAACTCATGATGTCAATGTAAACTCAGAGCCCAGGGGATTAACTATTAGTGATGACGGGCTAAAGATGTACGTTGTCGATCAGTTGGAAAACATACAGGAGTTTGAATTTTCTACAGCTTGGGATATAAGCACGGCAACCTTTTTAGGGTATCAGGCGATTGGCGAACCAGACACAGCATACGAAGATATATACTACAACGCCAGCAATTCAGATTATGCTTTTATTGTAGGGGATTCAAACAACAGGGTTTACAGATTTGACACTAAGGCTGTCACGCCATCAAGCCCTGATACATTTACTTCTGATGCTGCCTACATACCAAGAATTTTCGCATCTTCTATTTCTGCAAATTACATTTCTTCCTCTGGAGCTATAGTAGGCGGAAATGGCACTGGATGGACTGGTCAGGCTAACGGCGGCACCATGAATGTGACGGGCCTTTACACTGGTGTTGGTTTTTTTAATGTTAGGAATAGCCAAAGAGGAATACTATTTGCCCCGTCTCACTCTAACTGGCAAAACAACACCGCGTCAGGAACGGGTATAATGCTTTCTCCGTCAGCCGATTATCTCGATAACGGCAGAAGAACCATTCTAATACCCAGTGTTAACGGAACGCTTAAGACTGACCAAGACACGTTTTATCTTGGAAGATTTGACCCTGAAGCTGAATCAAAAGTCACTGGGGCCACAGAGGATATTGAATACTACTTCACGGCCAGGGCTGACGGGCAAGGACAGTTTCAAAGGACGCTTGGAGTCCTCCCAGCTTCAGGCCAAACCCTAACTAGAACGAGCTACTATTCTGATAAGGCTTTCGCGGACCCAGATACAGCAGCTGATTGGACACAAGGGACAGTCTACACGTCCACCAGTCTTGAGTCTTCCATATCTCAGTCTACTGACACCCTTTTAAATGCTCAGTCTACTGGAACACCCCCTCTTTCAACCAAAATTGTTATCTCTAACTACCTTGGTTCATCAGGCTTTGTTAGCGGAGACGCAGACGGGTTTGGAGGTACATCCGTTGCTTACAGCCTTCGTAGAGTAAATCACCTTTACGAGGGCGCCGCAATAAGGGTTGTTAATGACAGTGACGTAGAGGCTGACATAGGATTTGATTCTAGCCACGAACTCGACACTACAGCCCTCTTGGCTCACTGTGGTAGCGGCGATGGGTACCTAGTGAAGTGGTACGATCAAGCCAAAGGCGGCTCCACTGGCGATGGCAATGACGCTACTTGGGACAGCAGCACCTCGTACTCAAGCAGAAAGCCGCAGATTGTGTCTGCTGGGTCTGTCATTACAGATAACGGTAAGCCCTGTCTGGAGACCATTGATGCAGGGATGGTGATGGATGAGCAGTTCAGCGCCTCTAATGAGTATGATTTGTTCTTTGTAGCTCAAAAAACCCTAAATAATAACAATCACGGTATGATTTGGGGTACTCAAACTGGAAATGATTGCAGGGTTTGGCTGTACGACTACAGACTTTACTTGGAGGTAGACAATGGGGAGAACAATCAAGGCGGATACGGCGACGGCGGAGCTAATACAAATTGGTATCAGATGGGACAACTTATCCTTAACGTAAGAAGAGATGCTTCTAATGTAAATACCGCACAAAGGAATGATGTTGTTGGTAATCATAACTACACAAGGAGTGGAGCCATGAAGACTGATAGAATCCTCAACGCATGGAACAACATCCAGTATTCTTTTGCTGGTAACGTACAGGAGATTATCATGCTTGACGGTGACAAGTCCTCTGAGCGCTCTGCTATTCTTTCTAACCTGAACACGTATTACAGCGTTTACTAATGGCACTAACCTTTGACGGAGATACAACGCAGGTAACGATAACCCCAGAGAGGAGATCCTCTATTGTGGTTACGAAGCCGTCTGACATTTCTATAGATGTCACGACTGCTGATGCGCTGGTGAAAACAATCACGCAGTCTCTCGTCAAAAACACAGTAAACGTATCTGTCCCTTCCCCTACGTCCATGACGGTTACCAAGCCGTCAGATATCACGGTGGAAGTTCTTGAGAAAGGTAGCAGGGGAGAGAAAGGAGAGAAAGGAGATGCTGGCGTAGGATTCCCAGCTGGGGGAACAACGGGTCAGTATATGATTAAGACGTCAGATGCTGATTATGACGCTACGTGGACTTCAGTTGCTGGGAGCGGTCTGTTCAATGTAGTAGAGGATACCACTCCACAGCTGGGGGGAAACCTGGATGTGCAGTCAAGCTCCTTGTTCACCAGCACGACAGACGGTAATATCACAATAACACCCAACGGAACTGGGTATATAAACCTCGATGGAACCATAAAGTTTAGACGGTTCAGCTCCCCACCAACAGCCTTTGAGGGGGGCATGTATGCAGACGATCAGGACAACTTGTTCTTTGGTGTTAGTGATTCGTAATAAAAATTAGTATCTTTACAAAAAAAAATAATAGATGGCTACTTGGAAAAAAGTCTTAACAGACGCAGATAAGGCTACAGACGCAGCATCAGGCGTAGCAGATGGCGAAACTGGCTTAGTAACTGGTAATGCGGTATACGACTATATCGTAGCGCAGAACTTTGGTAGTGGATCAGGTGATATTACCAGCGTGGTAGTAACCGCTGACGACACAAACACAGTAGGGTCTGCTACTGGTGACGCTAACTTCACTATTGCTGGTGGGGAGGGTATTGACACCTCTGCTACTGGATCTACTCTTACGATTGCGGCTGAGGATTCTTCTGCTTCAAACAAAGGTGTTGTAATCGTAGCTGCTGGTGAGGGGATTGACGTTTCTTATTCATCTGGTACCGCAACGGTTTCTGGTGAAGACGCAACCACTACGAACAAAGGTATCGCAAGTTTCGCCACTGCTGATTTTGCGGTAACCTCTGGTGCTGTTACAATTAAAGCTCTAGGTGTATCTAACGCTCAGCTTGCTGGCTCAATTGATAATTCCAAGCTTTCTAATAGCACGATTAGTGGGGTCTCACTTGGCTCAAACCTCAACAGCTTGAGATCGACAGTTGGGGGCGGTATTTCTATGACCACTTACAATGGTAGCGCTGCTGTTGCAGACGTAGAGATAGACATCAATTCGATGTCTGCCATCGCCTCGACTGCCAGCACAGACGCCTTGGTTATTTATGATGCGTCTGGAACGACTCACGGTAAGTTGAGTGTGGCTGGGCTTCAGTCGTACATGCAGTCGAATCTTACGTTTACGACCAACACGGATACTGACGTAAGTGTATCGAATCTTGAGACTCGACTTGGGCAGATCGACTCCAACGTAACCATTGGTAATTCGTCGTCTGTTGATACAACCATCTCTGGGGATCTCACCGTGACTGGAGACCTTACGGTTAGTGGTACGACCACAACGATCAACACTACTAACCTCTCAGTAGAGGACAAGCTGATCAAGCTCGCTGATGTAGCCACCCCAACCACTACCACTGCAAACGGAGCTGGTATTCAGGTTGAGGCTTCAGCAACAGAGGCAGAATGGCCTTCGCTCAGGTGGAAATCCACTGGAGCCCTCTCTGGCTGGAGCCTTTCTGATTACAAAGCGACATCATCCACAGAATATCCTGTGTCTCTTATGGAGCTTGGTACCGCTGCGCCTTCTGGCACCCCAGACGCTGGGGTGGGTTTGTTCTTCTCTGATACCACAAACAGCAACCTGTATATCTACATCTGATGGGGATTGTTGCGAAGGGAGGCGCCTCAGGGAGTGCTGACTTGAACGATCAGGAGCTGAGATACATACTCACCCTGATTTCAACCTCTAAGTTTGATGGAAAGGACGTGTTTGTAGTTGCAGACATCGTAGATAAATTAAATAAAAAAATAGAATTGAACCACAATGAAGCTAGGAATAAACGAGGTTAGCTTTATCCATCAGGCGGTTATGTCTGTTAGTATAAAGGGTAAGGATGCAGTTCAAGTTGCTGGGCTGATTGAAAAGCTAGAAAAGGAATTTACACGTCTACAAAAGTTAGAGTCAAAGAAAGATGGCAACATGGAAGAAAGTAATAGCTGATGGTTCTAGTCTGTCTGATATTGGCACTCCTGCTTCAGACGACAAGATTCTTATTCAGGATACTTCTGACAGCAATGTTGTTAAGTACGTTGATTGGTCTGATGTTGGCGGTGGCGGCGGTGATGTAGTAGATGACACCACTCCTCAGCTTGGTGGTAACCTTGACCTCAACAGCAATGACATAACGGGAACGGGAGACATTAGCATCACTGGAAATATTACCGCAAGTGGTGCGCTTTCCACTATTGGAAACATAACTACTCTGGGAAATATTAGCG
>Ga0208162_1001619_pt1 | contig 11586 bp, 9 predicted proteins | sample CB_VirMetaG_4_FD_184539 | JGI IMG/M metagenome (GOLD analysis project Ga0208162, IMG submission 184539) | Freshwater to marine saline gradient viral communities from Chesapeake Bay - CB_1508_1M Viral MetaG (SPAdes) (version 4) | ecosystem: Environmental > Aquatic > Marine > Coastal | place: USA... | reverse complement strand
CGAGGATGTACGTGGTCCAATGTAAGTTCATGTAAGTCATAGGTTATTCCGCAATAAACACATGTGCATCCAAAGTGTTCTTTGATGCTGCGCCTCCAAAGGCGCTTTGCTTCAGAGGACGTCATGGTTATTAGGTTGTAAATGTAGTGATCAGGTGTAGGAAGTAACGGTGTCATGCGTACTTTTGGTTACGACGAGGTCTAGAACGATTCTTTTTAGGGCTTTCCAGCTTACCGCTGTTAGGTCCTGTATGAGATGCGTCTTTACCGTCACCGTTACCGTAGGTACCGAGTTTCCGATTCAGTTTGTTGGCTTTAGTTCTGATTTGTAGACCAGCATTGGTCTTATTGTATGCACGCTGCTGCTTTCGACGGCGAGCAGCGGCTTTAGGATTCGACTTGTAGTACTGTGAGGTTTTACCGCTTGCCATAGAGTCTGCTTTGTACGAGTTCTGGGTCAACTTGCGGCATTACACTAGCCAATTTAGACAGTGGGTTGCCGTCGTAAGCCACACCACTAATGTCATTTGTTTTGAGCCAGTCGCAAGCTGCTTTAAGATCTTGTGTAGTAGCTTCACCCGACTTAATGCGAGCAAGAAACTCCTTAGTAACAAGATTATGCAGCTCGTTAAACTGGTCTTCTGTAGCTTTTTTCTTAGCCATTACGAAGCACGATCTGGTCAAGTTTGTTTTCTATGCGTACCATGTGGTCTTCCATCCGGCTAATTAGATCGGACAACTCAGACTTCTTAACATAATCAGAAGCCACAGTAAGCTCGATACCGTCTAACCGGCGGTCAAGTGCGCTGATGCGTTCATGTACGCTATTTATTCGGTTGTGCAGCCTGCTGTTCAGTGCTGCTCCGCCCGCTATCGCTGCTATCGACAGGCTTACTAGAGCTTCGATCATTTTTTAGGGATACGATAGGGATAATGTCGTGACATAACACTTCTACCCGACTTCCAGGACGAAAGGTAAAACCAGCTTTCATAATTTCTGTGCATTTCATTGCACGAATCATCTCGTAGTTTAACCTCATCTTTTGTTCGTGTCGCTTAGCTATCTGTTTGCACAGCTCTATCATGCCGCCGTCAAGCGGTATCATAAAGGACATCTGCATACCGTAGTTGTTAGAACGGACGTATCCGTCAGCCTCGTACGGTATGGTATCGTTACCCATATAAAAGGGGCTAAACGTCATGGTAGATCCGTTACACGAACTGTTAGCACCAAATATCTGTCTACTTGGTGCACCGTTGTTTTGGAATTGCACTGCCTGGTTAGTCACGTTACCAGTTGCAGCGGCTACAGGATTAGAAGTATTCTGTACTTTAGGATCTTCTGCATACGCAGGTGTTATTGCGAGAAGATAGAGAGCGAGGTAGTGGTAGAAGTGGATTCGATGGTTTCTGTGATGTCGATCGTCTCTACAACGCCTGCGTCTCGTGTTGTGATTTCCAGAGAGAAAGGATCTCCAGCCGTAGTTACGGAAAATGTTGTACTGTCGCCAGCAATATCTGAGCTGGGAGTTACGTTTGAACCACTCCATGAGTTGTAATCACCACCAAAGACTTCAGTCTCGATAGTACGTTCAATGTCAATCGTGGTGGTGGTTGTCGATTGCATTGACCCCTGGGTAAACTGCGGGGTAACAGTTTGAGCTGATGCGGGTGCAGCCAACAGCAGCAACAGAAGTAGCTTTTTCATTCCTTTTTTTCGCGGGTAATTGAGAAAGTTGCTAGAGTGCCACTCAGAATTGATGCGACATAGGTAGGATCCATCTTCTCCATCCAGCCTGCATAGCTTGCAGTTAGGAGTCCGGCGGACCAGACAAGGACGACGAATTTGATGAATCCTTCCGTTTTGTTATTTTTGTCCATGCTTGTTTAAGGATGGGCTTCATTACATTTACAGTCCACTTAAAGACTGCGGTTGCTGTAAGGGTGGCTGCAACAGACACGGTGGCAGTAGTACCAGCCGTGACAAGTATTTCGTTAGACGGTAGAGGCATAGTTACATCCGTAAATGGGATGTCTACCTCTCGTGTGTCTTGAGGAATATCCGGTAACTTGACCGGAGGAGGTTTAGGTTTTGGTTTTTCTTTGTCGGATTCTGTTGTTCCTTTGACTCCCGGAGGTGGCCGAAGGTCGCTAGGAGGCACCACAAGCGGCTTGTACGAGGGCAAATCCGCTCGTGGGACATCTAGTACCGGACGGGGTAGAAGAAGGGGCTCAGGGAGCCGCAGAGAAGGTAGTACCGGCGGCTCTCCTAAGTCCATTACTCAAGTTCAGAAATGTCAAGAGTACCGCTACTAGCTTTAGCACGGATGCTAGATCCAGCAGGTACTTCAAGTTCAAGTCGTTCGTTAGCTTTGATAGCATGGTTTACCTGACGGCTTTGGTAGGTAGCAGTCAAAGTAAATGCAGTATTAACTACTTTACGTTCCAAAGTGATAACATCACCAGAAACAGTAACATCAACCAAACCAGCAATCGTTGTATCAGCCAGAAGATCGTCTTTAATTTCTGAAGCGGTGGTAGCAGAGCTTGCAGAAGTTACAGTGTAGTCTTCGTTGTTGCTTGCGACAGAAATACGCAAAACATCACCAACACCAAAAGCACCTGCAGTAGTAATGGTTTTTTTCTCTTTTACGCCAGATGCAGCTGCGGTAACTGTAGCAACAGTCAAAGTACCCTCAGGACCAGGTACTACATTAAAGTCCATGGCCGCAGATGCGAGGATACTAACCTTTGCACATCCTCCAGACAAAGCCTGCACAGCACCAGCGCTAGTTGCAGTCAAAGCATGGGAAGTAGTAGTAAATTTCATTTGTTAGGAAAAAGTCCGTTACGAATAAACTCAACAGCCTTGTCATCGACATCGTTGTCGGTAGACTCAGCCAGTTTGGTCAGCATGTCTACGATGAGCAGCTTGACCTTTTCAGATTGAAGAAAAGAAAACAGGATTGGACGGATAAGGGTAATCATGATTAGCTCCAGGGTGTACCAGTGCCTTTAGTAGGCGTACGTTGTTCGTCAATTTGTGCTTGCAGTGCAGCTTGAATTTCAGTGACCTTTTCGTCACCACCAAGAGCAGTCTTTACCCATTCAATTACACCAGCCTCAGTGAGATCGGCATAAGGGATAACGGTGTCGCCTTCAGCAGGTGCCTCAAGACCAACAGAACCGTATGCACCGCTAGAATAGGTATCATCAGCGGCAGACACGGTATAATGAACAGTACCCACAATGCCGTCTGCAACGGTGCGATCAAGGGTAGAAACGGACCAAGTGAAAGTAGTAGACATTTTAGTTAATAAAAAGTGTTATATAAAAAAGAAAGCCCCGACTAGCGGGGCAGATGTAATCAGCGGACAAGCCACTCCTCAACAGTGTCGCTGACATCTCGCATCTTGATCCAGCGAGTGCCAATAACTTGGCCTTTACGGATACGCAGCTTGCCCATCAGGCCAACCGTGTCCCACTCAGGGCGATCTTCACGGGTGACATATTCGGTGTCAGGGTTGTAGTCAGGATTCAGCTTGCGACGTTGTTGAACAACAGTGTTTCCATCATCATCCTCAACCTCATAGTCCTCTTGGATGTAGGTGCCGTAGTCATCACGAAGATACTTGCCCTTCCAACGGTCAATGTCTGCATCACCAACAACACTGGGATTACCAGAAATAACGCCGATGGGTTCCTCACCAGCAACAGCTTGACGAATTTTGTCGCCGTCTAAAACAACGCTGATGCCACGGCGATCTTCTGCCTTTGCGTTGCCATCAGACCATTCAAAGAATTCAGCGTAGTCAGCACCACCACCGTTCCAAGAGCCGTCTGCGTAGGCGTTTCCGTCACCACGGAGAACAAAATCAGTGTCACTTGCATTATTTGCAGCAAGTTTTATATACTGAAAAGCACTGTTCGATGTTCTTGATACATATCCAAATATCAGTGAGTTGGTAAGGCCAGCGTTAGTATTTCTCATGACCTGCACAGTGTCGTTATCGCTGGCACTTACGGATAAAGACGCACCAGCGTTGTAATAACTTCCGTCATGAGCCATCGAAACTCTGCCATTACCGTCGATCCGCATCCGCTCGTTATCACCTGTGCCGGTATTAAATACTATTGCGGCAGTGTTGCCACAATCGATACTTGCTTTTCTGTTTCCTGATGTGCTTACCCAGCCAATCCGGCCATCATCACCAGAGCTTTCTTGGAATGTTAAGCGGTAAAAGAGGTTGCTTGATTTGCCGATGCCAACATTCCCAGAGCTGTCAATACGCATCCTCTCGTCAGCTGACGTGCTGAACACCATGGCATCGTTATTGTGTTGATATTCAACAATTCCTCGATAACCACCAGTGTCGTTAGTGGTTGTATCGGCAAAAACAATGCCGCCAAAGCCACTCGTAGAGCTTGTTATTGATACATATGTTTGGCTTCGATCTGTTTTACCAACTTGTAAAAGCCTGTCGCCATGAACAGAACCTGTGTCTGATCCAATAAGCAATTTGCCATCGCTACCTAGGCGCATCCGCTCGGTCGGTGATGTACTTCCACTCGCAGTTGTGCTAAACCGAAGCACTCCAGGCAAGCTGGTTGACGATGTACTACCATCAGATGCACAAATAATCATTCCATAATATTTATTAAAATCACTACCAGTGGCAAAGCGAAGTTCACCGATTGAACCGCTTGGGTTAGTACCAGTTCGGGTAATAGCAACTATGCCTGAATCGTTAGCGTCATTGGATCTACCCTGAAATGCAGCGATAGGTTCACCACTGCTACTAGACGTTCCAACCAACAACCGCCCAGAGCTGTCGAGCCGCATCCGTTCCGTCGTGCCCGTTCCTCCGCCGTTTGTAGAAAATATGAGCCTTCCCGGCATGTTTGCACTTCCAGGAGTGCCGTCAATTTGACATTCAATATCAGCAGCAGCCACCATCTTGCTGCCATCTGAACCTTGAAAAGCAAACTCCCCTATTTGGTCGTTATTTTGGACAACAACATTTGAACCTGCAGAAGTTCCACGCGATTTGCTTATAGCAAAACCTGCAGGGTTTCCATCATTTGAATTACGAACAATATTTGCAAAAGCTGTAACAAAGCTGGTGCCTTCAATCTGAAACTGTGCATTCACGCCACTTGCGTTGTTGAAGTTTCCACCTCTAGAGCTGGACGTTCCCACGAGAAGCCTGCCCGAGCTGTCGATTCGCATTTGCTCGGTGTTATTAGTAGCAAAGCGAATAGGCTTGTCAGCTGTATGCCAAATCTGGGCTTGCTCTTGACCATCAAATCCAACAAAAAAACCGTTAGAAACGTCAGCGCTTGAGAACCTTACATTGGCTGCGCCGCTATTTGTCTCATGGATATGCAATTGATCTCCAGGCGACGTGGTGTTGATGCCAATTTTGGTGCCAACATAAACACTACCTCTAACGTCTAATTTTTGAGTAGGCGATGTCGTTCCAATGCCAACATTTCCCGAGCTGTCGATGCGTACTCTTTCATTAGAACCGGCACGAAGACGCATGTCATCGCCAACCGCACCAACCATGACAGCGGTGTCAGTTGTTGAGTTATCTCTAATTTGAATCCAAGCGTTTGCGTCAGTGGACTCAAAGTCCGCAACTACATCAGTAGTGCCAGATTTTGCGTGCAAAGTTGCACTAGGCGACGTCGCTCCAATGCCAACTTTCCCAGAGCTGTCGATCCGCATCCGCTCGTTTGACAAATCGCTAAAGATTAAATTACTCGATCCATCACCGTAAACTAAAGCCGCCTCGTTATCTAGTTTGATAACAGACTTGCCTCCTGATCCTGACGCTGAGTTTTTAACCAAAATTGCAGCGTCATCGTCAGCGTGGAAGTTAGAATCGTGAATGTTATTTTGTTGCACAACCAAATGTGTGCCTGGGTTTGTAATACCAATGCCGACAGTTCCATCCAGTACAATGTTACCAGTACCGTTTGGCTCAATCTCAACATTACCATTACTGACACTTACAATTTTCTTACCGTTGACATCTAGGTCACCACCCAGTTGCGGTGTCAGGTCAGACAGCAAGTTAAACGCAATAGAACCTTCAGGAATGGTAACGAAACCAAGCTGTTGGTCTACCTCAAAGAACGGGTCATCGGTCTGGTTACCACCAATAGTAAACTTACCGTTGTGGTCAGTTGTAGCAGTCCAAATCTTACCGTTGTTAAGTTCAATTTTTTGGTTAGCCTCTACAGGCACACCACCGTTTTCAGGCAATGCATTGTAGTCTGTACCGCTACCAACATATTCCATCGTGTGACCGCTAGAAGCAATCATCGAACGAAGGTAGAAGTTTACAGTATCAGCATCGGAAATAGCGCCGTCAAGACCGAGGTTAGTACTACGGTTGCTAGAATCAGGACGGCTGACTTCTACGGTCCAGCCACTGCCGTTTGCAGTTGCAGACAGAATGGGATAGATAACGCTGTTAACCTCAACCAGCATGTTAGTTGCAGGACGTTCAGCATCGCCAAACCACGCTTCACTACCGCCATACAGGTCATCACCTGCAGTAGGTGCGTCGATGTTAAAGGTAGTATCACCGTCGCTAGCATCGCTGTCAACAGTAGATGTAAAGATAGGATTAGGAGACTTACCGTCAGCAATCAAAGCAAACCGACCAAAGTCAGTGGTTGATGCAGCAAGGTTAGCCTGACCACCGTTAATACACGTAATGTGTGCGTGGTTAAAGAACGCATAGCTGCTGGTAGCTTGCATGTAACCATTGTTGGTAACAAGAATACCAGGACCATCCAATGCGGTATGGGTGTAGCTGTCACACACCATTGAACGCAGCGGACTAGCAGTAGCAGGAACGCTACCGTCAACCAAGATACCACCACCAGTAGGAGCAGAGTCAAGGTCACCAGCCGCACCCTCGCCAGGAGTGTGTGGAGTGAACGTTACGTTGTTGATCTGGCTGTCACTAAAGTTCGTACAGTTTTGGATGTACGGAGACTTTTTGATAACAGCGTTCGGGTAAAACGCAAAGTTCCAACCTTGGTTAGGCGGCAAACCACGTGTAGAATCTGTGTAATAAGATCCAGTATCACCACGTGTACCACTAGCCTTCATACCCGTAAGGGTAAGGTTTTGGAAGTATGAACCGCTGTTAACGCGGAACATGGTCTGCAGTTCCTGGGAGTGCGGAGTATCTACATCGTAGCTGGCTTGGTCAGCAGTTGGGATCTTCGGGTGAATAATACACGTACGCAGTGACTGACCAATGATGCCAATGTCATTCTTTTCAATGTCAAGTGGCAACGTCTCAGCATAGATACCAGGTGCAACAGAGACGATGCTGCCATCACCATCAGAGTCACCATTGATGTCTGACAGAGCAGCAGCGATGGTTTTCTTAGGACGGCTGATACGGTGTCCATCGTTGCTGTCGTCGCCGCTAGAAGCGTCAACGTAAACAACTTTAGGTTGGTTAGTAAAGGTACCGCCAGAAGTAATGGAGGTCCAGTTAGAACCAGTCCAAACAGAAAGAGTCAGGTCGTCGTTAGGGTCAACCCATACCTGACCAATACCAACACCATCAGTATTGGTTGGTGCATCGTTTTGGTAGTAGTTGTTGAACCTACGGGTCAGAGCCTTAGCAGTAAAGACCTGATCGTCGGTACCTACAAGGTCAGAGTCTGCCTCTTGTTCGGACAGAACAACCTTGTCAGAATCTTTGATACGATCAAGGTCAACAGAGTTAGCACCAATACCGAGGGTTACTTGACCACCAGTGGCAGATTTAGTAAGACCTGTGCTATCAATAAGGACATCACCTTCAATAGCCGTGTCAATCTTAGAATCAATACGGTTATCAACGGCTGCTGTGGTAGCAATAGTGGTGTCGTTATCCGGCCAAGACTCACCACTTGTGATGGTTTCAGTGCCATCGTCAAAGTAGTTATCCTCCAGGTACTGCTTGGTAACAGCATCTTGTGCGTTAACAGGATCAGCCATATCGGTAATCCTGTTACTGTTCATATCGACGTTAGTGTCGAACTCACCATCAGACTTAGTGACAAACTGGTCTTCAAGTTCTTGTGCAGAGTACAGTACCTGCAAGAAATCATCATTAAGGTCCTGAGCACGGATGGCAGAGCCCGCAAAAAATTCATTGCGAACTCCACTATCAATGTCCGTATCCCTAAAGATCCTTACGTTATTAACACCTGTTGGAGGTGCAGTAGTAAACGTAATCTCAGTAAGAGTTGAAAACGTGTAATCAGTGTCTTGAGTTTTTAAGGTACCTCCGACAGAAACTTTAACGTCGGATTCCTCTAGATATTCAAATGGAATTGTAAAGGTGACGTCAGAGTTGTCACCATTGTAAAATACTTCAGTTGTAGCCATTACACATTTTAGATGTCAAAGGTTACGGGTGGTTATTTGTTAGTCATGGTTTGTACGTCAAACCTGGGTGCTTGACCCATACGTTGATCCACTACGTTTCTACCAGCTTGGTAAATACGTTCTTGCAGATCATCCTGCATTTCTTGCGGTAACCGAAGTTCTGCAAGTTTCTTAGCCTGACGTGCAGCCGCGTCAATGTTAATGTAAAGGTTGTCAAACACCTTCTCGTCGATGTCTTTACCATCCTTTAGTCGAAGACCATGGATAGTATCGACCCACTGATCGGCGTCGTAAATCTTCATGTAGTGAGCAATGCGGTCTCTAAAGTAACCATCCTCACCCATAATTTCAAACAACTTAGCCTTTTCCTCAGCCGTGTACTTAACACCGTTTTCTGCCACGTTAAACACGGGACGGGTGTCGTACTCAATCTTCATAAGGAAGTTAGCCTCAGGACGGTCTTTGCCTTCAAAGATCTTCATAGGCATGGTAGCGTTCCAGGCACGGATCCATGGGTTTTCTGCATAGCCAACTTTGTCACCGTAAAGCCAGTCTTTAAGTTGGGGCAGTGCACCTTCAGGATCGACAATGTCTGCTACACCGTTTTTGTTACGGATGTGAGTAAACAGCTCGTTTTCTACTACCCGCATACCGGGAGCGATGATTCTACCAAGGTCACGTCGCACACCATGAAGCGGTGCCATAGGACTGATAAAGTTAGCAGCCCAGCGAGTGCGAGCACCACCGTCGCCACGAAGGACGTCGAACATAGGCTCAAGACCAGCAAACATATCTCGGCTAGTCAACGAAGCAGCTAGCACAAAGCTAGCTTTTTCAAGGAACTGGTCTGGCTCACTGACGCTAGTAAAGTTATCCATGACGTCAACAGTAAATGCCATCCAGTCGCCAACAGGACCAAGCCAGTCGTAGCTGTGCCAGTTACCATCATCATCCATGAATGTTTTCTTTTGATACTCACCGGCTTCTGCACGAACGCTTTGGCGGCCTGGGTCAAAGTGACCGTTACCACGAATCCTGCCTTGCAGGAACATACCAAAGGCAGCCATGATCGCAGCGGTGCCAATAGCTTTTTTACCACGCAGCTCAGCACGAAGACCGTCAAACTCAGCCTGTGTGGCTTTAAGCCCGCGAGGCTTCATAAGCTTTTCTAGCTCGTCTGCGGTAAACCCTTCCATCGGTGTGTTAAATACAATCTTTCTGTAATCATCCATAAAAGCGGTGATTGGACTGTATGTACCAAAAGTAGACACAACGTTAGCACTGGTCTTAGGGAACAGCACAAACGGTTTCATCCAAGGGTTTTTCTTAATAAGATTGGTAAACGCTCGGACACGCGGAGTGTCAAGGTTAAGTGCAATCTCAGAAGTTGCGTAGTCAACGTAGTCATTTTTGATCAGACCCTTAGTGTCAAACATGGAGTCGTAATACTCCTTTGACTTAGCCTTAAAGGCTTCGGGTGTCATCTCAAGACCTTCGTCGATAAAGTCGTCGTAAGCCAGCATACGGGCTCGACCGTTAGCCATCACAGCACGGGTAAATCCGTCAAACGCTGACATGGCGTTAGCACCAAATCTAAGGATAGGGTTGTTGCCAACAGCTTCTAAAGTCTCTGCAATCTCTAGCAGAGCAGCTGGACCATCTTCACCACGCTTAGATGCTGCATCAGCATAAGCCCGAAGAAGATCCATTGATTCTGAATTACGCACCGCCAGGTCGTCACGGACCATATAGCTTACGCTGTTCGGATCCTTAGACGCCATGGTAAACACTTTGCCCATGTGCTTAGTGCCTTTGACAAAAGAATCAAGGACACCAGCGTAGGCAGCAAAACCACGTTTAACTTGACGTAGATCACCGCTAAGAATTGCACCACCAAGGTGAGCAGTAGGTTTAGCGATCATACCGCCAACGTTACCAAACAACGCCTTCAATGGCGTGCTAGCTGACGTAAGGATAGAGTTGTAGTAGTTAGAATACAAACCCTGGACAATAGCGTTAGGAATGTCAGGATGTTTGTCGTACACTGCTTTTTGAATAGCAGGCAGACTTTCTTTAATGTACAGGTTAAGTTTACCCATGGTGTTGATGTCACCATCGGAGAACTCATAGGCAAGTCTAAGGGGATCAAAGAACTCAGGACGTTCTTCTGCAACAGCCTTCAGTGTATTTACAAACCGCTGTGCTTCTGTTGCTTGTTCAGCAGCCAGGTCGTCAGCAGTCTTAGCAGCTTCACGAGCTGCATCTGCAATAGCCTCAACGCTGTTAGGATTACGCTTCCAGGTGTTGAGGAAGTTCAGTTTCTGACCACGCATTGATTTAGCCAAACCAGTCTCCATAAGGAGATAGCCCAGTCGGTCAAAAATACGCTCTTGTGCCTGTTTAACAGCAAGAGTGCCTTCCATGTTACGTGCCTGTTCAGCAATGTCAGAAACCTGACCAGCCAGAGAAGTTGTCAAATATGCCTGTGCTTTTTCAGCATCCATATTGACATAGTCATCAAGATATTTCTTGATTGCCTTCATACCAGCATTGACACCTTCGTCAGTCAGGACAGCAGTCTTTTGACCAAGCCGTGTGTATTCTTCTTTGAACTCACCGAGCATAAGCTTGAGCCAGCCAGGGTCAGCCTGTGGATCAGAAAGCAGCTCAGCTAGACGTGTGCCAGCCTCGTCAATCTCTTTAAATCCAATCTTAGCTCCGTCAGGCAAGAAAGCGTCATACTCACCAGCTTTGCGGATCTGTTCTTTAACTGCGTCAACAATAGACCGCTTAGGCAGTTGATCTGCCTCTAGTCCATATTTAAGTGCAGCTTCAGAAACCAGGCTACGCAGTCTGCCGAATACAGTGCCTTGGTTGTTCTGGATACGTACGGCATCTACACCAGCCCCTACAACGCCCATGTCGTCCACGGTACGTGTGCCAACCTCATCAGGATGGAAAACGTCGTGTACGCCCTTTGTAGCCTCTTCTGGAGCAGGGTTCTTAGACAATGCAAGCTCACCAATCTCATTTAAAGATTCTTCTGTTTTAGCAGCAGCGGCTTCCATGTTATCCATGAACGCCTTAGGATCGACATCCTCTTCAGCTCGTGCAAATGCTTTGGCTGCAGACTCATCCTTAAATACGTAGTCAGTTACGCTACGTGTACCACGGATAGCA
>Ga0208162_1001617_pt1 | contig 11588 bp, 3 predicted proteins | sample CB_VirMetaG_4_FD_184539 | JGI IMG/M metagenome (GOLD analysis project Ga0208162, IMG submission 184539) | Freshwater to marine saline gradient viral communities from Chesapeake Bay - CB_1508_1M Viral MetaG (SPAdes) (version 4) | ecosystem: Environmental > Aquatic > Marine > Coastal | place: USA... | reverse complement strand
CTCAAGTTGGTTAACCCCAACTATTTCGTGAATAACTTCTAAGTTGTTATCTAAAAACGCTTCTACTACTTTTTCTACAGCTGATTCTGTAAGCTCTCTAGTAGCTACAGGTACTACTTTATATTTCCCTGTCACAGGATCTACTATAGCAACACCAAGCTGACCAGCACGCATGTTATCTTTAGTGGCAGGATCTGTATCCGCTAGATCTTTGTCAAGTTTATTAAGTTGGTTATCACTTAAGGTTTCTATTTCCCCAGCTTTGTAGTTCCATTGCATAGCTTCTATGCTGGCACCTTTCATAGCTAGTAATATAATTGGGGCTTGCCCAAACTGTAAGTTTCCGTCGTTGTCGTAGTAGTATCTTTCTCCAAATGTTTCTTCTAATGTGTAGAAAAAATGATCCCCATTTTGAGTTCTAGCATTATTTATATTACTGCTAGTTTGTACTTTTTTAGCTGATATAGTTCCTGATACAAAATGCTCGTTAGATTTCTTAAACTCCTCATAAAAGTTTCGTCTAAACTCTTCAATAGCTTTATTATTTAAGCTAGGGACTTCAGCACTAAAACTTTGAACTCTTCCAATTATCTTATTATTCTCATCAAAGATGTAGATAGGTAGTCGCATTGCAGAGTCTTCTGAGTCTTCTTCAAATATTTCTTTGAATTGATCAGTGATAATAGCTCTTAAAGTTACTTTACTTCCTACATTTATTTCTGGGGATTCTAGTGCTTGTCTTTGTTCTTCAATAGGCACACCATCCAATGTTTGTGGTCCTACTTCAGGGAATTGAGCTAAAGTAAATGCCCCTAAACTCCTCCCACTTTCATCTACTAATATTAATGAAGATTTAGTGTCTGGCTTAGTATGCATCCCCCTATCATTAGTAACAGTGGCTCGCCTACTAATTACTCTTTGTTTTGGTTTTACTGGGAGAGCTATAGGATTAGATGGGGGGTTCTCAGAATACTCAGCTATTTTATTTGCCTTGTAATCAATTTTACCTTCTTCAGATGGGGATATACCGTCTTTGTAAAGTTTAGCTTTCATAGCATTCTCTGTAAGCACAAACTTTGCTTCAGTAACACTATAATCCACCGTGTCATTTTTTCTAGATGCTTCTAGTGGAATAATGAAAGCTTCTTCAAACTTAATACCATGACTATTATGAGCTAAGATATCGTACACAGTCATTTGCCTACTGTACTTTGTACGATTAGTCATTTTGTTGTCGTAGGACTTGTCAAGAGAATCTAGCTTTGTACCGGAATATGCTCCTGGAATTATTTTACCAGTAGCATCTGTCTTTTGACCTTTCTTTGTTTTAAGATCATAGATGCGATACTTACCTTGTTTATCTACAGTGATTAAGTCAGGCTTACCTGCTACCCCCAATTCGTCATTGTAGAATACAATTTCATCTGGGAGAGGAACAACAGTTTCTCCTTTAGCTGATAAAAACTTTCTAAGTTTTTCTAGCTCTTTTATGAAGTTATCGAATGCTGCTTTATCAGCAAAATTATATTCGCAAGCCATGTCTTAACAACGTTTGTAGTTTTCGAAGTTCATCTCTTTCCCATTAAAGAAGTCTCTAACAATTGCATCCATGTTGTTCCCAATAACAGCAGAGGCATGGATGTTTAATAGTTTCTCTTTACCTATTTTCTGAACTTGTTGTTTTTGGGGAGCAGAGAGTGTACGTAAATCAAGAGTAAATTTACCATTTTTAACTTCAATCTTATCCTTTATCTCAGATAATAGTATAAATGTTGGATCTGTATTAGGATCAATAAAGTCAGTTACTCTTGCGTATTCTTGGCCAGTTTCTGTGTTTACATACACATTACGTTCTTCGTCTAATACTACCTTTGAGTTATTAACTCTTGCTATTTCTTGCAGCAGTCTTATAGATTCATCTTTTAACTGAGTTTCTGTTTTGTTTGTTTCAGTTTCAAATCCTAAGAATGTAGCAGTATAAGATCTAACATCTCCATCTTCAAAAGTAACTAATAGTTTTTTGTAAGGATTTTTAGGGTCTAATCCTGTGACAATACCTGTATCCCCTTTTCTATTCCCACCTTTAATAGTTACCTCTTGTCCTATAAACTGATTGAGTTCAGATTTATTTTCGTCTTTAGTTTTTGCGGGATCGTTTGGGGCAGCTTCTACTTTTCTAAGATCTCCTGTTCTGTAGGTTTTATCTAACCCAGTCCCATCTAAGGTAACTATGTAAGAATCTTTTCCTTTCTTGGATTTTACTACACCAGATAATTTACCAACTTTAACTTTAGTCCCATTTGGGAATTCTTCTGTCCCTTCTTTTTTACCTGTAGGCTGCGCTGGTTTTTTCGTGTCTTTCTTTTTATCCTTAGAATTTTTGGGGGGAGTTTCTTGATACTCTACTACGTGTACTTGTCCAGGAATAATTTGCTCAGTCTTCCCATCTTTTGTAAACATTACAGGTCTAGACTGTACATAAGTTACTTTAGGTTTACCGTCAGGAGTTTTAAACTCATCCTTATCACTAATGGTTCTTTTAGCTTCTTGATATTGCCCTGATTCTACATCTTCATAATCTAATTCTTCTGCAGTAAGATTTGACCCCATTTCATACCCATCTTGTTTTAAAGCTTCTTCAATAGCTGCTACTTTGGCTATACTTTCTGGGTTGAATTTTTGATTTGGGTATTTGCGTAAAAGGTTTTGTTGTATTTGATGTACTAATCTAAGAACATCTCCAGCCGCAACATGTGTAGCATCAGAATCTTGTTCTTTCGCAGCTTCTTGATAAGCTGCAAATGTTTCTTCAAGCTGTTCTGTTAATACATCTAATCGTTCAGTTCTACCAGTTTTATCTCTAGATACTTTTTCATAAGCAGCTTTCTCTACTTTAGATAAGTTTTCTGGGATGACGTCATTAAATTCGTCATCTGTCATAGCCTCAAATTTCTTTCTGGCTTCTAACTCTTCTTGAGATACTTTATTACGTTTAGAACTTTTAGCAGCTTTCCCTTCTTCTGTTGTAGGGTCAGTATCATCTACTTCATCACGAGTTTTTGCTTTATCTATATCAGCTTGTTCTTTAGCTTTTCTTTTAGCTTCTGCTTTTTGCTCTCTAACTTTATCTAAGGTTTTTCTGAATACCTCTCTCTGTGCAGGATCATTAAGCAGCTCACTTAGAGTTTTGTTAGCTTCTATTTCTGAGTAACTTAATGATGCATAGTCAAATACCTTAGTAGCTAAACTTTCCCATTCTAATGGCGAGTTTTCTTTTGTTAGTCCTGTCTGCTCAGTTATAAAAGCTTCCATAGCAGTATCCATTGCTGTTTGGAATTCTTGCTGAGCCTCTAACAATTTTATAAGATTAGTTTGACTAAAATCGTTTTCCTGGAATGCCTTCTCTAAAGCTTTTTGAGCTTCAATAAGTTTGTCTAAAGCTTTCTTTTGAACCCCGTCAGGCCCTACAACTTCTACTACTTTTTCATCTAAAGCTTTTTTAGATATCCCAGTTTTAGATGTAGCACTTGGGTTCTTTTCTGCAGCTTTTTTAGATTCTTCTGCAATATCTTTTGTAAGGCTCTCTCTTCTTTTAGCTGAAAAATCAGATTGTACAGCCATTGTGTACAAGTAATTTTTCATTATAGCTAAGCTAGCAGATTGAGCTTCTCTTGCAGTTTTACCTGTAGCTCCTTCTAATGTTCTTCTTAAACTTTTTGGAGCTGCTTGTGGATCTGGGAAGAGTTCTTCTATCTGTTCTTTTCGTTTTCTAGCTATATCTATTTTATCAGATAGGTCTTGAGCGTATGCTGTTGGGGAAGCTATCCCAACATCCTTTAATTCAATTCCCTCAAGGTGAAAGAACTTTTTAAACTCATCTTCTGATAAGTCACCTACAGATTTTACTTGCTCTTTGAATGCTTCAAACGATCCATTGTTTACGTGGAAGTTTACAAGATTACTTAGTAGTTGATCTCTTAAACTATTGTATGCTTTAGCATCTCCTTGCTTAACAGCTTCATCTAATTGATTAACTATTTTAGCTCTAGTGTCTGCATCCTCAACTAGGTTTATAGCATCTTGCAGTGGATCATTAGACATTACTTCAAGCACTCTATCAATTCGTGCTTGTTCGTTCTGTCTTTCTTTTATTTTAGAAGCTACTCCACCACCACCACCAATTGCTCCGACAATAACACCGATAGCTGTTTGCTCCAACCCCTCAATTGTACCAAAAGTTTCTGCAAATCCTTCAGATAATCCTTCTATAAGATCTACAGTTCCCCCATCAAAAGCATTTGACTCAGCCATTAGTATAGCTGCTTTGTTTGATGCAAATTGAGATCCTTCTTGAAAACCTTCTATTGCTGAATTTTTTAGCAGTGGAGAGATAGTGCCTACAGCTTTACCAGTTTTTTTAATCCACCCTGGGAGATTTTGACCCATTCTTTGTACTACAGCTTCTCCTGCTTCTCTTGAATAAACTACTGGGAGTTTTTTAGCTACTTGATAGCCTGGACGCATTAAGTGCCCAAACATCGCAATATTAGTAGATGACAAAATTGCCATATTCAATCCAAAAGCTATGTTAGCCGCAGCAATAGCTTCGTTGTTTAATTCTGCTAATCTTGCTGCAGGTATGTCTGCTTTAGAGTTGTATTCAGGGTTTTCCTCTAACTCCCGTTCAATCAAACGTTCGTTAGCCATTTTTAAGGTTTCACGAGCTTCTACAGATGCTTCAGCTAAAGACATCATTGCTCCTGCCTCTAGCATTTGTATACCTTTAACAATTCTTGCTCCACGCACAGCAGAATCTAAAGTTTTACCTGCTTTTAATGCAAGCAATCCTTGTTTACCTGATGCAGCAATTCTTGCTAATCGTGAAGCATTAGACATTAACTGTCCACCTTTTGCGAAAGCATTAGCAGTTCCCATCAATGGTCCCATACCACCTGTTAAGTAGATTGTAGCAATACTACCAAGAGTGTATCCTAAACCATTAGCTACTTTATCTGCCCAGAAGTTAGCTGTACCCATAGAATCTAATAAAGACCTATCAGGATTCATTTCAGCCGCAGTATAGAAGTTAGGAAATGCTTCTTGCATATACTCATTAGAAGCATCTACTGCTTTACCTACAAAGTTGTTGTAGTACTGTCCACCAGTAGCTAATTCCCCAAGACCAGCTAATATACCTAAAGTATTTTCAGCAATAGCTCCAAGGGTTGTAACACCAGCTTTTAATAAACCATTCCCCCATTTTTCTGCTGTAGATTGATTCTGAGCACGTTTTTCAAACATATCCAAATACGGAGATGCTGGTACATTGTATTCTGCGAAAGATGCAAGATCTTTCATTGGGCTATACGTAGGTAGCTGGAACCTTCCTTGCCCATAGTATGTACTTCGTTGTTGTGCGGGGGCAGAGAATGTATTCAAATCTAAAGCACTGTTGTTAGCAGGTAGATTTGTTTGTGGGTTTAAAGGTTTTTGTGGGTCAGATGCAGCCTTAGCTTGTGCATTTAGTCTGTCAAATATATCTATCATATTTTATTTTCCGTAAAATAATACTGGGAGTCCCTTATTATTTCTAAGGTTAATTATTGATTCGAAGAGTGGACTAGTTATAGGCATCTGAGTTAAATTGTATCTAGAATCTCCAGGTTCTACTGGTAAATATTCAGTAATTTGTCCTGTAGCTTGGTCTATTACAGGATAAACAGCTTTGCCGCTGGCAGTTTCTCTTACTCTTACATTGGCTCCATACATATTGCTGGGTTGGAAATTAGTTACGTCTATACTATATCCACCCGCTAAAGGTATAGTACCTGATGTGCGCCCGGCTTCAACTAGTGCATCTAAGTCTGTAAGTAATATATTCATAGGTTCATTGGCAACCGCTTCTAATCCAGCTGTTTGTATTTGATCTCCAAGTAAAAGCAGTGAACTACCCCCAATTTCCTCTAAAAAGTCTGGGTCAATTGGGGTAGATTTATCTGCTCTATCTAATGTTACCATATATCCCAGCTGCCCATTAACTGGTTGAGTCAAGAGCATTACATTTCCTATAACAGCTCCAGCATTTGCTAAATCAACTCCTGTAATTTGTGAATCTTCTATTGTATATGCTGAACTAAATACAAAATTAGAAGGCATTGTTCCACTCAAAGTTTTATTTACAGCTTTAGAGCCTACAAAATTAGGAGTAGCTCTTACAGCTTGTGATGGAAGTTGGTTTGCTGCTAATGCTTCTGCATATGAAGCACTTACTATTTCAGCGGAGTTTGTAAATTCTTCTATATTTTGTAGTATGTTAAGACCTCTTGTACCATAAGTGCTTTCTAATTCTTTAAAAATTGAGTTTTCATCCTTAGAAAAAGCTGGGGAAACAACCACACCAGCACTTGTAGCCTTTGCAAGCCATTTTGTACCTCCTAAATAATTTTGTTGATAATATTTATAAGCTTCAACTGCATTAGCAAATTCTTCGTAAGTTAAATCGTTTAAAGAGTTGTCAGTAGCTTTTCTAAATCTATCTCTAATAGTTTCAAAAAGTTGCTGGTTAGTTTGCTGTGCAACTTGTGTTGCATTTGCTTTAGCTTTTTGTAATTGAGTTAATCTGTTTTGAGCAGATCTAATAGATTGCATTGTTGCATGCTTTACATCTGGGTGCTGATCAAAATAATCTTGTATTTCTTTTGGTAAGTCTCCTTCAGCTAGAATTTGATTTGCTGTTAATGGGCCGTCATACGTCGCTATTGTTTTAAGATTATTTATTTGATCTGCAATTTGTGTGCTTGCATCTGCCATAGCCCCTTCAAGTACTGATGGGGTAAGTGTTTGTCGCTCAATTAAAGTAGTAGAAACATTAAAACCTTCTGCTGATAATTCTTTTTGACGCTCTTTCCAACCGTGAAACCATACCTTATTCACATTGGCAGATTTAACACCACCACCATAAACACTTTGGAAAGCAAAAGCATTGATTGTAGATTGAGAAGCTTGATCAAACAATTGATTAGTAATTAATAACCTAGCCATTTCCCTAGGGTTATCTGCAATAGCTTTTTCTACTTCTTCTGCCTGTAAATTAAACATAGCTTTAAGCTCTGCAGTAGATTGTGTAGAGCCTTGAGTTCTTAAATTACCTGCATATTCTTGAAGCATTGCCCCAATAGCTTCATCATCTAAATTATAAGTTTTAAATAATGCTTCTTGATTTAAATATGCTGCTACTTTTGGATCATTTTTTAGTGGGGCCATTGCTTGTTGAATTCGTTGAGCGCTAATAGACTCTACAATTTGTCCTTCTACAATAACATCATAAAGTTGGCCATTTATTGTACTTTGCTTAATAGTTGCAGCTCCTTGGTATTTTTCTGCAACCATTTTGTCTGCAATTTTAAATTGCTCTTCTCGAATATTTACATACTCTGCAGGCTTGTACCCAGAAAAGAAAGAGTTTTGATCTACTTGGCCTGATGCATCTAATGTAAGTCCTTTGTTATTATACAAAGACATAGCTACTGAATTGTTAGCAATGTCTCTTGTAATTTTCCCTTTTTCAACTTGCTCATCTAAACCTTGTCGATACCCTTCATACGCATCATGGTTTCGTTTTAAAGGTTGATATGCTTTTACAAATTGATTTGCATCAAGTAAAACTTGCCTAGACATGTTATGATAATCTCCCCTAGATGCTCTTTCTTCTAATGATTGCTCGAACTGTTTTCTAAGTTCTACAGCTATCTTCCTATCGTTGGGGAGTGGAGATATCTGCATTTGAGATAGTTGCTGTGAAAGCATGCTATCTGCAGCAAAGTTCTCTTCATATCTTTTAGTTAAAAGAGTAGCAGCTTCAACCCTTCTAGGGTTAACGTACATTGATATTGGGGGACTATATCTGTAAGGCATTATCTCTTTATTTTATTAATCTTGCTAAAGTATTTTTTACCACCTGTTCTTTTAGGCTCTGGTTCGCCTTGGTCTGTTTTAGTAAGCATTTCCAGTCTACGCATTATATCCTCAAGGCTCATAGTTTTATCTGTAGGATCATAACCAGTTCTAGATTGTATTTCAGACTGAGCGGCTTGTCTTAATTCATCATCTGTTTTACCATAGAATGGAGAGTCAGTATCATTTTTTCTATCAGCTTTATCTCTTTCTTTTTTATACATTTTAAGAGTACGATCGTATCCTCTAGTATCGTAAACATCAATAGCATCTGCAAGTTGTTTTTCAACATTGTAAGATATTGCAGCTACTGCACTTTCTTGAAGATTATCTGAAATGTTATCTAAATCTGCACGTACTTGCTCTTGTTTAAATTCTTCTCGATCGTTAATAGCCGCTGCATTTTTAGCCTGTCTTTCCATATATGCAGCCATATTAGCTGCTGCAGCTTTTAATCTTAACCCAGCTTCTGTTCCTGCTAATTGTTTGTTAGCGCTAAGTTCTTGAGCAGCTATTTGAGAATCTGCACTTAATTTTTTAAGTAAGAGATTGTTATAGATTCCACTACTAGAATTACCAGCCCTTTCTAAAGATTCTATAGTAGCTGCAAAATCTGATGCTACTGCAGCCTCCATACCTTTTAAATTTTCTCTTGGAAGTCTTGGGGCTCTAATTCCTGGAGTGCCTTTTATTAATTCTGCTGGTGGAATTTTTGGGGCAAATGCTGGCAACAATCCTGCACCCATTCCTAAAAATGCTAGTCCTGGAACTGCATTTTCTTTTTTATACCCAAGACCTGGAATTCTTTCTTTTTGTTCTGGGTCAGTTAGATCTAATTCTTTTTCTGCAACGTTTGTTGTAGTTTCAGATGCAGTTTTTTCTTCAGTTTCAGTAGATGTTCCTGTTGTCTCTGCTTGTTCAGATTCAGCCGCTCCTAGTGCAGGTATAAAGTGAAAAGCCCCAATTTTTCCATCAGTGCTTTTTCTTTTAGCTGTTTGTAGAATTCGATCATGGTGCTGTGGATTATCAAAATCTAATCCTCTAAATGCTCTTCTAAAATTATCTCCTGCAGGTGTCTCTTGTTCTGCAAATAGTTTTAAAGTTTCTACAGCTTGAGCTTTATTCTCTGGAGAATAGAATCTATTAACATCCTGCATATACTGATTGTTATAGATTTCTTTTAATTGGGATTGTGTTGTTTCAGGAGTTACTCCATAATATTGTCCCCAATCAGTGTTTTGTATATTTCTCCAACTGCTTGCATTGATATTCCCTCCCATATCTAGATATCCTGGACGCTGTGTACGGTATTTAAATGTATCGTCTTCAGTTTTCCACGTTCCTGCCTGAGCAAATTTATCTGGGGATCTAGAAGGATCTGCAGGCCCTCCAAAGTCTGTAGGAATTTTACTTGCCATAATTTCATTAATTTTTACGGCTTCTTGAATGGGTTTACCATTTCTAACCATATCTGCAGGAGTTTCTCCATTAACTGCAAATTTAGGATAATCTGAGAATATATAACGCATAGTGCCGCCTTCAGCTGTTTTAACTGGTCCTTCTACCTCTCCTCCTTCTACTTCAAAGGTTTCTTTACCACCTGTAAGTATTCCACCTTTTTCGTGAGAGTTACCTCTATATTCAACTTTATCCTCACCTAAAGATACGGCTTCACCTCCTGGAAGTTCAACAGTAGTTCCTTTAGGCATCTTTCCTAAATTTGATACATCTGCCGCACCCCCACTCTGAGAAATGTACCTATTTATAGCTCCAGTATCTTGTCCGTAAGTTTGTCCCGTAAATGGGGCTGTTACACTAACTGCTTGATCATAAGCTTGGGCTGCTTGTTGCCCTGCAGCTACTTCCCTAGCTCTTGCTTTTTCTCGCTCTGCTAAAGCTTCTTTTCTATTTTTAGCTTTTCTGTAAATCTCCCCAAACTTAAGTTGTAAAACATCTCCTGCAATTTCTCCTGCATTATATGTAGTAGGATCTTGATCATTAAATCCAGTGCCTAAAACTTTACCAAAAAGATTAAGCCCTGCTAATATACCAGAAGCTTTACCAGCACCAGCTGATCCAGCAGAGTTAGTAGTCATTCCTGATGTAACATTAGCAGCTTCACTTGCTTGTCTCCCTTGTGTAACAAAGTCAGGAACATTGTTGTTCCAATCCATTGTATTAGCACTTGAGGTTCCAACACTTTCACCAAACTGCGCAGGGTTTGTATTATTTAAGGTTGTGGGCATTTGTTGGTTTCCTCCTTGTCCCGCACCTTGAGGTAGCCCAAGCTCAGTTACTCCTTCAATAATTGCTTCCGCTGGATCGTTAGAACCTTCAGCTAATTTTTGTTGTTCTATTAAATTTGTCTGAGCTCTAGCTGCTCTCATTAAATTTGCTTGAGAGGCTCGGAATGCTGCTAATGCGGGATTTTCTATTGCACTGGGGGGCGGAGGAGTTGGTATAAGTTGCATTTGATTTTCTTCGTTAGCTACCCTATTAGCCGCATTATTTTGTGCTTGCATTTCATCAACGGTATACCTACCGGATTCAATTCCACCAGGACCAACGTTATTTAGAACATTTTGAAGACTTTCCATACTATTAGGATCAGGAATACCCCCTTGAGCTTTCTTTCTCCCAAGTCTGGCTTTAATTATCTTGTTGAACTTATTGTCCGAGTTGAAGTATTGTTTAGTAGATTTCATTATCTAAAGGATTGTCTAAATTTAGTTCCAGCAGCATACAAATTTATTAATCTTCTGCTTGAGTTTGTTGCTATTAACCTAACTCCTAGGTAATTATCTACAAATCTTTTTTGTTCATACCAAGGTTTAGCATTATCTAAGTAGTTAGGGTTGATTGTTCCTTCTGTTGTAAACATTCTTATTTCAGAAGGGGTAGATACAAACTCTGCGAAGTTCTCTTGTACGTTTGGTAAGTTTGTTACAAGGTTAGTGTTGTTGTTTTCTATGTATCTTGATATATCTCTAAATTCGTTAATATACCAAATTTTATCTGCTCTTCTAGTGTTAGTTAAATAATTTATTGGAGTTGGGCGGCCTGATATTTGATGAGTATTGTATACATAGAATGAATTAAATGTAGTATCTATAAACTTTTCTCTGTTGTCGTTAGAGTTATCTATAGTTACATCCGCCATGAAATAAATACTTGTAAAAACTTTAGAGCTTACTGGGGAAGAGTTATCTATGTATTCAAATTCAAAGTTATATAGTTGCCCATAAAAATTACAAGGATTTGAACTATCACTATGCTCCCAAATTTCATCGTTAAAATAGCTGTAGAAGTTTGCATTTGTAAACGTATATAGTTTTGGGATAAAGCTGTGCTTACTTACCCAAGCTTTTATAGATGGTAGGTAAGACACAGTCCATCCTGAAGGAGTAAAGTAATTTATATTGTCATATGTTGGGAGACCTAATGTGTTAATTATAGGAGGATTCCCCACTAAATTGTACTCCCCAGTAACATTGTTAAATACAATTGTTCCGTTATTGTATAAGTCTATAAATATCTGTGTGGGGATTACTTCATTTTTAGTTAGAAGTATTCTTTTGTAGTTTGGGTCGTATGTAGATACAAATCCAAAGTATTGAGTTGGGGCATCTAAATTT
>Ga0208162_1001616_pt1 | contig 11591 bp, 15 predicted proteins | sample CB_VirMetaG_4_FD_184539 | JGI IMG/M metagenome (GOLD analysis project Ga0208162, IMG submission 184539) | Freshwater to marine saline gradient viral communities from Chesapeake Bay - CB_1508_1M Viral MetaG (SPAdes) (version 4) | ecosystem: Environmental > Aquatic > Marine > Coastal | place: USA... | reverse complement strand
CTGGCAGGTCGCGGTTGCCCTTCCAGTTCGGCGTATACTTAAACCACGTCAATCCTAATTCCATCGTGTCCTCTTTGCGTCAATGGATAGGGTGCTTTTCTCGGCTATCGAGAGGGGTGACGCAGGCCCCACACCCTACCCAAGAGTGCGTCGGAATTAATCAAATACGAGCGTGACCTCATCCTCGCCGCTTGAGCTTGCCAAAGCGACAAAGTTGACGCTGTAGCGAATCATATCGGCATCGGGTGAATCGCGCTGTGTGGGGTCGAGTTCGGTGACGTTGCAGTTGATCTTCATGCGCTTACCGGCCGTGTCGCCAATCGTTACAATCATATCTTTCTGCACGTTGCGACGGAACTCACTGAACAGATTGACCTCATCCTTGCGAACGAGGAAGTCGAGCGAACCAGTAACCTCGCGATAGGCCGGAACCGTTACGTCAACGGCTGAGTCGCTTCCGTATTCGGTATTGAGCAGGTCGATACCAGTATTGATCGACAAGCTACCGCCCAAGTGCGTGATCGTTGACGAGCCATTGTCAAGTGAGAGCGTTCCGGCTGTGCCAAAGAGCGGATCCCCTGCGAACGTGCCGCTCGGCACATACGGAGCAACCGCATCGTTGTCTGACCAAGTAGACGCGGCAATCGTCAGCGTATTCGTGCTATAGTCGACGGCCGTCACCTGTATATCGTCGGTGCTTCCAACGCTAATCACAGAGTACTTGCTGAAAAAGTCTGCATCATCTACAACGAGCGAGGTCGCGCTACTGCCTGCACCGTCAGCCAACGAGTTGCCGGTCTGGATATAATCCTTACCGATGCCGCTCGCCGTCCATGTCACATAGGAGTCGCCGGACCAGTTAAATGTCAAGTTTTGCACGACCGCACCATAGACACCCTCTGACAGGTCGGAGGTCTTGCGGTAGATGCTCGCCGACAAAGCGGTCGGGTCTTTCAGCAGGCTATAGGTGACCGAGGTGCCGCCGCTAACCGTTTCCGTGCCGAGTGCGTGCTTCAAAAATACACCAATGTCGGGCGCTGTTCCGGCTGAACCCGAAGGACGCAAGATACCGGCCGCACTAAAGGGCTGTACTGGCGTGCGCGTGATCGTGCGCTCAATACGGCTCCGCGTGTTGCGGCGGTCGTTGGGAAACTCGCGCCCAACCGGTGCGCCCATAGTGATTGAGGTGGCGCGGAAGGCATCCGTTCCGGCAGGCTTGGCCGCTACACCATACGAGGACTCGGCGACGATATAACCGACTAAATCCGAGCCATACGAGAAATTGTCAACTCCCATTTGGTTGTCTCCTTTTTAGGAAGTGTAAACTAAAAGTTGAATTTCGGCTCGCTGTTCAAATCTTGTCCCATCCGCGCCGATTTCGCTCGCGTCAATTCGTTCTAAATAAACTTGATCCACCGCATCGCTCAAGGTCGATTTGTTGATCAGTTCTTGTATTGCCCGACAGGTGCGCCAGAGGCGTATAGTAATCATCTCAGTGCCGGAATAGGTCGCCGAGGACTGGCTCGTCGTAACGATCACCTCAATGCTGATATAGTGCAGTTGACGTTGATCGGGCGAGTTGACCGCCTCGCTTGAAGTCGGCACGACAATAACGTTGACCTTTGCCGGATATTGCTCCTGCGGAGATCGCCAGTAATAGTCTACGTCGTCAAGCGTAATGCCATCAGCGTATGCACTGTCCAACGCGGCGAGCTTGGCCGTCATTCCGGCCTGTAGGGTCGTTATAAGGGAGTTAGCCGCATCTTGTGGGTTTATCGTTCCCGCCATCGGCTCGACCCTTTCATTGCGATCTCAACGTCCTTCCTCATCTCTTGCGCCCAATCATTGACGAGTCCTTGATCTATCTTTATAAACGGTCGCGCTGGCATTTTCTTAGTGCCGTATTGGTGAAACTTGGCGTACTTGATGCGCGTGCCGATAATCAACTGGCGACCGCCTGCCCTGTTAAAGATCATATTACGGCTCGACTCGTTTGTCAGTGAGTCGCGCATATGACCGCGCAAGACGAGCAAGGGCCGGTTCGGGAAATGGCGACGCTTCCACGCGGCATAAGCCGGACTAAGTGGAGGCCAATCGTAGCCCGCACTGCGCCCCTTAGTTGTGTATGCTTGGTCGATGCGTTCGGTCCAGTTTTTCTTGATACGCAACGCCGCGCCACCGTCGAAAGGACGCTCACCCCATTCGCGGAGTTCGCCCTCGGCATTTTCTAAATTTTCCAGACCTGTGACGCGGATCTCAATCATTCGTCTGTGTCGCTCTTTGGCTCCGTATCAACTTCGTCGCTTGCTTTAGCTTTTTTGGCCGGTGCTTTTTTTGGCTTAGGTTCGCCGACCAGTTTAGCGATGGCCGCTTGAATGTTGGCGTGTTTCTGATTCATCTGCTCAACATATCCGGCACCTTCGAAGGCATCTTTTGACGTTTCGTCAATAGCGGCTTGAATCCTTTCGACGGCATCCGCATCGGGACGCACGCCTGCCGGTAGGATAATGCTCGCAATATCGGCAACAGTAGGTTTAGACATTTATTAACTCCTAAGTAAACTCATCGAACCGCCTGCGGCCTCGCGTTCGATCTCTGCGGAAGGAATATCGTACATGCCGCCCTTGATGTTTTCTAAAATCCGGTCACGCTCGGCCACCAATGGCGCAAGCAGTTCGTCCGTGCCAGTAGCCGACGAGCTATATGCGGCACGTTGCGTCCGTATTGCCGTCATCGTAGCGTTTAACGTCTTGAGGATATTCGACGCATCAGAACACGCGTTATAAGTAATCTGCGTGTTGGCCGTAGATTTTAACTCAATCCACGGCGCAATCTCGACGACAATCTCGCCGTCAGAGTTCACTATATCGTCCTCGGTAATCATGTAGCGTTGTGGGTCGTTCTGAATCTTTATAAAATCGCCACGCCGCACCGACCCCAACAACACGCCCACATTTGATTTAAGCGAGAGAATCGAGTCCATGAGATTCGCATCCTCTTTTAGTAAGATATGTTGACCACCGTTAGGCTGTAGTTGACCGCCCTTTTCGGCGATAGGGGTCGCATATCCGACCGCTCGTAATATCGCGTTTATTTCGCTAAAATCTTGCGTGATAAATCCCTCGACCTCAGTGCTTGACGGGTCGCTGTTCGCGTCAATGGTAAACTGCTGAACCATCGCCTGCACATCGGATAGTTCGCAGTATCCATCTGTTGATAAATCAATCGCCACTGGTCACCTCGGAGGTCGCTTTCTTTTTGCGGTACGACCGTTTAGGTTTCGGCTCTTGCTCTTGCTTCGGCTTTGTCTCGTCAAATAGTTCCATCGTCGCCTCGTCAAAATCAGAGGCGTTGATGATTGCAAAACCATCGGCGTGTTTGATTTTTACTGTTTTAATTTCTGGCATGATTTCCTAAATGCGTTTGATGGGGCAAGGGATCGCTCCCCTGCCCCACCGTCTAAACTATCCGAGAATACGACAAGCCAATTCGGGACGCAGTAGCGTGGCCCCATAAAGGATGTCGTACTCGAATTTCCACTGCTTCTCTTGACGAGAAACTTCCAAGCGCATCGTCAATCCGCTCTTCTCGTCGGTGACCTGCCGCATCATGTCGCTGTTCATCGACGCATCCATCAGCGGAGCCATCGCGAATCCGAAGGCATTGCGCTGAAAAGCGACGTTGACAACGTGAGAGGCGGCGAACGTGATGGCGGCGTTGTCGGCAACAGCCGCATCCAGAGCAGGGGCAAACGTCAAGTTGCCACCGCTGTAACTGGAAACGACAAACTGCTGAGTCGATCCGGCAATCGTGAAGATGTCGCCTTCCTCGGGGTCGTTGCTACCAGTGTCGATACCGATGGTCGTATCGCCTGCGGCGGTAGACGCATCGTTGACTAACCAACCCGTCGGCGTGCCACTGGTGTTGGCGAACGTCGGAATGTTCTGGTCGAGATTCCAAGACGCACCCAAAGCGTAGCCGATGTCACCGGCAATAATGCCCTCGGTCGATCCGCGATAGGAAGCATCCTGCAAGGCGCGGTTGTTGAGCGCGTTGCCTTCGGCGTCCGCATCCAGAACAACGGCACGATCTTCGAGCGGAGCCTTGAACTGGTTCAACTTGGCGCGTGCGCCCGTGGTCCATGCGTTGAGGTTGGACGCAAACGGCGTTGTGCCTGCCGTGCCTGCCTGCGAATAGATGCCCTTGTAGAGGCCGAGAATATAGCTGTCCACGTTGTTAGCCAACGAACGGACCGCCTCGTCGCCCTGTAGGGTCTGGAACGAGTCAACGTCAATCTGCGTGATCTGCTGATCCGTCAGATAGAAACCGGCTTTATACCACTGGTTGAGCGAGATGGTCTTGCTCGACAAGGTGGTATCGCCTGCGGCGGCGAGCGTGTTGCTCGGCGAAACAGACGAGGCCGTAATATCAGCCGCCACGGGGACGGTGATCGTATCGCCGCGATTGCGGGCGACGTTGCTATAGGTCGAATTGACCAAGCGGGGCATGACAGCATTCTCGCGCAAGACTTCCAAGCCACGCGCGATTAGCTTGTCAACAAGAGGTGTGATAGTGTTTGCCATGCGGCAATCTCCTTAAAAAAGGTTAATGGGTTTATACCCGTAGGTTAGATACCCGTTGATATTGCTCTCGGAGCATCGCACCAGATTGCCGCTCGGCGGTAATGCGGTGTATATGTAGGACTGCTTGCGTCTATGCTCCTTTGTTTCTACGTTCGTCGCAACGGCATCAGCCGTCTACGATTTCGACTTCGCCCTTCGCTACTTCTGTAATATATTTGCCGATCTCGGATCGACGAATACGTTTCTTGCCATTCTGTGTGGCGTTCTGGCCGCCATTGGCACCCGATCCTGTCGACTCTGCAAACAGGAACGAATCCGATGCCCTTAATTCTTCGACCAGATCGGGAATGCCTTGAGGCGTTTTCCCGTCGGAACTCATCACAGGATTGCCCTGTGCATCTACGCGGACGGCGGTCGTTCCGTCGCGTTTGAGTTGCGGCTTGATAGCCCGAATGATGTGATCAACGGCTCGGTCGTTTCTCGCGTGGGCCTTGATTGCCGCATCTCTAATTTGGTTCTCAACGATGTGTATGTCAAGCGTCTGTTCTGCGGATTGGTATTGTTGCGATATTTCGTTGATCTTCTGCTCGTAGCTTTGGCGCATAGCCTCGGTGCGTTTGTCGAGTAGTTCGTCGATCTTGCCCTCACTCAACAGTTCCTTCTCGGTGCGCTGTTGCACCTCTTTTTGTGATTCGGCCAGTTGCTTTTCAAACTCGGCTTGACGTTTCTTTAGTTCCTCATTTTCACGGTAGAGCGTCCGGTTGTTGTTTCGAAACTCGTCAATCTTATCGTTGTTGTCGGTCTGCAAGACGTAGTTGTCGCCGTCTTGCGTGTAATGCTCTTTGATAACTTCTGGCAGATTGTCAAAAGCATCTGCGTCAATGATGCTGTTAAGCGGTGCCATATTTCTCCTTTAGCTCGGCTAAGGTTAGAGTGCGACCCTGTTGGTCGATTAAATCTTTTAGCGTAATCTTCCCGTCTTTGTATAATTGCAAACGCCCCGCGCCTATCGTCGCCTTCTGCTCGGCCTCGCTCATTGCGTCGAACGTCTTAGCAAACGTCGGGGTTGGCGCAGGCTTGCCGTCGATAGGAAACCGCTCGCCCCGCGCCGCTATATCTGCGCTCAGTTCGGGATCAAGGACGGCCTGCAAATCCTCCAACGATTTGAAGATCGGCACAAGCGTCGTGCGGCAGTTAAAATGCCAAGGCGGTGGTCCGGGGAAACTTATCGGCGTGCCTCGGAATCCGCGCCCCGTTTGCAAGTCCCACGCATACCCGTTGCGCGTCCGGCAGAGTATCGTCGTGCGGTTGTCGAGGACGGCGTTGGCCTGCACCCCGCGAATAGCCTGCGCGTTGCGTTGATACGATGCCAAACGCGCCGCGTTGACTACAGTATCGGTTGCCGTTCGTATGAGAGTCTCCGCGCCTGCTTTCGATTTGAATACCACCCCATCACGAAACTGCAGAGCCCGATTGCCGCGAATAATGCGGAGCATATCGTCAAGCGTTTGGTTGTTCTGCACTGCATAGTTTAGCGCGTCCTTTGTGTTGTCCTTTAGCCCTCGACGTTGCCGCGCCCATCGTTCGGCAACCGTCAAGCCGTTTCTGTCGTTCGGCACGAGGCCGGTCTCGACAATCTCAAGCGCGATCTCTGGCGAGATCAAATCTGGTGCGATAGATGCGCGGAATGCCTGCCGCGTAATCGACGCAACGGCCGCCGACTCGGTAGTTGCCAATCCTGCAAACGACTCGACCGATTGCGCGGCGATCACTGCATAAGTGCGGTCAATCGCTCGGTCAATCTCTGCGAGCAGTTGCTCAAGCTGTCGGCGACTTTTCGGCTCGGCGGCTTTCAGCAGATCGACAATCTCACCTTGTAAATTGTTGAGTTGCGATACTACATCCCGCACCGCGCCGTTCTGGAACGCGATCAGATCAAGGTCGTGTTGCGTCAATAGCTGATCGACGCGCTCGTTGATTGTCGGCATTCAGCCGCTACCCTTCGGCCTGCATAACCGCTTGAATGCCTGCCTGTAGGTCGAGCATCTCGCGCTCCTCTTGGGGCGAGGTCTCCGGCCGGAGCAGTTCGCCACGATCATACAGGAACAGCAGGTTGTCAACGGTCATATATCCGGCCTGCACGATCTGCATCAGCTTGACCGCTTCGTCAGCCGTCATCTGCTCGGCAAAGAAATCGTTGTTGAGGATCACTTCGACATCCTCCGGCGTTGCGCCGATCCAGACGTTGAGCAGAGCGACGGCCTGCGTCAGACCACGGTCGAGCGTTTCGGTGATGCCGCCCAACGTCGCTTGATCGCCTGCCGAGCGGAGCCGGATCGCGGCGGCGGCTTCGGATTGGTGCTTTTGCTTTTCAAGCAGGCGGCCACCAAGCGCGGCCATCTTCGCCTCGTCCTCGGCCAGTGCATCGCGCATGGCCGTCAAGCCCTCGCCGGTAAACTCTAAATAATACGCCTTGGCATCGGGCGACTCTGACCACCATGCCGCACCTGCGCCGATGCGATATCCGTCGTTTGATTTCGGGAAACCTGCGGCGATAGCCGTCGGCAGGCCCGTATAGTGGAGACCGTGGTTGTAGTCGCACGACAGTCGCCAGTGGTGCAGGTTTACGTCAACGAGGTCGAGCAGGGGCGGCTTTTCGATCTCCATGCCAACCGTATTTGAGTTGATACAAACAAACGGGATATATTCAAGTGGCGCACCTGCTACCGTCGGGACCGTTTCGTCAACAAGGACGTATTGCTCGCGCTGAGAAGATGCGCTCTTGACCTTGACATATACCCGCACGATATAAATGCCATTCTCAAGTGACAAGACGCGGAGGCGTTGCTGTTCGGTCTGCTCGTATTCGTCGTTGACATCCTCAACGTGAGCCATCTCCGACAGGACGACCATCGTCACGACCGACCGGCCACCGATGCGCTCGGTGCGCCAGTTGATAATATTCTCGGCAACATACGGGACGAGATAGGGGCGGTTCTCTTCGCCGCTGTAGTCGCAGAGCAGGCCATACCGCCCGACCGTCAGCAGTTCGCGCATGGCCGTCTTAGCCAAGCCGTCGAAACTCTCGTCTGTCATTGTTACGTCGCCCAGATACTGGTCGGCCGCACCTCCGACGATGGTCGGCTCTCGACGGAAGCAAGCGCCCACCATGCCCTGTACCGTGCGAGCGGTCGCATTAAAATACAGGCCGCGTCGCAAGTAGGCCATATATTCGGTCGGCGTTTGCGTATCGAGAGGCGGGACGTATTCGGGACCGCGTTCGATAACGGCGGCCTGCCCTTCGTGAGCGTCGCGGCATTTCTGCCAAAACGGTGCCATATCGTCATAAGCGGCGGCAGTGGAATCTACTGGCATTGGTCTCGTCCTGTTAGCGTTTCCCGCTAAAATAAAAATATATAGTTATTTGCGCCATTTAGTTTATAGGCCGCGCACCCGCGACATACCTCCATCATTCTTGCCGAGCATCAAATCAGTCAATGCCCAGACGAGCGCGTCGAGGCGGTCCGGAGAATCCCGCGACTCGTGCGTATACATGCAGAGTTGATCCTCTAACGCGGCGAACGTGCCGCAGTGGTGGATGCGCCCCTGCTCGTATAGAGCCGCAATCGGTTCGGCGCGTAAAATCTTACCCCGCGCCGCTCGGACGGCCTTATACGATACGTTGCGGTCAACCGTGCGAATCGTATGCTCTACCATGTCGCCGCCTTGATTGACCTCGGCAACGATACGATCGGCGTTGTATTTATAATACGCCTTTATCGCCTGTATCGCCCATTCTTGCGGCGTATATTGCCCGCTCAAATCCTCGACAATATACCCACGGTTGCCGATCATACCGGCAACCAGTATGCCGGTCTCGTCGGCATCCTCGCCCGAAGTGACGGCAGGGTCAACGCCGACAACGATCCGCTCGAAGTGCGGCGGCGTTTCGCGCAGACGGTGCGCGTCGATCATCTCCCGCGACCAGAGCGCACCGACTACATCGTCGAGAATCTCGGCGTGTAGCTCCTGCCGCCCGAGTCGCGTCCCCTCGTAGCGTTCAACGATTCGCTTGGCGAACGACTCGGCCAAGTTTTGCAGGTTGTCGTAGGTCGAGCCACGCGTCACCGTGACCAGTTCGTCGGCGACCAGTTCCCGCATAATCTGGACGGGTCGCGGCGTGGTCGTAATAACGGCCTGCGGCGACTCGCCCAAACGCAGGCCGAGGTCAAGGTTGCTCCACGTTTCCTCTGCGTATCTATATTTTGCCAACTCGTCGAGCCATGCCGCGTCGTGCTGTGGGCCGCGTAACTGGTCCGGCTCGTCGCCCGAATAGCACACGCCAATTGCGCCGTTGGGCCAAGTGAGTCGCCGCTTTGACGGCTCGTAGAGCGGTCGGTTCCGGCCTGCCGTTGCCAGTATACCAGATTCGCCTTCGACCATCACGTCGCGCACGTCGGCCTTTGTCTCGCCGACAAGCGCGATCCGTTCGCGCCCCTGTCGTATCTGCTCATGCACCCATTCGGCCCCGCACCGCGTTTTGCCGAATCCGCGCCCCGCCATGATGAGCCACACGCGCCAGTTGCCGTCCGGCGCGATCTGGTCGGGACGCGCCCAGAAACGCCAGTCCTCCAGTATCTCGGCGGCTTCGTTGGCCGACAGCTCGCTAAGTATCGTCGCTCGCGTCGCTTCGTCGAGCGAGGCGATCAATTGCGCTGTGGAGTTTGTCAACTGCGCCTGTCGTGTCGGTTATTTCGTTCTCTGTTTTGGTCTCTACGCGGTCGGTCTGGTTCAAGCGGTTTTTCCCGAGCCAAATCAGCATCGCTGTTTTGCCGCCCATCGCCGCGTCGTATTGCGCCCGACGGATTGAAACGTCGCCCTCTGACAAGCCGCGCTCATATGCCTCGCGCAGGCTTTTCTTCTGTTTAAGATATTTGCCAAACGTCGTGCGGCTGACTTGTATCACATCAGCAATCTCATCCCACGTACACCCCAGCCGCGCCAATGCGCGAACCTGCTCCTCGTCTATTTTTGCGGCTTTTCTGCCCATACTATTTTATGTCCGTTCGTTTTCTCTTGTTGCCATCTGGCTCACGGTCTCTCTGGTCGCCGTCTGTCCAGTAAAATCTTCCCACCGCTTGACGATAACGTCGCAATATTTCGGGTCAATCTCCATGCCGTAGCATTTGCGTCCGAGTTGCTCGGCGGCGATGAGGGTGGTGCCCGAACCGAGGAATGGGTCAGCCACAGATTTTACATCGGAAGACGAGAGCCATTTGCAAACAAGTTTCACTGGCTTTTGTGTTGGATGGTCTCCTGTTCTTGTTGGTTTGTCTGATTCAAATTCAACCGAATCCCAAAGTTTTATTTCCTTTGCCCTCCAAACGAAAATAGGTTGCCAAGTCCAAAACATTCCGCCCTTTCCGGTTATCCCTATCCCTGCGGTCATTCTCCACACCGCTATTCTTTCGCACATTGGAGAAAGCGAAAGAACATGCTTAAATATGTCTGGTCTAGTTGCGTTCCAAACACAGACAGGCCCCTTTGAGATTTCAAGAAATAAGTTCAAATCCTCTTGAGTTAATTTTCTGTCCCATTCATTTTTTGTGACCCCATAGGGCGGGTCGGTAAACACCATATCCGCCTTCGCCCCATCCATCAGCCGCCCGACATCCTCCGCTTTCGTCGAATCCCCACACAGCAGACGATGCTCCCCCAACAGCCACAAGTCCCCCGTCTGTGTGATCGGCTCCTCTGGCGGTTCCGGCACCTCGTCGGGGTCGGTCAGCCCTTCGCCTTGTTCCCCGCCGTCAATGCTGTCGGGCAGTTCAAGGTCATCTATCGACAATATATCGGCCAGATCGGAGTCCATGCCCTCAAGCAATTGTCCCAAAATGTCCGTATCCCATTCAGCAAGCTCGGCGGTCCGGTTGTCGGCGATGCCGAACGCTTGCGCGTGGGCCGGATCGAGGTCGGTGACGGCGACGGCTATGTCATCCCACCCTAATTCTCGTGCCGCTTCAAGCGTTCCGTTTCCGGCAATGACTACGCCACGCGAGTCGATGACGATGGGCTTCTGTTGCCCAAACACGTCAAGAGAGTCGCGGATCGCCTTAAGGTTTCGCGGTGAGTGTTTGCGAGCGTTCGCGGGGTCGTTTTTTAGTTCGGCTATTTTGCGTCGTTCTATCTTCAAAACTTCGTCCTCTCGTCCCACCTCGCGACGTTTGGCCGCATATCCAGATGTATAAATATATCATACCGACCGATGCCGGTGAAGCCAAGTTCTTCGGCTTTAGCCGCTACCAGATCCAACGCCACCGGCAGGAGTTGCTCGTCCAGATGCGGAGACTTGACCGATGGAATTATATCCGTTGCAAACACCATGTGTTGAGATTTCGATGCCCCGCCGATTGCGTCGTTATGAGTCGGCGACCGAAAGCCGGACGTAATCCGAAGCGGAGCTTCCCACCAATCGCGCAATTTTTGCAGGTTTTTCATGTGCGCCCAAAACCGCGCATCCGGTGCGAAACCAGATAAGACCTCTTCCCAAGAAAAGTTGGGTATATCCTCGCGTAATTGCAATAACGTCCTCCTGTTTACGAAAAATATATATAACAAGTGAGCGATCCACAAGCCCTTATGTAAACCTTTCCACGTGGAACACCTATAAGCCAAGTAGGAAGATATTTCCCATTGGCGAGCAATCCGTCCAAGTAAACCAAGTAACGTCCAAGTAAAATAATTTTACTCGGACGGGTTAAATGTATGCTACGCATAGACTTACAAGGGACGTCCAAGTAAACCAAGTATTTTTCGTAGGTTTGTTTTTTTTAGAGAAAAAAACGCTTTTTTATACACGTGAGAAAAATGACGTTTTACTTGGACGTTTCTTTATAAGTCTTTTATTTACATACCTTTAACACGTCCCAGTATATTTTTTTTACTTGGACGTGTAAGAAAATAAAATAGTATAAGTAATAGAAAAAACAATAGTTTAAACCCGTCCAA
>Ga0208162_1001612_pt1 | contig 11605 bp, 9 predicted proteins | sample CB_VirMetaG_4_FD_184539 | JGI IMG/M metagenome (GOLD analysis project Ga0208162, IMG submission 184539) | Freshwater to marine saline gradient viral communities from Chesapeake Bay - CB_1508_1M Viral MetaG (SPAdes) (version 4) | ecosystem: Environmental > Aquatic > Marine > Coastal | place: USA... | reverse complement strand
CACTGGCAGAATGCGTAAGTCGATGCAATCAGGCTTGCGTGGTCAAGATGGCTTGATTTACTTTGATAGCAGAGCAGAGTCTAAGAAGGCGGCAATGAACAATCGAAAGCGGCCATTCTTCGGACTTAACAAGAGCGACACACGCGCTATCCGTGACGTTTACTTTAAAGGGCTTAAACTATGAGCGTGAGAGAAAACATAGCCGCCAATATTGTGACGGCACTGTCAGCTATCTCTACGCCTAACGTCAAAAAGGTGACGCGTGAGCCGTTTGATTTCGACAAGCTGTCTAACGCACAGTTTCCCGCGATACTTGTACGCACAGCGAATGAGACGCGTGAGGATGCGAGCATGGGCGGAAGTGCCACCAGTCGGCATGGCACTATCGACTATGAACTGATTTGCTTTGTTAAGCACAAGAACATCGACACAGCCCGCAATCAAATCGCGGAGGCTATCGACGAAAAACTCGACGAGGATAGGACGCGTGGCGGTCACGCTATAGATACGCAGGTTATTAGCGTTGAGGTGGATGATGGTACAATAGACCCCATTGGCGGCGTTATCGTTACCGTTCAGATTCTTTATTCATACACACGCGGCGACGCGTAAAGGAGAAAATTCATGGCTACACATAAAGGCTCAAGCGGTTCAGTAAAAGTTGCCGCTAGTGGTGGAACAGAGACAGCAGTTGGTGAGGTTCGCTCGTACTCTATTGATGAGACGGCTGACACTATTGAGGACACTGTAATGGGTGACTCAGTTAAGTCATACCTGTCTAGCCTAACCGATGCCACTTTGACTATCGACGCATTGTGGGATGACTCAGACGCACAGCACTTGGTGCTTGATTCTGGCGCGGCTATCGACTGGGAAATTCACCCTACTGGCACAGGTACGGGCGAGAAGTATTACGGCGGTGCTGGCATTGTGACTGCTAAGACTATCTCTGCATCGTATGACGGTCTAGTAGAGGCGTCATTCTCTGTGCAGGTATCAGGTGCAATCACAGAAGCGACTAACTAATGGGACTCGCTAAAGAGTTACGTGCGCGACGTAAGCAGTCTCGCCGTAAAATCGACGTAGTGGAGTGGGCAGACGATGAGGGGCCATTCAGCCTTTATTGTCGTCCGCTCACCTGCTACGACCTCAACGAGTTACAGAAGCGTCATCCGCAGGTAATGCAGAACCCTAGCATCGCCGCGATGGTTGACTTGATTGTTATGAAGGCAGAAAGCAAGGACGGCGATAAGCTGTTTACTTCTGCTGAGGACAAGCTGGATTTAATGGGGGAAGAGACAACGGTTGTCTCGGGTATTGCCAATGAGATGTTTGGTACTATCGAGTCGATTGAGGATGTCGAAAAAAACTGAGGAGCGGTCAGTCTAGGTTAAATCTCATTGCACTAGCTGACCGCCTACATAAGACTATCGAAGAAGTAGAGCAGATATCGGTTACTGAGTTTCATGAGTGGCTCGCTTACTTCAAAATCATGAGCGAGTCGAAAGATGGCAACTGAGTCTGTAAGCATTGTAATCAAAGCGTTTGACCAAACGCAGAAAGCCTTGCGCGGAATCAAAGCCGCCTTTGGCAAACTCTCCAAAGTATTCTTCAACTTTAAGACTGCGCTAGTTGGTGTTGCTGGCGCGGCGGGTATCGGCTTACTCATCCGAAACTCCTTAATTGCTACCGACGCCCTTGCTAAGACAGCATCGAAAATAGGAACGACGACCGAAGCCTTAAGTGCCTTGCAGTACGCAGGGAAACTAACAGGCGTTGAAGTCAACACGATGAACATGGCGCTTCAGCGATTCACACGTCGAGCGTCAGAGGCGGCTGTCGGTACTGGTGAGGCTAAGGGTGCAATCCGTGAGCTAGGCATTGACGCCCGCGCCCTTGTTCGACTGCCACTTGATGAGCGCATGTTGGTGCTTGCTGATGCTTTTGCTGACGTAGAAAGTGAATCTGACCGACTACGTTTAGCCTTCAAGCTGTTTGATTCTGAGGGTGCGGCGCTTGTTAATACGTTAGGGCAAGGTCGTCAGGGCTTGGCTGACATGCTCGGTGAATCGCGTCGGCTTGGTGTCGTTATGTCATCTAATGCCGCAAAGGGTGTTGAAGATGCGAACGATGCGCTAACACGGTTGCAGTCATTATTCGGCGGGGTAATTAAACAGGTCACAGCGGCTCTTGCGCCAGTTATTGGGGCATTCGCTGACTTAATGACAGAAAAACTTGCCTCTGCTTTTGATGAAACAAAAGGCGGGGTTCAAGAGTTTGCCAAGGCGTTGGCAATCGAAGCTGTTAATGCTGTGATAAAGGCTGTTAAAGGATTTCAGGCGCTAACTAATGGCCTAATTTCTACTGTAAATGAAATCATAAAAGCTAGAGACGCTGTACGCGCTTTTTTTGGCGGAGATGAAACTGCACAGCAATTAGAAACGCAGATAGCGGACGTTACAGCCGAAGTAGAAAGGCTTCAAGCAAAAGTGAAAGGCAAAGAAACTTTTCGAAGTATGGAGGCGGACGTTACGAGGTTAAGGAGCCTAGAGCGTCAGCTAGTACGCTTACAAGAAGCGCAGGCCAAACTACAAGAAAGTGGTGACACTGGCCTAATCGACCCAGTTTCATTTCAAGGCTTAATAGACACCATACAAGGGGTAATACCTACAATAGAGGGCGTTACCGACGCAGTAGATAACCTAGCTGACTCTACGGGCGAAAGGATACCGACTGCCTTTGAGACTTTCATGGCAAACCTACAGCGCACTAGAGAGCTTGCGGGAGAGCTACAACCACAGCTTGAGAAGCTGGGCGACCAAGCAATTACGGGTCTAGGTAGGTCATTTACAGCGGCTATAACAGGCGCACAAAAGTTTAGCGATGCTATAAAGTCTATGGCTAAGTCGGTCATCGACAGCCTCATTCAAATGCTGATTCAAAAGTACATTGTTGACGCGGCTTTCGGCGCAATCGTTAAAATGATTGACCCAAGTCAGGATGCATCACGTATGGGCGGCGACGGTTTTGGCCCGCCAGCACCAAGGGCGTTAGGCGGCCCAGTTACAGGTAATAGGCCTTACCTAGTCGGTGAGAATGGCCCCGAGCTTATGGTGCCAGCAGGTAACGGTACAGTCGTACCTAACAACGCGCTAGGCGGTGGCGGTGTAACAGTAGTACAGAACATCAACGTGACCACAGGCGTACAGCAAACCGTACGTGCTGAGATTGCTAACCTACTGCCACAGATTAGCAACGCGGCCAAGTCAGCAGTCGCTGATGCTAGAATGCGAGGCGGTTCATTCAGCAGAGCAATGGGGACGGCGTAATGGCGGCATTTCCTAATGTAGGCATACAAAGCATGACGATGCGGCTTCGGTCGGCGACGTCAATAAGTACCTCACCGTTTACCTATGACCAACAGACTTATCAGCATCAGGGTGTTAGGTGGGAAGCAGAGGTCACATTGCCACCACTTAAGCGCAGTGACGCAAAGCAGGTGGAGGGTTTCTTTGCCGCTCTACGAGGTCAGGCAAATACCTTTACCCTTGGCAACCCCTTACACAATACGACCGCTACAGGGACGATTACGGCAGGCACAAAGGGTGCTACGACCGTGACGGGTACAACGACAGGTGCAGTTGCTGGTGATTACTTTGAAATAGGTGGTGCTTTGTACATTGTGACCGACACAGCGGCATCGAGCATTGATATAATGCCACCGCTCCGCACTGCTATATCTACATCAACCACTTTGGACTTTACTCTGCCCGTAGGCACATGGCGACTAGCTAGTAATGAGATTGCATGGAACATCAATCAGGCTAGTTTGTACGGTTTCACTTTTGCTTGCGTTGAGGCTATATGAGCAGGTCATTAACCACGGGGATGCAGTCGGCAGTTATCGCCGACCTTGTACGCCCTATAACTCTAGTACAGTGTGCATTCGACTCAGGGAATCTTAACCTCTGGAGCGGCATTGGCGACCTTACAGTAGACAGCGTTGATTACGTTGGTGCGGGTTCGCTACTTAGCATTGGCGAGATTGCAGAGACATCAGAGCTATCAGCTAACGGCATTACCGTCACCCTCTCAGGCGTCACAAGCCCTTTACTTTCAAAAGCCCGTGACGAGGACTATCAGGGACGTGAGCTAAAAGTATTGCTTGGCGCTATGGATGCGGCCAATGGTGTTATTTCTGACCCTGTTGTCGTGTTTAGCGGCTTCATGGATACGATGGTCATTAACGATGGTGGCGAGACAGCGACCATACAGGTCACAGTTGAAAACCGCTTGATTGAGTTTGAGCGCACTCGCGTTAGACGCTATACAGCCGAAGACCAGAAGATTGATTACCCAACCGATAAAGGCTTGGAATTTGTCGCGGAGATGGCAGAGAAAGAGATTGTGTGGGGCAGGGCTATCGTTGGAAGTGGCGGCTCTGGCGGAGGCGGTCGTGGCGGCGACACTCGCGCACAGCCAGAAATACTTGAATAAGGGATTGCTATGGATTTTGCACTAGAAAACTTGGCAAAGGTTCGGCGCGAGATTGAGCCATTGCTTCAAGACCACTGGGAAGAGATAGCTCTAAACAAAGAGACCATTAAGCTAAATCCTGACTGGCGTGAGTACGCACGACTTGATGAATTAAATGCCTTGCGTGTCTACACGGCTAGAAAAGACGACAAGCTGATGGGCTATTTTGTTGTCATTGTCAGCCGCTCACTGCACTACAAAGACCACTTGTTTGCTAACAACGACATCATCTTCTTGCGAAAGTCAGCGCGTAGGGGATTGACTGGCCTAAAGCTGGTAAAATTCGCTATGGAGTCTCTACAAGCAGAAGGTGTGACCAAGCTACACGTTAACACCAAGACGCATCAGCCATTCGACCCGATTATGGAACGCCTCGGCTTTACGGAAATAGAGACGGTATTCAGCAAAGTTCTAGGGTAATACTATGGCAATTTCGGCAATCGCAGGATTAGCATCTATTGGTTCAGCGATGATTGCCGCTGGCACTTTCAGCATTGGATGGGCCGCCGCCGCAAGCGCGTTCGCTTTAGGTGCAGGATTGTCTGCTGTATCACGTGCATTAGCACCAAAGCCAAATCTAGGCGCACAGCTTAGAGGAATCACACAGACTACACGTAACCCCGCAAGTTCACGCCAACTTGTGTACGGACAAATGCGAGTTGGCGGTCAAGTCGTCTTTATCTCGCACTCAGGCGATGACAACAAATATCTACACATGGCTATTGCCTTTGCTAGTCACGAGATAGAAAGCTACGAAGAGATTTGGTTCAACGACAAAAAAGTATGGACGCTCAGTGGCGGCTTTCAAAGCGACTGGGGTACTTATGTCACCATAGACCGCAAGTACGGTACTGCTACACAGACAGCCTCGACTGACCTTGTAAACTCAAACGTACAGTGGACTACTGACCATAAGCTGTCAGGTATTGCCTATATTGCTTTCAAACTTGAATGGGACACCGACAAATTCCCGCAGGGTGTACCTAACATCAGCGCAGTACTCAAAGGCAAAAAGGTATATGACCCTCGCGTAGGCAGTCAGAGCGCCACAGATGCCACCACATGGACGTACTCACAAAACCCTGCTCTGTGTGTCCGTGATTATTTGGTTAGCTCCTACGGCCTTGCAGAAGACTACACGCTAATCGACACGACGACGTTGGAGGCGGCGGCTGACCTTTGTGAGGAGTCGATATCGTTAGACGGTGGCGGCACACAAGACCGCTATAGACTGAACGGCGTCATAGATACTGCCAATCAAATAAGAGCCAACATCGAACAAATGCTGTCCGCTATGGGCGGCAAGATGACCTATTCGGGCGGAAAGTATTTCGTCGAAGGCGCTGAGTACAAAACGCCTACCGTTACGTTTGACGAGGCTGACTGCATATCGGACGTACAGACGCAGACTAAACAGTCGCGCAGAGGCGTCTATAACGGCGTTAAGGGCATTTTTGTATCTGAGGAGAAGAACTACAAGGTATTGGATTACCCTGCTCAGATTAGCTCTACATACGCCACAGAAGACGGCGACCCGATATACCTTGACATGCCCCTGCCGTTTGTCACTAACAACATACAGGCACAGCGGCTTGCCAAAATTGCGCTATTGAAGTCACGTCAGCAAGTCATCATTACGATGTCAGTCAACCTCAAGGGCTTACGCGTTAAGGTCGGTGACACAATTAACGTCACTAATGAGCGCCTCGGGTATAGCTCTAAAGTGTTTGAGGTCATCGACTACTCCTTAGCTATTGCTGACGGCGGCTCGCTAGGCGTCAACCTCACTTGTATTGAGACAGCCTCTGCGGTTTACGATTGGAGTACATCCGACGAAGAGGACTTTTTATCTGGCGGTGAGCTGGACTTATACGACGGCAGAACGGTCGATAACGTCACGAATTTGACGGGGACAGAGATTGGCTTACGCGGCCCCGATGGTCGCCTGAAATCGACGATTGAGCTAACGTGGACAGAGCCAGATGACGCCTTCATCGAGTTCTATACTGTTCGCTACAACAAGAACGGCACGACAGAATACTTCGAGGTTCAGACACGTCAGACACGCGCACTGCTTGAAGGCTTAGACCTCGCAAGCAATTATGACTTTTTAGTGCAAGCCCAGAACCTTATTGGCGTAAAAAGCACTGGCACGAGCATCATTAATCGCGCACTAAATGGGGACACGACTGCACCAAGCGCACCAACAGGGGTCACGCTGACGGCAGGGATTAATCAGATAACGTGTGAGTGGACTAATCCGACCGATATTGACTACGCATTTACTGAAGTACACGTCACAACAAGTAGTGCAACGCCCTCTGTTAGTGCATCGCCTACGGCTAAAGTCGGTGGCGAGGAGTACATTGCAACAGGATTAAGCGAAGCAACACGTTATTTCCACCTGCGTGCTGTCGATTTCTCAGGCAATAAATCAGCATATACGACACAAGTTAGCGCAACATCGTTACTCGCTACCTCTAGTGACATCGCAGACGACGCGATTGGCTCTGACCAGATAGCCGATAACGCTGTTGGCACAAGCCAGATAGCAAGTGGCGCAGTAACCATTACAGAGATTGAGTCATCGGTTGCATCTTTGATAAACGGTGCGGCTCAATCAGTTGATGTCTTAAACGTGCAGGTCGAGTCGGGTGACGTACTAGACTTGGAGACAGGGCAAGACGTACTTATTCAGAACCTTGGCGACGTTGCTATCTTCGTCAACGAAAGCAACACCACACTGAATAGCAGTATTTCTACTGTACAGACTAGCCTGTCAAACCTTGAAAGCACTGTCGTCGATTTGACCAGCGGCACGAGTGATATTTTCGTACAGGCATCGCCGCCTGTTGCTGGTGTCGGTGGAATCCCTGACCCTATCCCTGACTTCTCTCGATGGTATGACTCAGACGACAACAATGAGCCTTACTACTGGGATGGAAGTCAGTGGGTAGGTTTGGCTGACCCGCGTATTGCAAGCAATGCGTCGGCGATTACGACATTGCAGTCAGGGCTAAATACAGCAAACTCAAACATCAGCGCCAACTCGACAGCTATCAGCGCACTCGATACGACCACAGTAAGTCAGGGCAACTCAATTACCTCACTGTCTAGCGATGTCACGACACTACAGTCGAGCCTTAGTACTGCTGAGTCAGATATCTCTACGGCACAAACTGACATCACGACAAACGCTACAGCGATATCAAGCCTGACTACTCGCGTCACCTCGGCAGAGGGTAGCATCACCAGCATCACCAGTGACGTGACTACCTTGCAGTCGGATATGACGACAGCAGAGGGAGACATTACTAGCAACTCAACGGCAATCGGTGGGCTTACAACCCGCATGACAACCGCTGAGGGCAACATCACGACTAATGCCAGTGACATTACGGCGCTGGAAAGCACAGTCAACAATGCGAGTACAGGTGTTGTCGCTACGTCTAATGCGTTGAGTGCTTTGACGACTAGGGTGACAACTGCCGAAGGTGACATCACTACCAACGCAACAGATATCACTGCACTAGAGTCCACGGTCAATGACGCTGGCACGGGTGTCGCGGCTAATGCCTCTGCGGTTAGTTCACTAGATACTCGGGTTACTAGCGCAGAAGGCTCAATCACTAGCCTGTCCAGCGATGTGACTACGCTTCAGTCAGATATGACCTCGGCAGAAGGCGACATCACAACTAATGCCTCTGCCATTACAGCACTGACTACGAGAGTAACTACCGCAGAAGGTAGCATCACAACGAATAGCTCGGACATCACAGCGTTAGAGACAACGGTTAATGATGGCTCTACAGGCGTGGCGGCTAACGCAACGGCCATATCTGGATTAGACACAAGGGTCACGACAGCGGAGGGAAGCATTACCTCGCAAGCGTCTGACATTACGGCCCTAGAGACTACAGTGAACGACGGCAGTACAGGTGTCGCCGCTAACGCTAGTGCTATCTCATCACTCAGTACACGTGTCACAACAGCAGAAGGAAACATCACATCGAGTGCTAGTGACATCACGACGCTAGAAGCATCGCTTGATGACCTGACTACAATACAAGACGAGTCAGACAATGTTATCCAAACAGAAGCGGGTGGCGAGCTACTGCTGAACTTGCCGACTGACGTAGCCAGCGCAACAAGCACAGCGACTAACGCCTTAGATGCTCGCGTAACAAGTGCAGAGGGTAGCATCACCTCTCAGGCATCAGATATCACAACATTGCAGTCCGACCTGTCTACATTGGACGGTGAGGTTACAACTAACGCAGGCGCAATTACTAGCCTTACGACTCGTGTCACTACAGCAGAGGGGTCAATAACTTCTCAAGCCTCGGACATCACCACCCTGCAGTCAGAGCTAGATAGTGCTGAGACAAACATCAGCACAAATAGCACTGCGATTAGTGGACTGACAACCCGTGTGACATCAGCAGAAGGCACTATCACTAGCCTCAGTTCCGATGTGACCACGTTGCAATCTGACCTCACTTCGGCAGAGGGCGACATTACGGCTAACGCGACAGGACTGACAAACCTGACTACGCGAGTGACTACGGCAGAGGGCAACATAAGCACAAACGCCTCTGATATCACGTCGCTAGAGACTAGCCTGACCACGACTAATGGCAACGTCACCACCAACGCCACAGCTATTAGTGGACTTGATACACGCCTGACCAGTGCTGAAGGTACTATCACGTCACAGGCGTCAGACATCACGACACTGCAATCAGATGTGACATCGGCTGAGGGTGATATTAGCACGAATGCGACGGCGATTAGCGGACTGACAACAAGGGTTACGACAGCCGAAGGTAACATCACGTCAAACTCGTCAGACATCACAAGCCTACAGTCAGACCTTACCTCTGCTGAAGGCGACATCAGTACGAATGCGTCTGCTATCTCTGCACTAGATACACGAGTTACTAGTGCAGAAGGTACGATTACCAGTCAGGCAAGTGACATCACAACGCTACAGTCTGACCTGACGACTGCTGAAGGCAATATCACGACCAATGCCACAGCAGTGTCTGGACTTACAACGCGAGTCACTACGGCTGAGGGTAACATCACGTCTAACGCTTCAAGCATTAGCTCGCTGACCTCTACCATTAACGACCCTAGTACTGGCCTCGCGGCGACCGCGACCGTAGCGTCTGGCGCATCGACAACAGCGGCGGCTAACGCAACAGCAATCACTGACCTCGAAGCAGAAGCGTTTTTGACTGTCAGTGCTGGTGGGAATATCTCAGGTTTTAAGGCGACAGCAGATGCCAGTGGCTCTAGCTTTACGATTCAGGCTGACCAGTTTGCACTGGTATCAGATGACGAGACACAGACCACAACGCCGTTTGCGGTAGACACAACGACAGGTGTAGTTACATTCAATGCAGATGTTGAAATTGACGGCGACTTAATTGCGTCAGGCACGATTACGACAGGTGTTATACAGCAGGGAGGGGTCAATATTGACCGCTTGACTGCGGGCGTTATCGAAAACATCACAGGCTCTATAGTCAGTTCAGTTTTTGTTGCGCCACAAGATAGCAATTTAGTTGTGAAAAGCGTCAATTTACCAGCCCCATCTGATACGTCTCTAGGTCACAAGCCACTGGTATTGGTAAAGCTGGAGTGGAATATCATTCAGTCAACGAACTGGGATGACGACGGTGGTGATTTGCCAGAGGTCGAGGTATTTATAAACACGTCACCATCAGGCGGTACGGGTAGACTAGACACATACTACTACACGCATCCAACGTTTAACGACACAAACGCGCAGTATGAAAAGTTCAGTGCAACGCTCATCGGTTTCAGTGACACGGCAATAACTAGCTCGCAGTTTTTCTATGTGAAGGCAAACGTCACAAATTTTGATACTGGCTTCAGTCAGGACAAGATAGCGATAAGCAAATGTGATGTCACAGTAATAGGTGTCCGATGATTGATTGGGAAAAAATACGCAGAAAGCGCGATGACTTATTGGTGCGAACCGACTGGACGCAAATGCCAGACAGCCCTTTGACGACTGCTCAAAAAGCAGAGTGGGCAACGTATCGGCAAGCACTAAGAGACATGCCCACAAGTAACGCAAGCGTGACTGACAAGTCAGAGGTCACATGGCCTAGCAAGCCAAGCTAATCGGTATAGTGTAAAATTAACTCAACTATTTAGAAGGTTATCCAGATGTCTAAAATCAGCGAATTATCAGACGGCGGTGTGATTCAAGGGGGCGACACGCTTATCGCTGTACGCTCTGGGGGCAACGTCAAAGTAACATACGGCGGCTCTACAACAGCCAACATTGACGGCGGAACTATCGACGGGACGACTATCGGTGGGACTACGCCTGCGGCAGGTAACTTCACTACAGGCTCGTTCACTGGTGACGTGTCATTCGGCGACAACGACAAGGCCATCTTCGGTGCTGGCTCTGACCTACAGATTTACAGTGACGGTGGCTCAGGCATTATTCAGCAAGTTGCCAACGGCGTTCTTTTGCTTAAAGGTCAAGATTTTTATGTGCAAAACGATGCTGGCTCAAACTACATCAGAGCAGAAGGCTCTGCACAAGTTGACTTGTATTATGGCGGCGTTAAAAAGTTTGAAACCACCTCCACAGGTGTTGACGTAACGGGTACAGCCTCAGTGGATGGTTTAACTGTTTCTGGCGTAGCTTATATACAAAGCACAACAACCCCTCAATTAGAGCTTGCTTATAACTCTGCAAACATTACTGGTTTTTATCGGTCTGGCGGTGACTTTCAGATTAAGAATGACAACGGTGCTGGCACCCCAGAAACTTCTATTGTTTTAGCAGAAGATGGGGCAGTAACTCTTTATCATGATGCTTCAGCCAAACTAGCCACCACCGCCACAGGCATCGACGTAACGGGTACTGTGACCAGCGATGGTTTGACTGTTGATGGAAGTGCGGCATTCAATCTAGGCTCAGGGGAAGAAGTTAGCATTTACCGCTCTACAGATTATGCTGTTTTAAGGTTAGGCGCATCTTCAACAGACCATTGGTCATTTCAAGAGGCTGGAACAAATA
>Ga0208162_1001611_pt1 | contig 11611 bp, 15 predicted proteins | sample CB_VirMetaG_4_FD_184539 | JGI IMG/M metagenome (GOLD analysis project Ga0208162, IMG submission 184539) | Freshwater to marine saline gradient viral communities from Chesapeake Bay - CB_1508_1M Viral MetaG (SPAdes) (version 4) | ecosystem: Environmental > Aquatic > Marine > Coastal | place: USA... | reverse complement strand
TGTATTTTTCAAAGGTTTACCACTAATCGGAGGTATTGCAATTGGAGTTGCTGCTACAAAACTTTGGGGTGTTTTAAGAAAATAATTTATGTTAATTATTCCTAATTTAGCAGGTCGGTTGTAATAAACCGGCCTGTTTTTATTTTAACCAATATGAAACTATTAGATACATACAAACAGATAGTAAAAGAAGATAAAGGCTGTCCTGCTGCTACTCAAGATTTAGATCTTAATCTTAAAAATCGTAATAAAGCATTTAAAGAATATAATTACGGACCAGCAGATCCCAGACTAGATCTTAAGCAAGATGTTGATGTATCTGCACTAAAATATGATAAAAATAGATTATATACTGATGCACAAGGAGAAGATATCTTTTTAACTGAAGAAGAGTTAAAAGAAAAAGGTAATTATTCTTACTGGAAAAAACTATCTGATGTATATAATCAAGAAAGTATAAATCAATCCTTACAGATGAGATGTGGTAATTGTGCTGCATTTGTTATTACATCAGAAATGAAAGGTTGTATTGAAAAAGGCATATCAGATGTTGAATCAGCTTTAACTGAAAAAGCTGGTGAATTAGGATATTGTCAATTTTTAAAATTTAAATGCGCTGCTGCTAGAACTTGTGAATCATGGGTCGGAGGTGGACCAATTAAAGATGAAGAAGTTGAAGAACGTAAACTAACTAAAAAAGAAAAGAAGGGATTAACAAAATTAGAAAAAGATATCCCAATGAAAAGTTTTAAAAAGCAGTATGGTAAGGATGCTGAAGATATTTATTATGGTACGCTAACTAATTTAGCAAAGAAAAAATATTAAAAAATGGCACAAGATAACTTTAACATCAGTAAATTCTTAAAAGAATCAGTAAAAAACTCTTACACTAATCAAATAGCAGGAGAAGAGAAAAAAGAACTATTAAATGAAAATTTTGTAGGTTTATCTCCAATCAATGCAATACCTCCTAGAGATAAAGAGGATTATGAATTAGCATTTGATAAGTATTTAGGAGAAGAAATAACTGAAGACGAAATCGAAATCGAAGTAGATGGACAATACGATATTGAAGTTGAAAAAGAAGATGAAGAAGATCTAGAATTACCTCCTGTAGCAGTTGATAATAGAGTAGATCATAAAAATCATGGTGTTGATGATGAAGGTAGAATGGCTAAATCACAACTATATAAAATGGCTAAATATGCTGCTGAATTATATAAAATGTTAGAAGATGATACTCAACTAGATGCTTGGGTCCAAGCTAAACTAACAAAAGCTGCAGATTACCTCGGCTCTGTAAAACACTACTTAGAAGGTGAGGAAGCAATCGATATGTTAGGAGAAGAAAAGGATGATGAACATAAAGGATAGAATAAAAAATCTCGTTAAAGATGTATTTAATCAGTTAGAAAAACCACAGTATAAACCTGCCGGCTTAGATGTTTTAACTGACTATCCCTCTTTGTACGAGACTTTAAATGATCTTTTTGATAATCAATATTTTAATTTTGTAAAAACTATTGATTGGGTATCTCCAATACCAACAACATTTAGAATAGTATTAGTTAATGGAGCAGAATTTTACTTAATTTATTCTAAAAACTCATGGATCGCTCAAGTTGCAGGTAAAAAATATTTTTTAATTAAACTACCTCAAAAACAAAGAGCCGTCAACGCTATATCAAGATTATTAAGACATTATTATGTTGATGTTAATAATGATGAGGATAGTGGAGGAGTAAGTATTGAACCACCAGCTGATGATACTCCAGCAGAGGAACCACCAGCTCCAGAAGAAACAGGAGAAGAATAATATGAATAGCTTTAATTTAAAAAAATATTTGTCTGAAAATAAACTTCAAAGAGAATATCATGAAGTTGAAATACCACCTGCAATGATGGAAATTGCATGTAGATGTTTAGATAAAGCAAATATTCCACATCAACCTGATCATCCTAATTCATCAATTACATTTGATAACGAAAGTGATATGCTAAAAGGTAAAGATATTTTTCACTTACTTTATAGAGGAGTAGATCAATTTAATGAAGGTGTAGATATTGATGATGATGAAGCTGATTCAAGAGAAACTTCTGTAGATGATAACGAAACATATTCAGGTCAAAATAGAGATGAGACTGATAATATAGAAAAAATGGGCTTATAATATGGATCCAATTACAAAATTTTTAAATAAAGTTTCACATAAATTTCCTAAAGGGTATCCGGATATTAATGATACTAACGATAGGAAGTTACTAAATACCTTATTAGAAAATATTCTAAAAGAGGAAAAAGCAGATGGAACCACCTCTAAGGAAGAAATCATTCAGATTTTAAAAGATGAGGATTTTACTCCTGAACAATTAACAAGAATACTTTCCTCAGTATCAAGTATAAAATATAAAAAATCTATAATTGACTATATTAAATCAAAAGGTAAAGGTCCTGCTAAGGTAGCTGAGAATATCTACAACAAGATGGTTAATACAGGAGATGCTGCTGTATATGCGGAATATCTAAATAATATGAAAGATTATTCTAGTATTGGTGATAGTGGTAATCTTCTAACACAGTTTGATTTTGTTTCTAAAGATTTAGTAGAATATATTTTACGATTAGAACCATCAATAGGTAGAGTTTCAACTGGTAAAGGTGAAATACTTTTATCAGTAATGCTTAAAGATGTAAGAGATGCTATTTCCGGTGGAGATATTGAAGCTGGTGGAAAGGAAGTAGAAGTAAAAAATAAAGGAGCTGTACCTATGGGTCAAAAAGCTGAATTTAGTGTTAACAGTATGGAAACTGTTTATACTGATATAGAAAAAGAAATTAATCCTAAATTAGCTAATGATATATCACTTAAAGGTGTTGTAAGAAAAAGACCTTTTAATAGATTAGGTATAGTATTTGATGAAATCGCAAAAGAGCAACCAGAAGCTGTAGAAGATTACATACTAGCTATTGATAAAGCACTAAAAAAGAATTACCCAGGTTTAGATTTTTCAAAACTAGATGTAAAATCATATGTAAATGGTAATAGCTTTGATTGGTTAAAATTAGAGCTAGATCTTGCAAAAGAAGTAGTTAAACTTTATATACAAACAGAAGGATTCGAAGAAGTATTTTTCTTAAATGATAATAATGGTAATTATAGAAAAGTAAGTACTAAAACATTAATCGATCAACTTGGTAAAGAAATTAAAATTTATTTTAAAGATGGTTTACCAAGATGGTCATATAACTTTTAATTATTATGTGTAAATGTGGATGTAATACTTGTGATGATAATAAAGCTCCTATTATAAAAGAGGAGAAAAAAGGACTTTTATCTGAAGGTTTAAAGTATCATTTAGAATATAACATCCCCTTATCAGAAAACATCTATCGTATAGGATCAGAAGAATATTGTAAATTATTTCAAGAAGCTCGTAAATTATATAATAAAGGACTAATTGAAGTGAATGATAATGATAAGTGGTATCTAAATGAAAATGTTGGTGAACTAGCATTTTTTGAAGGAAGAAAAGTTATCTTAGATACTCCATTTGAAATTAAAGAAGCTGAATATCAAGGTAAACAAGTTGACCTTAATAAACCAAAAAGAGGAGGAGTAAAAAAGTTTTATGTTTATGTAAAAACTCCCTCTGGTAAAATTAAAAAAGTATCTTTTGGAGGAACTACAGGATTAAAAGTTAAACTTAAAGATCCAAAAAGAAGAAAAGCTTTTGCTGATAGACATAATTGTAAAGATAAAAGAGATAAAACTAAACCAGGTTACTGGTCTTGCAATTTACCAAGATATGCTCATCAGCTTGGCTTAGGTAAAAACATGAATACTTATTGGTAATGGATAGAATAGATAGATTAGTAGAACAATATCTTAAAGAGCTTAAAGAAAAGACTGAAGTTAAACAAGATCCAGATATTAAAGGTAGAAAAGGAACTCAACCAGCTAAATATTATAAAGGATTAAGCAAGTCTACTAAAGCTAAAAGAGATGCTCAGTTTAAAAAGCAGGCTAAAATGTCTGATAAAGATCCTAGTGCATATAAAAAAGCCCCTGGAGATGCTAGAGCTAAGACTAAACCATCAAAATATACTAAAAAATTCGAAAAAATGTTTGGTGAAGTAAAACAAACATTACAAGAAGAAGATAAAGTTACAAAAGCTTTAAAAAATAAAGCAAAAAAAGCTAATGCTCCTCTTTCTGCATTAAGAGCTATATACAATAAAGGTGTAGCTGCATGGAAAACAGGTCATAGACCTGGTGCAGGAATGCATCAATGGGGTTTAGCAAGGGTAAATTCTGTTTTAACAGGAGGAAAAGCAAGAAAAGTTGATGCTGCTCAATGGAAAAAGATCCAAAAATACCGCAAAAACAAGAAAAAGAAGTAGTTTTTACTGATAATTCCTACAAAGATTACTTTATCCGTACTATTTCTGAAGATGTTGATGAAATGTCATTAATATGGCATAAAGATCAATATACTAGAGATATAGAAGTGATACAATCTGATAATTGGCAGTTTCAATTCGATAATAAAGTGCCATTTAAGTTGGAGAATAATCAAAAATTTACTATCTTAAGAGAATGTATACATCGTGTAATAAAAGGAAGCGGTGATTTAATTTTAAAGATAAAGGAACATAAATAAATAAAGATATTTATAAATAATGGAAAAGAAAACTCACAAATACGAAAAATTTAGAATAGTAAACACTGTTTTATTAGCAATTTTAATAATTGTCTTGTTATTAAAAGATTGTGGAAATGGTAATGGAGGACCAACAGAACCTACTATTATTAGAGATACAACAACAATAGTTACTTACGATACTATAACTAATGAAACAGTTAGTTATGTACCACAATACTATGAACGTGAAATTGTAAACTATATTCATGATACAGTTACTCAAATTGAATACAGAATTGAACCTACAGATACAGCAGCTATTTTAGAAGATTACTTCGCTAAATATTATTATGCAGATACAGTTATTCATACAGATAGTTTTACTTTTATTGTTTATGATACTATAACACAAAATCAAATTGCAGGACGATCTTCGTGGTATAATATTTTATACCCTACTATTACAAATACTATAACTGAAAAACACTACATAAATGCATTGGAGGTATACCTTGGTCTTAATTCTGGGTTTGTTGTCAAACCTTTTAATTTGGCTAACGCTAGTATTGGATTAATGTTAAGAACTAAAAAGAGATATATAATAGGAATAAATGGAGGGGTTCAATTTAATCATCAAAATGGTATATTTTCAAACACTACTCCATTTGTAGGAGCAAGCTATTATCAAAAACTCACAAAGAAGTAGTGTCGGATATAAAACAAATAATAAAGCAAGAATATATAAAGTGTGCAACTGATCCTGTACATTTTATGAAGAAGTATTGCTATATCCAACACCCACAAAGAGGTAAAATTAATTTTCATTTATATCCTTTTCAAGAAAGAGTAATGACATTATGGAAAGATAATCCATATTCTATTATTCTTAAATCAAGACAGTTAGGTATTTCAACATTAGGTGCAGGATATGCATTATGGCTAATGTCTTTCTTTGAAAATAAAAACGTACTAGCTTTAGCAACAACTCAAGCTACAGCACGTAACTTAGTTACTAAGGTACAATTTATGTACAACCACTTACCTTCTTGGTTAAAAGTTGATAATGTAGAAAATAATAAATTATCTTTAAGATTAAAGAATGGTTCAAGAATTCAAGCTAAATCATCTTCTCCTGATGCTGCTCGTTCAGAAGCAGTATCTTTATTGATTGTTGATGAGGCTGCATTTATTGATAATATTGGAGAGACTTGGGCAGCAGCTCAACAAACCTTAGCAACTGGTGGTGGAGCATTAGTTTTATCTACACCTTATGGTGTTGGTAATTGGTTTCACAAAATGTGGGTAAGTGCTGAAGAAGGCACAAATAATTTTTTACCTATAAGATTACCATGGGATGTTCATCCGGAAAGAGATCAAGAGTGGAGAGACAGACAAGATTTATTATTAGGAGATCCTAAAAAAGCAGCACAAGAGTGTGATTGTGACTTTAATACATCAGGAGATACAGTATTTCCTGCAGGTCAGTTAACATATATTACAGATGAAACTACTGAGAGTCCAAATGAGAAGAGGGGTATAGATAAATCATTATGGGTATGGGAACCTGTAAATTATTCAAAAAATTATATTATTGCAGCTGACGTTGCAAGAGGTGATGGTCAAGATTATTCTGCTTTTCATATTATTGATATAACTTCGAATACTCAAGTAGCTGAGTATAAAGGTAAACTACCTACATTAGATTTTGGTAATTTATTAGTATCTATTGCAACTGAATATAATAACGCATTATTAGTAGTTGAGAATTCATCTATTGGCTGGGCTGTTATACAAGCTATTCAACAAAGAGGATATAACAACCTATATCATTCTCCAAAAGGTGGTAGCGTTACTGTAGAATCTTTCTTTTCCGAATGGTCCGATCATAGTAAGCTAACACCAGGATTTACTATGAATTTAAAAACTAGACCACTTGCAATATCTAAGTTTTTAGAATTTGTTAACGATAGAAGTGTTACTATTAAATCTAAAAGACTTTTAGAAGAAATGAAAACATTTGTATGGAAGAATGGTAAAGCAACCTCGCAAGAAGGATATAATGACGACCTAGTTATGTCTTTTGCTATTGCAATGTTTATGAGAGATATATCATTAGCTTATAAGTCACAATCTACTGATATGTCTAAAAATATGATGGATGGAATAATTAATACTAAAAATAACAATATTTATACTAATAAACAGTGGGGTGAAAATCCATATAAAGTAGATTTAGATAAAGAAAAAGGTCACGATATTAACTGGCTTTTATAAAAATAAAATATGGCAGATAATAATAATCCAATGCCACCGTATAATGACGGTAAAGATCAAGGACAAATGGGTCCACAAACTGGTATTTTTGCAACTCTAAGAAGATTATTTTCAACTGATGTTGTAATTAAAAATGCAGGTGGAAAGGAACTTAAAGTAGTAGATAGTGATCATATTCAATCTTATGGTAAATATGATACGAATGCTTTAGTAGATAGATTTAATAGAATTTATACCTCAGGACCAACTTCACTATACGGTTATCAGAGTAACTTTAACTATCAATTACTAAGACCACAATTATACTCAGAGTACGATGTAATGGATACAGACGCTATTGTTGCATCCGCTCTTGATATTGTAGCTGATGAATCTACACTTAAAAATGATATGGGAGAAGTATTGCAAATACAATCTTCCGATGATGATATTCAGCAGATTTTATATAACTTATTTTATGATATTTTAAATATAGAATTTAATATGTGGCCATGGGTACGCAATATGTGTAAGTATGGTGACTTCTTTTTAAAATTAGAAATATCTGAAAAATACGGTGTTTACAATGTTATACCTTATTCAGCTTTTCATATTGAAAGACAAGAAGGATGGAATAGAGATAATCCATCTGAAGTAAGATTTAAATATCATCCTCAAGGTATCTCTCAAGGTACAACAGGATTTTATAATGTAACGGGAGCAGCCTCAGAAGATAATAAGAATCAAATTATTCTAGATAATTACGAAGTTGCCCACTTTAGATTATTAACAGATACTAATTATTTACCATATGGTAGAAGTTATCTAGAACCTGGACGTAAATTATTCAAGCAATATACTTTAATGGAAGATGCGATGTTAATTCATCGTATTGTTAGAGCTCCTGAAAAGAGAATCTTTTATATTAATATTGGTAATATTGCACCTAATGAAGTTGAAAACTTTATGCAGAAAGTAGTTTCTAAAATGAAACGAACTCCATACATGGATCAACAAACAGGAGAATATAACTTAAAATATAATATTCAGAACCAATTAGAAGATTTTTATATTCCTGTTAGAGGTAACGATGCTGCTACTAAAATCGAAACTACTAAAGGATTAGAGTATGATGGTATTCAAGATGTTGCTTACTTAAGAGAGAAATTATTTGCAGCATTAAAAGTTCCTAAAGCCTTTATGGGTTACGATGAAAACCTAGATGGTAAAGCAACTTTAGCAGCTCAAGATATTAGATTTGCAAGAACTATTGAAAGAATTCAAAGAATTATCGTTTCAGAATTATATAAAATAGCATTTGTTCATTTATATACATTAGGATATAGAGACGAAAATCTAACTAATTTTAAACTATCTACAACTACTCCTTCTATTATTTATGATCAAGAAAGAGTAGCATTATTAAAAGAAAAAGTTGATCTTGCAGTTCAAATAAAAGATAATAATCTTTTACCAACTGATTGGATTTATGAAAATATATTCCACTTTGGTGAAGAAGAATATCAAGAATATAGAGATCTACAAATTGAAGATGCTAAGCGTAAATTTAGATTATCGCAAGTTGAAGCTGAAGGTAATGATCCTGTTAAAACTGGTAAATCATATGGTACTCCTCACGACTTAGCATCATTATATGGACCTGGAAGATATGGTCAAAAGCAAGATGTACCAAAAGGCTACGATGAAGAAAATCCGGAAGGCCGCCCTAAAGAAAGAGCATCTACAATAGGTACTCAAAATAATAACTTTGGTAGAGATCCGTTAGGAAGTGGAGGCGTCAAGAATGACGTAAATGATAACGGACGTTTAAATCCTAATGCAAAGAGATTTAAGTTTAGTCAAGCAGAAGCAAAAGTAAATAATTTATCAAACAATGGATTATTTAATCGTATTGAATCTAAAAAGCGTGTAATTCTAAAAGAAGAAGACGGGTTATTAGATGAAAATAATATTTTAAACAACGATTAAATATTTATAATAATAAATAAATATAATGGCTAAACATTCGAAGTATAAAAATACAGGTATAATCTTTGAATTACTTGTAAGGCAGCTTACCGAAGATACCATAAATCAGAGATCAAGCAAGTGTCAATCTCTTATTAAAAAATATTTTAATAAATCTACACTACTACCAGAATATAAATTATATAAAAGGATAGTGGAAAAGAAAGAAGAGACTGAATCAAGAGCAAATTTAGTAATAGAATCAACTATTAAATACTCTGAAAAAATTAATCTAGAAGAGAATCGAAAATTAAAATATAATTTAATTAAAGAAATCTCTAACCATTATGATGTAAAAGAATTTTTTAATCATAACATTCCAAACTATAAACCATATGCAGCTTTATATTGTTTAATGGAAGATAATAGATTAGATAATAGTAATTATGAAACTACTTTAAAGAATAAAATTACTTTAGTAGAACATATTACTCAAAAAACAGAAGCTAAAAAAGTAAATAATCAATTAGCTGACTTTTTAGCTGAAGATAAAGATACAAGAAAATTAGTATATCAAGTACTTTTGCAGGAATTTAATTCTAAATATGATGGTTTACTTGATACTCAAAAACAAGCTTTAAGAGAAATTCTTAATAATATTGATAATAAGGAAAGATTAAAATCATTTTATAATTTAAAAATAAATGAAATTAAATCAGATCTTAAACAAGCTATTCTAAATATAAATGATAAAGTAGTTAAAATTAAGGTAAATACATTAGCTGATCTTTTAAAAGAGGCAAGAGTTTATAAGGAAGTAAATGATGAGTCGATTGCTAGACTATTAAAATATTACGAACTACTTGAAGATATTGAACATGGAATCTAAACTAAGAGAAAGAATCCGTAGTCTAATTCAATTAGATGAAGTATCTGCTACAGCAACAGGAGCAGGTTCTTCTGCATTTACCGCAAATACAGGTACAGGAGCTAACTATGCAACACCCTTTGCTTTTAGAAAAGATAAAGATGCTGAAGGAGCTGAACATATTTATTACTATAAACTAGGTTTTAAGCCGGTACCTAAAACTAAACCAAAGTCATTTGACATTAAAAAAATATATTAATGAGCTCATTACAGAATCAATATAACAATATAAAAGAAGGTAAAGGAAATAAAGATGCTCTTTTAAGAGAGTCTAAAAGAATGTTCCCTAACTACATTCCTAACTCAGCTAACTATAATCAAGCTGTAGATATCCTAAAGTCAAGAGAAATTATTAATGAGAATGTAATCGGATTACAAGCTATTAATCAAATTCAACCTACTAAAAAAGAAAATTTTGAAACTGCTTTTGAAAAATTTTTAGCTGAAGAAACTAAAGATGCTAAAGCAACTGAAAGAAAACAATCAAAATTAGTAGATGAACCTCTATCACATCAGTATCCATATCAAGAAAAAGATAGATTAGATAATCAAATATTTGATCAAATTATGTCTGGATATTATACTGAGATGAAAGATCCTAAAAATGTAGATAAAACAGAAGAAGAATTAAAAGCAATTGTCCTTAAGAATCTTGAAAAGGATCCTTTATATTATACAAAAGAAGCACAATTTGGTATTAAAGGTCTCGGATATAGAGATGACGTACCTGGTGCAGGTTTAGTAAAAGAACCAACTGGAAAGTATAAAGCTTCTGGATATGGTGATCTAAAAGAGAGTAAGGAAGTAGCTGAAGCTTCTTCAATCCCAAGTGAAGAATTATTATCATTATTAGATGATATGCTAGAAGATTTAGTAGATACCTCAGTTGATGCAGAGCAAGCAGTTAAAAAGGTAATCAGTATGAACCCTGCACTTAAGCATTATGAAACTGCACTTTTACAACTAGCTGAACCAAAATTCCCATGAAGCAAGTTTTAGTAGAAACGATTAATTTTTCACCTGTTAGAGCACTAACAGAGTCAAGATCTGATAGAGGTAATCCTGTAGTTGAAGGTATATTAGCTACAGTAGAAACTATTAATGAAAATGGCCGTTTTTATAAAAAATCTATTTGGGAAAGAGAAGTAGATAAATATAAACAACTTATAGCTGAAAAAAGAGCATTAGGAGAATTGGATCATCCTGATTCAATGAACATTAATCTTAAGAACGTTTGTCATAACATTACTGACCTTTGGTGGGATGGAAAAAATATTATGGGTAAATTAGAAATCCTACCCACTCCATCAGGTCAAATAGTAAAAAATCTAATTGATAACGGAATTACTTTAGGAGTATCTTCTAGAGGAACTGGTACACTACAACAAAGAGATGGTGTTAATGAAGTACAAGATGACTTTGAACTATTATGTTGGGACTTTGTATCTACTCCTTCTAATCCAGGATCATTCGTACAACCTATAAGAGAATCAAAACAATTAAACATAAAATCTAATATACATAATACAATATCAGAATTATTATGTATGCACGGTCAGTGTGAGATTTAATTTTTTTATATTTCTTACTATATTTATATTATATCACCATCCTAATATGGTGTAATTAATATTATATTTATACTATTATATCTCTACTAGATATAGAATTTCAAAACATTTATTATGGCAACATCTGATATGTTAAGACAAGCTATTGCTGATGCTAAAATCATTAAAGAAACAGCAATTGCTAATGCTAAAAACGCATTAGAAGAGGCTTTTACGCCTAAGTTAAAAGAACTTCTTTCTGAAAAAA
>Ga0208162_1001609_pt1 | contig 11620 bp, 26 predicted proteins | sample CB_VirMetaG_4_FD_184539 | JGI IMG/M metagenome (GOLD analysis project Ga0208162, IMG submission 184539) | Freshwater to marine saline gradient viral communities from Chesapeake Bay - CB_1508_1M Viral MetaG (SPAdes) (version 4) | ecosystem: Environmental > Aquatic > Marine > Coastal | place: USA... | reverse complement strand
AAGAGTCTGCGTTCACAAAGAATGTCAGACAGTTATTTCAAAATACAATAAATTTAAATATTGTAATAATCATAAACCAAAAACTTATCCTCGTATAAAAGGTCGCCAAGCTCCTACTGATTTACAAAACCCTATAAACTGAAAAAAATTTTTTTATTCTATAACTATATCTACAGTGCAAGTAGGGCATAAACCATCAATAAGCTGGTCCTCCCAATGAGGGTTCCAACATAGGTCACAATCTACAACAGGTATATCATCACTCATATCAGTACTATAGCACACCCTAGACTAGCTAGGGCAACAAGGGAGGAATACATTGAATAATGTATACTCTTAGTATATCATCTAATTCTTGCATAAGTTAAAATAAGTATTATAGTTAAATTATAAACAAGGCAATCAAAAGTTGTTACAGGTGAAGTTGGCATCAGGAGTCAGAAAGCTGGGAATCGGTCATACGATACACTAGAAAGGCAAACCCAGTACCCGAGGACAACACAGAGATTTCTTTCAGGCTTACCCACTACAATAGCCTGTTACGACCAAATCCCCCTACACCTACTACACTAACTTATATGAAATGCACAGAGTGCAAAGAACCACTCAAACAAGCAACCAGTAATTCTTATTACTGTGTTTCTTCTTTATCTAGATGTTCACAATCAACCAAGATTGTGTATATTACAGAATAGTAATTACACACTTTTTTCATACAGTTTGTTCTACTTACATATAGTGTTCCTACAATATATATAGTAAGCTGTCATATTGATATATGCATTATGTTTTACTTGCTTTATTGGTAGTTTTTACCAATACTAAGTTAGTCTAAATACATTACTAGAACATCTGTTCTATTGTGTAGTAATTATGAATGGTTCTGTAAGAGAGGTGGGCTTAATTGATAATAACAACCCCCTATACCTTTTTAGAACTCTCCCCCAAAATCTAAACCAATACTTTAGATAAAATATTACTTAAATACTTGTAAATAATTATTTACATAGTAAAGTTAGTAGTAACAAAACAAAGGGAGGGACAATGTCCAATACAAGAATAGCTAAGGAAGTATATTTAAATTCTACAGTCTTTAAATCTGTAGCAAATAGAAAAACTTTTAAAGCTGATACAACAATAAACGACTGTGCGAAGTTAATAGATGAAACACTGGAACGCGTTAGCAAATACGACTTTGTTACAAATGATGACAAAAGAGAAATTGTTAATTGGGTTTTAGGATTCTACTCGGAAGATTTCGAGAATTGGTTTACGAATCAAAAGCTAGAAATCTACAGATATACAGACAAAAAGTTACAAGAAAACAAATTAGGTATCGCACCTAGTTTTATATAAATTAGATTCTATTGAGAGAATCTAAAATTTAGATGTAACAAAACTAAGGGAGGTTAGTAAATGAAAAAACTATTAGAACTATTAGAGCAGTATAGAACGCTAGAAATATCTTATCTAAGCTACTGGCAAGATGAAGAATATTATACAGCAGAAGATACAGTTCAAGCAAAAGAAATAATTAACTATGGTATCAATAACCAATTTGCAGTATATGTAAATGGTGAAAGATTTACTGGGTTAATCTAAGGAAAGACTATAAAATAACAACATCTAAAAAAAGAATCTAAATTTTAGATGTTACAAATAAGGGAGGTTAAGAAAATGACTAAATTTGAATTTGTTACATTATGCAATGAAAATTTAATTTATCCAGGATTAGCGTTAGAGAATGAAAACATTGTTAAAGCTCTAACTAATAGAAATGATAAGTTAGTTAAAAAATTAATACTAGAAGAATTTTAAATAAGATAACTAAGGAGGAATAATGTACGAAAAAAATAATTTAAGAGATTTACACGATTGGTCTTTAAATGGTCATAGTTGTTGGGAGGATTTTGTCAAAGTCGCTCACAATGATTTTTATAGCGACCCGATAGATTTTAAGACTTATGGATATATTGAATTAGAACTATTTGGAAAGTGTCTAGGTATCTTCTCAAATAATGGTTATGATGAAGTAACTAGATTAATTGATGAAGTCCTAGAAGAAATAAAAGAAGAAGAAACAGAAACAGTATAACTCCCCTTTGTTATACAGTACGACAGAAGGCCCCTTTATGCCCTAAGGGGCTTTTCTGTACCTATAAGAGCAATAATCTAATCATGGTACTGTATACCCCTAACACCAAACCACCCCCTTAAAACGCATTTAAACGCATACAATATATAGTGGTGTGTATAGGGGTATTTACATAGCAGAATACAAATATAATGCAAGTCAATTAAATATTATTTGTAGTTAGTTGTTTACATAGTAAATAGATTATGATACTCTATTAATAATTAACAAAGGAGAACATGGAAGAATACAAATACACTTATCAAAAAGATAATCTAAAGACTACAAAGTTAGAACATTATGATGGAATAAACATAGTAAAACAAGACATAGAGAGAACATATCAAGATGAGAAATCTTGGTCTAAGGTTTCCTATACTGCTAAAGGTTGGTGGGGTAGTGATAACTTCAGACTACGCAGAGATAAGAGAGTTAACAGATACAACAATGATGGAGCTTGGGAAGTTTCTTGGTCTAGTGGTGGCTTTGATGACAAAATAGGAATAGTTGACAGATTAGAAACAGTACAACAAATTATGGAAGATATGAAACACTTCTTAGAATATGGAGAGTTTTTATTCAATGATGAAACAAAGCAGGAGGAAGAATAATGCCTAAAACATATTGGATTAAGTTCAACAACAAGGACTTTAAACAAGACAAGGAATTAGTTTACAAGATGTTAACTGATTTACGATTAGAAGAAATAAACAAGGAGGAAGAATAATGTCTTTTAATCCAGACAGTAGTTTAGCAAAGATAAAACCAGAGATTTTAGAACAATGGGACTATGACAAGAACAGTTTAAATCCAGATAAGGTTGGATTTAGTTCTGGCAAATTTGCATACTGGTTATGTGATGAAGGACATAGTTTTGAGCAGAGGATTGGAGATAGATGGAGAACAAAATATGGGTGTAAAGAATGTAGTCCATATTCTTTAGGAGATAATAATATGTTGTCCATGGTTTACCCCGAATCGTTAGACCAATGGGACTACAACAAGAATAAGAAATTACCACAAAATTATGGGTACAAATCCAAAGCAAAAGTTTGGTGGACTTGTGAAGAGAACCACAGTTTTGAACGAGCTATTTATAAACAAGTAGAATCAAAAATTAAATGCAATGTATGTCATAGTTTACCATTTCAATATCCAGAGATTGCAAAGGAGTATCACCCAACAAAGAACAACAGAGATGTTAACACCTTAACTTCATGGAGTAAATTTAATTCATGGTGGCTATGTTCAAAGGGACATGAGTATCAGTCAAGTACTGGAGATAGAGTACATAAAACCTCTGGTTGTCCTTTTTGTTCTGGAAAACATGCAACACCGGAGTATAATTTAAAAGTACATAGTCCAGAGATTGCTCAGTATTGGGATTATACAAAGAACAGTACAACGCCAGAACAAGTGACACCTAGTTCACACACTAAATATTGGTGGACTTGTAATAAGAATCACAGTTATGAAGATTCTCCTAATACAAAACAAGAAAAACCAAATTGTCCAAGATGTTTTGACCTAGATGTAAAGGGTTACTTTTACTTATGTGAAGATAAAACTGGTATCAAATTTGGTATTGCTAAAAATATCAAGAGCAGATTAAGAAGTCATAACAACTTACATAATCTAAAAACTATTGGATATATAGAGTTTGATAGTTATTACGAGGCAAAACAATTTGAAAAACAAGTTAAGAAATTTGTATCAGAAAATAGTTTATACAGGAGAGTACATAAAAAATGGAGAGCAAGTGGACAAACAGAAGTTATATCTAAATTAAAACTATCAAGAGTAATTGATTTAGATATGTTTGGTTTTCTTTGGTTAATGGAAATAATAAAGGAGAAAGAATAATGGCTAATTTATTTAATGGTTATATAAATTCTTATGAGTTGTTGGATTTTTTATCCGATAAGTTACAAGATGAGTTGAACAGAATAAATACAGAGAAGAAAAGAAGTATCAGTTCATGGAGTGATATTAGATACGCAAGGTATGATGAGCAACGAGTTGTTTATCTACAGCAACACAAGTATCTACAATCTTTATACAGAGAGTTAGAGAAAGGAGAGATACTAGATGACATGGCGAAAGAAGGAACAAAAGAAAAAGATGATGACTTACGATTCAATAGATGGTAACATGACAATAGATAACGAAAGAAGTTATGAGTTATAAAGTAATTAGTATTTCTATCTATGGAGGTCAAATGGAGTATGAATTTGACACACTAGAGGAAGCACAAACTAAGGTACGAGAACTTAAAGACCCTAGTTCAATGTCAGCTTTCATAGTAAAACCCATAGTAGAAAAAATAAGTTAACTAAATAACAACAAGAGGAGAGAAGATGACTACATGGTATAGCCAATTCATTGGTTTATTTATAGCAACAGTTTGTATTTCAATTATCTTATATATATTTCTGTATACAATTACAGAGTTATTGTCAGAGATAAGGAATATAATAAGAGTCAATAGATATGAGAGAGGAGAGAACAATGCAAAACACTAAAGAAATTGAGCAAGTATTTGATGAACTAAACGCAAAAAATTTACAAAGTAGATTAAAAGACATCAAAGGATTACTATATTCAGCACAATCAGAAGTAGAGATGCTAACTAAACAACGAAAAGTATTAGTAGTATTAGGTTTCAATAGTGGTTTATCAATCATAAAGATTGCAGAGCTACTAGGAATAACAAGACAGAGAGTGTATCGCATACTTGACGCAACAAACGAGGAGGAATAATGGATAAAGAAACCCAAAAGAAATTGACTAAAGACTTTCCTAAGAGTGTTGTCAAATCAGCACCAGCAGGTAAGTTTGGCGACTATGTACCACACCACATTTACACACAAAGATTAGTAGATGTTATTGGTGGAGGTTATGACTTTACCTTTGAAGAAACTAGAGATAAAACTGGTGCAATTATTGGTGCTAAGTGCAGACTGTATATTAAATCAACAGACCAAACAATAGAAGAAGTTGGAGATGTTGATATGAACGCAGTCAAACGAAACATAACTGAATCAGAGATACTAAAACTTGCAGTATCAGATGGTATTAAAAGATGTTGTATGAGATTAGGTATTGGCTTAGAGTTGTGGACTGGTGGAGTTACAGAAGAAGAACACTACGCAGTACAACAACCAATACAAAAGACAGGCACAATTAAAGATGTTGTTATTGACAAAGAAGAACAAGAGTCATTAGAGAAAGCTAAACAAGATTTTGTTAGTGACATTGAATCTAATCCTAATAACAAGCAAGACTTAGCAATGTTTATGGAGGCAACAGTCAAGGATGAAGCAAAGAGAGAACAGATTAAGAAAGACATATACAATGATGTAGTTTCTAAAGGTTTTCCAAAAGATGTAAATGATTGGGATAGTTCACAACTAGATATATTTAAAGATTTAGTTTTTGAGTCTAACGAAAGTAACACAAAGCAATCAGATATAGAAATAGTTGAGGAAGTGTTTGGAGAAGTGCAAGACAACTCTCCTAAGAAATGTCCACAATGTAACACACAAGGAAATATTGAGGACAATAGAGAGAAGAAAGCAAGTGACCCTAAGTTTTCCAAAATACCAGACTTTAGTTGTTCACAATATGGAGAAAGTAATGGTTGTGGATGGGCTAGTTGGATAGGTAATGATGATTGTCCGACAGAATGGCTTTAGAATCAATAGGAGAAACTTTTGCAGTAGAGAAATTAAAAGCTAGACTGCAAGAGAAATTTCCTAACTACAATTTTGATGTTCCATCAGAACCTGATACAAAGTGTAAGTCAGCACATTACTGCAAGACAAACACCATAAAGTATACAGATACAGAAGGAAATCTATACTGTGGGTTGAGATTTAAGTTACAAGATGACAATAATCCTTATGCTTGGGAATGGGCTACTTGTCACGCATTACTGGAGAAGAAAAAAGTAGAAAACAATGACCAAGAATTACCATTCTAAAGACATTGATAAAATTGCCAGACAGGTTGCACTAAACTTGCAATCACTTATGGCAATAGTAGAGTTTGACTACAACAGATACGAGAAGTGCATGGTATGTGGTGAGAAATACAGACATCACATTGATGGGCTTCCTTGTGAAACTGATGCAGTTAAAAAAGAAATAGTAAAGAGGAGATATTATGATAGACACAATGTTAAGCAAAGCAACTGAAGGTATGTTGATTGCAGAGTTACTAAACAGAAAAAATGAGAAAGGTGTTCCATTCTTTATGGGTAAAAGCATATTGCTAACTAATGGACAACAACAACTACTAGCAATTCTTCCTAACATACAGATACTTACAACACTTGAAGAGGAAGAATAATGTATAGACCTTTACCTGATTATTTGACTATACAACCTAGCAAGATAGAAGGTTTAGGTCTATTTGCAATTAAAGATGTACCAGCTTACGAAGTTATAGGAATGACACACGCTAAATGGTATGGAGAACCTGATAACTTACTACGAACACCACTTGGAGGGTTTATTAATCATAGTGATAGACCTAACTGTGAGATACAAGGTAGGATGACACGACATCTTTATACATTGCAAGATATAGAAGCAGGTACAGAGCTTACAGTTAAGTACACAATGTACACATTAGAGGAGGAATAATGAAAACATTAGATAATGTATTAGAAGAATTTACAGGTAACTGGAGAGGTTATAGTTACTATTACGATAAACAATTAAGCGATAAAAGAAGAACAAAAGATACTAGAAGAAAGTATCTTATAGAACAAGCTAATCATAGAAGAACTAATTTTGTTCGTAATTGGCATGGTAAATTTTATTATGGAGAATACATTCCTACTGATGAAGAATTATTTTATAGTAATAATAGTTGGTCTGAAAAAATTATAAATTTTATTTGTCATTATGAATACGATTTTTTGTATAGGAATTTTTCAGATAGACAAAGTAAAACTTTGAAATGGCTTTTCCAATATCATATAGAAAGAGCAAACGATATTAAACAAAAGAAAGTTAAAAAAGATAAATTAGAACTTGCATTAAGTCAATTACATAAAGAAGATTTAGTACAACTTTTAATGTTAAAAGATAAACATTTACAAGATATGACCACGAAATTTAAAAAATTTGAAACTAATTATGTTGAAAATGAACAGAAAACTATAAAAGCAAAGCAAAAAATGAGAGCCTATAGAGGTCTTGCTTGTGTAGTTTTAGATATGGATGTACAAACTGTAAATAAAATATTAGATAATGTTAGAAAAAACAAAGTTACTTTACAAAAAGCATTAGGAAAATAATTAGAGGAGGAATAATGGATAAGTATGACAATACTTTTGAAGAAAGAAACAAAAAAAACAAATACGATATGGCTGATGAAGCTATGCAGAACTACTTAAAAAAAGAAGGGCTAGTTGAAAAGAAAGACTGGTTGAAATTAGGAACAGAACCTAAGGACACACCCGACATGAAGATGATGTGGTTAGCTTTACAAATACTTCTTATGCCTGATTATATTTTTGTGATGAAAGGCAAACTTTATATTGCAGAAGTAAAAGGCACACTTAAATTTAAAGAGAGTGACTTTAATAAACTAACAGAGATGTATAACAAAGCAGAAAAGTATGACAATGTACGAGTAGGCGTAACTTATTTCGCACATCCTGATGCTGACCCTGTTTGGTTGTCTTATACTAAGATAAAAACACAATGGAATTATGATAAAATACCTATGCAGTACTATCCAGAGCTTGACTTTGAAGGAAACAAGAAAGCATATAAGGTATTATTAAATAACTAAAAAGCCTATAAACATTGAAGATTTACTCCTCTTAGGATTCGTTTTAAGAGGAGTATTTTTATGAGTGGCACTATGTACCACAGAAACTAGACAATTCTTAGGTTATCCCAACCTTTTTTATTTACTGTGAATGTTAAGACACCAGGATGTGACCACATACCAGACCGAGCAGTAAAATCTATACTCTTATCTAATGATGGTGACTGAAACCAAGTTCTATCTCCCTGTTGCTTAGCTCTGAAGTGATGATAGTGACCTGTAACTAAAATCTCACACTCTCCAGCGGGTAAAAATCCATACATCTGACCTTTCCACCAAGATTCTATCTTAGCTTCTGCGTTACCACCACCACCACTCATGTGACCATGTGTCATACCAACCTTTACACCTTTAACATCTAACACTTGATGAAATCCTGTTGGTACTTCTACCTTTACCTTCTTGTATCTTGCAGGATTAGCTTTCATTATCTCTTCACATATCTGTAAGTGCATTGTGTCAGAGTTATCTAACCTGTTAGTTGTGACTTGTCCTTTAGATGACCTTGACATCTCACCATGATTACCTGGTACACCTGCTAGTACTAGCTTGTCAGCAAGTGGTAGAAATGTATCTATTGTTTTCATAATAAGACTTCTTGCTAGTGCGTACTGCTCTATCAAAGTAAGTTCTATATTGTGTGGTTGCGAGTCATAGAAACCATAACAATTCTCTGTTAAATCACCAAGTCCTACCATATATATCTCATTGATAGCAACATTTGCCTTACGCAGTTCCTTAATCCTGTTTACTGCATCTTGTAGGGCAACCTCGTAGCGTTTAAGGGTGTTTTCAACGCCATAATCTTTCTTACCTAACTGCCAATCAGCCATAAAAAACATAAAGGCTGTGTCACCACCACTATATTTAGCTTTAACTGGTGCTTTCTTCTTAGCTTGTTTGAATAATTCTTGGAAATACTTGTCGTGACCCGGTACTTTCTGCTTAACAATGCCTTTAAAAGCAAAGAATGTTTCTACTTGACCACCTTTTAGCTGTGTATTCCATGATGATGCACGAACTGTGCCCACAATTTCGTACTTCTTAGGGTCAAATCCCCAATCTCTAAGTATCTCATCATATTTATTGTGGTAGTTTGGGTCAGTACCTACATGAGTAAGCTCACCCATACCTGTTTGTGGATTGATGTCATATCCAGGTTGCCAACCAGACTTGTAGAAGTTGTTACCTAGTTGTTCACCAGTATATTTCTTTTTCTTGGGCATCATACCTCCTGTTCCCTGTTACCAATAGTATACAGAGATGGTATGACAATTAAAGGTTTAACTTATTTTTTTCTTTGCAAATGTTTTGATAACAGATAAAGCTGCTCCACCACCTGCAATAGCTGCAATTTGTAGTGAGTTTATGTCAACTCCAACGATTGGGCTGATGGTTAAAGCTCCTATGAATCCTTCAATGAAGGTCCATACTGCTCTTTCTAACATATCTTTTAGTTCTGGTGTCATTGTATTAAGTTTCCTAACTTTAATTTTCTCTCTATGCTTTCTAGTTTAACAAGAATTTTGTCTAATTTACTTTCAAAACTAGTTGGTATGTACAGATTATCAGATGATTTGTTATCTATGCTAGGACTTTTCTCCTCTATAATCCATTGTCGCCAGGCATCTCCAGGACATTGTGTCTGTTTAAAAGAACTATGTGGTCTTAGCTCTCCACCGACTTGTTCATAGAGCCATTTGACAGATGCAATAGCTTTATCTGAAGGCTTGTCGGTAGGATTGGAGCCACCAAGCCAACACACAGCAACATAATGCTTATTGTTAAAGTTAATTTCTTCACGATTGTTACCACCTTGTGCTGCTGATCTGTTTCCAAATCCTCTGCCTTCATATATCTGTCCTGTATCTCCTACTAAAAAGTTATATGCTACATCATTCCAACCTCTATCTTCTTGATGCAGTCTTTGTATTGTTTTACACTGATCCATCTCTGCCATATTGCCAACAGCAGTAGGATAAGCTGACCAATGTACGACTAAACCTTTTACTTCTCCTAGTTTAGAGAAAGATTTCTTATTAGGTTTAGCACCCCATATATCTCTTGCAGTTACTTTCATTATCTATTACTTTCTAACCAAGTAATTCTATCATCAAGTGTGTCTATTTCCCACATTCTTTGTTCTAAACCTTGTATTTGTGTTTCAAGTCTGACAGATTTGCTATTAAGGTCTGTCCATTCCCACTTCTCTGGTATATATTTCTGGTCTAAATCCCAACCACTATCCATAACATCTTGTCTGATACTATTTATCTCTGATTGTAAGTATGCAATTTGTTCATTGGCTCTACCTAAATTACTAGCTGCCATTTCTAAATCATTAATCTTTTCATACAGTACTGCTATATCATTAGAAACCATTGTGCTTTCTTTTAAAGCACTGAACTCATACTCTATATTATTCATCCTGTCATCAATACCAGTTAATGTAGTAAGTACAGCATTAAGTGATTGTATTCCTGCACCAACAGATGACATAAGAGCTATGCCTGTTACGACTAAACCTATATTATCTCTTATTTTTTTTAGCATTTTTATTTCCTATTAACAGTGCTATTAAAAGCTCTATCAACTACCTCCACAACAGCCATTACCACAACAGTCCATACTATCCTCCTAACTTAATGAGAACATCTGTTAACGCAGAGTTTAGTTCTCTTTCTCTCATAGCTAGACCTACAATATTTTCTTCTAGCTTTTGTATCTGTATCATATACACTGCAACTTGTGATTGCAATGTATTGACTGTGTTAAATAACCAAGCAACTAATGCAGCAAGTCCACCTTGTAATACTTGACTTAGGTTTACTTGTGCTTTCATTACATTGTTAAGCTACCAACAATTAATATAACTGTGGCAACTAATCCTAATACTTTGTAAAATTCTGATTTATCCAATTTGTTATCTAGTTTTTCTTCTAGTCTGTCTAATCTTTCTATGACCAATTTTAATAATTCCTTTTGTGTGAAGCCACTGTTGTTATTACTCATTGTTATGGTAGGTCCTCGTGTGTTAACCAGTCCCATTCTTTATCATAGGACATACGATTATCCCAATCGTAATCACTTATTCTTTTAATAAATCTGAGAGCTTCTTTTAAAAAATAACCTAAAAGAAATCCAATTAAATAATCCATAACAAAGATTATATCATAGTTGTTTAAACAGGTTTAGGATTATCTGATTTAACTTGTGCAATGTGGTCAGCCCAAGTGGTTGTACCATTGACACCATCCCAGTACTGCATATCTAGTTGGTCTTGTACAGAACCATAAGCCTCTTGCCTTGCTTGTATATAACCAAACTGTTGTGTATCCCACTTGCTGTTAGCCAAGTCTGTTACAGCTTGTGCATAATCAGCATCTGTAAACTCTAGTCTTTCATTATTAACTTGTTTATACATTGGCTTAGCAGCTTCTATCTCTGTTGTAGCTTCTACTGTTAGTTCTTCTAATGTTGCCATATCTCTCCTATCTTAACAGACTTTTATTTCTTTACTTCTTTAAACCATATAACTTAAATGTACCACTTGCTATGTTTCCACTTTGCATAAAATATTGAACACCATCTGTGGCTTGACTGACTGTTAAAACTCCACCACCTTGAAATCCTCTTAAATGT
>Ga0208162_1001608_pt1 | contig 11625 bp, 14 predicted proteins | sample CB_VirMetaG_4_FD_184539 | JGI IMG/M metagenome (GOLD analysis project Ga0208162, IMG submission 184539) | Freshwater to marine saline gradient viral communities from Chesapeake Bay - CB_1508_1M Viral MetaG (SPAdes) (version 4) | ecosystem: Environmental > Aquatic > Marine > Coastal | place: USA... | reverse complement strand
GTTCTTTATCTCCTGCTGATGTGATGGGAGTAACAGGAATTTCTTTAAATTCAAATGTTGGTTCTGTTATTGCAAAATCTGATTTTACTTCAACACTTACCGGTCAAGAAGTAACTGCCTCTGTTGGTTCTTTAACACCTGCTGATGTAGTAGGTCTAACTGGACAGTCTGCAACTGCATCTGTTGGTTCTTTAACACCTGCTGACGTAGTTGGTATATCAGGTGTAAGTGCAACAGTATCTGAAGGTTCTATAGAAATTTCTACAAATCCTATAGTTGATCTAATAGGTCAATCAATAACTTCATCTACAGGAACATTAAACCCTGCAGATGTAATGGGTATATCTGGAATATCTGCTACAATTAATGTAGGCTCTATAACAAATGTAATTAATACTATTGCTAGTCCTATAGGACAACAAAGCACTGTTTCAGTGGCTATTTTTGGAACATCAAAAGGTTTTGGAATACAAGCTTACGAACCTGTTGACACTGGTTCAAATTCATCGTATACAGATGTTGCAACAGGATCAAATACAATATATACTGACGCTGCATAGGAGATAAATTATGGCATCAACTTATAATGAACTTGGTATAGAACTTATGGCAACTGGCGAAAATGCCGGTACATGGGGAACTAAAACAAATACCAACTTAGATATTATTCAACAAGCTATCGCTGGTTATGCAGCTCAAGCAGTAACTGATGGTGGCACAACAGCTTTAACAATTACTGATGGATCAACTAGCACATCTGTTGCTAGAAACATGGTTCTAAAATTAACAGGTGCATTAACAGGTACATCAACTGTAACTGTTCCTGATTCCGTAGAAAAATTATACATTGTAGAAAATGCTACAACAGGTTCTCAAACAGTTACATTTAAAACTGAATCTGGAACAGGTGTAAATTTTACTTCAACTGGATATAAATTTTTATATTCAGATGGTACCAATATTGTAGAAATTGGATTAACTACGTCTCCGGCTGGAACAGTAGGTCAAGTTCAATACAACAATTCTGGAGTTTTTGGAGCTATTTCTGAAGGGACTTCAGGGCAAATATTAACATCAACAGGTGCGGGATCTGCTCCAACCTTCCAAGATAATACTGCAACATCAACAGGAAAAGCTATTGCAATGGCAATGATTTTCGGATAAAAGGAGACAATTATGGCAAACCCAAATATAGTAAATGTAACTTCAATTCTAGGCAAAACGGATACGTTTGCCTTAGATACTACTTTAACAACAACTTTGTTAACTGCAGCAACAGATAAAGTTTACAAAATTAATTCAATCATTGTTGCAAACATCGATGGCTCAAATGCTGCTGATGTAACCATTGCATACAACGATCAAACAAATACTAGAGCAATCGCAAGTACAATTTCGGTACCGGCAGATTCTGCTTTGAACGTTATTGATAAAAATACTGGCTTCTATCTTGAAGAAGGAGATTCAATTGAAGGTGGTGCTAGTGCTAATGGTGATTTAGTTTGCACAATATCATATGAAATATTAGACGACGCATAATAGGAGGTCAGTTAAAATATGGCACACTTTGCTGAAATAGAACAAAAAACTGATCCAACAGGTTTCACTACAGATCAAAAATGGATTGTTAAAAGAGTTGTAGTTATAGGAAATGATGTTCCTGCAGGTTTAACTACTCTTGGTCAAAACGATATGCATCCTGATGGTGAATCATATTGTAAAAAACTTTTCAAAGGTGGAGAGTGGAAACAAACTTCTTATAACAATAATTTTAGAAATAGATTTGCGGGTAGAGGTTCGGTATACGATGCTGAAAATGATGTATTTTATTCTCAACAACCTTTTGCTTCTTGGACGTTAAATACAACAGAGTGGATATGGGAAGCACCAGTTGTTATGCCTACTATGGAACAACGACAATATACTCATTCAGACGGAAATCCAGCTACATATCGAATAGAATGGAGTGAGGCTAATCAAAAATGGATTGGTTTTGGAGAAGAAGGCGCTCAATTTGAATGGAATCCAGACACAACATCATGGAGTGCTGTGTAATATTAATTTAAGGTTAAAACATGGCAATAAACAAATTATCTACATCTAAAGGAAAAATCAGAGGAGTAGCTAACTGTGCTTCTGCTGGTAAAGAAAAACTAACTCAAGTTTTATCCTCTACTTCTTGTGGAACTTTAGGTTCAGGAACTAGATTAGCTCACACACTAGTTGTTGCTGGTGGTGGAGCTGCTGGAATGGATAATTCAGGAGGCGGCGGAGCTGGAGGCGTTATTCTTAATACAAATGTCCCTGTTTCAGGCGGAGCAAGTTATTGTATATCTGTTGGAGCTGGAGCTTCAAGAAATCCTGCACCTGGAAGTGCAGCAGGTGGAGATGGAACTGATTCAACTTTAACTCTTGGTGGTACACCTTACACTGCCGTAGGTGGTGGAGGAGGTGGAGCTAGTCCTAAATGTGGAAGATCAGGAGGATCAGGTGGAGGTGCTGATGCACCTGGAACTGCAGGAGCAGGAACTTGTGGTCAAGGTAATCCAGGAGGAAATGCAGGTCCAGATTTAGGTGGAGATGCTGGTGCTGGCGGTGGAGGATATACTGCTGCTGGAGGATGTGCAACAGGAAACTGTGGAACTCCAGGAGGACCAAGAGTTGCTGGAGATGGTGGAGCAGGTATATCCGTTTCAAGTTTTTTTCCAGGAGCATCAGTTTGTGCTGTTGGAGGAGGCGGCGGAGGCGCTGCTGGACCAGGTAGTGCACCAAATGTAAGAACAGGCGCTGGCGGATTAGGCGGCGGTGGAGATGGATCTACAACAGGTGGAAATGACGGAACAATTAACACTGGAGGCGGTGGTGGATCTGGCGGAGGACCAGGAGCTTCTTACGATTCAGGAGGCGGTGGATCTGGCGTTGTCATGATCAAAGAATTAAATAATAGCAGAGGTGTTTGGCCAATGAAACAACACTATGAAGCACAAAAATGTGGAGCGTGGCCAGATGGATCTATTATTGAATCAGTTACATTAGATTATTTAGTTGTCGCTGGCGGCGGAGGCGGTAAAAGTTTTGGCGGTGGAGGCGCTGGAGGTTATAGAGCTTCTGGTTATGGTCCTGCGCCATTACAAGGATGTGCAGTTGTTGTATGTTCTGCATCAGATTATACGATTACAATTGGTGCTGGAGGCGGTAACGCTTGTGGTACAGCTTATCCTGCTCCACCTGCTAGTCCACCAGATTTATCAGGTGAGGGTTATGGTAATCCATCAAGTTTTGATTCTTATATTCAATCATCAGGCGGTGGTTATCCATTAAATGCATCTTGCGGAAGCCCATGGAATGCTAACAATGCAGAAAGGGGTGGACCTGGAGGTTCAGGTTCAGGAGGATATCCATCTGCAATTGGTGCTAAAAGACCAGGAGGTGCTGGTAATATTGGAGGTTATACTCCACCAGAAGGAAATAGTGGTGGTACAGGAGGTTATCCAGATAACCAAGGTGGCGGAGGCGGTGGCGGAGCTACAGCTTCAGGATCACCTAATCCAGGACAACCAGGAGGACCTGGAGGTGCGGGTGCTCCAAACTTAATTACAGGTGTTGCATGTTCAGCTTACGCTGGAGGTGGTGGAGCTGGTACTGATAGAGGATACCCAGGAATTTCAGGAGGAACTGGTGGATCTGGTGGCGGCGGTAACGGTTCTCCAGGAGACCCTAGTGGTGTTGCTACTTCAGGTGCTGCTAATACAGGTGGCGGAGCTGGAGGTGGTACAGGAGGTCCTACTGCTTATGGCCCTCCAACTTATCTAAACCCGGCAGGACAATCTAAATATGGTTCAAGAGGTGGTTCAGGTATTGTGGTTGTTAGATCACCAGCAGGTCATCCATTAAGTGTTACACCTGGTTGTAATACTGTAAGTTGTGTTTGTGGAGCAACGGTAGCTAAATTTATTGTTTCTGGAACGTTGACTGTTAACTAATTTATAGTTATATAAACCTACACCATGTAGGTGATAAAATTTAGAAAGTAAATAATTTAATGGGTTTTAGAATTGTAGATAATTTTTTAAGCCAAAAAAGTTTAGATAATTTAAGTAAAAAATTTAATCTTTTAAAAAAAGATAACATACCTGTTATGTGGTTTGAAGAAGATTATAATAATAACGTCTTTCTTAAAGAAGCTTCAAAAATTTATAATTTTTCAAAATATAAAGGATTTGAACAATGGAGTCATAATAATACTCAATGCAGTCCTCATGTAGATAAAGATGAAGGATACTTTAAAAGAACTTCAGGTAAATTAAAATTTCCAATATGTTCTATTATATTTTATGTTGAAGTTAAAAATCTTAAAGGTGGACAATTAAAATTAGAAAACGATACAATAACACCTAAATCTAATAGATTGGTTATATTTGATCCAGGTATATATCATTCTGTAGAAACATTTAAAGGAACTAGAAAAACATATTTAATAAATCCTTGGAATTATAAACCTGAAACATTTAATTATGAAACTATATAAAAATATATTAAAGGAAAATGATCGTAAAAAAATATTAAAGTTTATAAAAACTAAAGTAAGATATTTTGGTAAAAATGTTCCAGGGTTACAAACTGAAATGAATTTACATCATTATCCTGAAATGTCAGTTTTTTATAAAACTTTACTAAATAAATATATAAAAAATATGACTATACAAAATTCTTGGGGTAATTACTGTGAAGGAGATGAGATTAATTGGCATAATCACCCTACTTGCAGATTGTCAGCTGTTTACTTTTTAAAAAATCCTGATAGTTTAGGAACCATATTTAGAAATGAAGAATTTAATTATGATAAAATTATTTCAACAAAGTGTCCAGAAAACTCTTTACTTGTTTTTGATGGTGGAAAAACACATTCTCAACCTTATTCACCTAAAAAAATTAAACGTTATACGATTGCGGTAGATTTAATATGAATTTAAAAAATGCTTATTGGTATTTTACAAGTCAATTAGGAGATAACTTCTGTGATGAAGTTATACAATTAGGGAATTCAAAACAGGAAAAGATAGGAGTTACAGGTGGGGCTTCTGATAGAGTAAAGAAAAGAAAACCTGGAGTAAATCCTAATAGTGTAGAAAAATTATTAAATAAAAAAGAGTTAAAATCTTTAAAAAAACAAAGAGATTCAAATGTTGTGTGGTTAAATGATCAATGGATTTATGATGAATTAATTCCATTAATAGCAATGGCTAATCAAAATGCAGGTTGGAATTTTCAATATGATTATTTTGAGGCAATACAATTTACAAAATATAAATTAAATCAATTTTATGATTGGCATTGTGATCCTTTTCCTGATCCTTATGTTAATCATAGTAATCCAAATTTTCATGGTAAGACCAGAAAAATATCAGCTATTCTTCAACTATCAGACCCAAAAGATTATAAAGGTGGTGAGTTAGAAATACAACCAAGAATTCACAATGATCCTAGTCACGTTATGCAAACAAAAAAACATTTTAAACCTAGAGGTAGTTTTATAGTTTTTCCATCTCATTTGTGGCATAGAGTTAAACCTGTTACAAAAGGTACAAGATATTCACTAGTGTTATGGGGATTAGGATATCCATTTAAATAAATATGTATAGTTTAGAAAGTTATATAAAAACATATTCTTTATTTAGTAAAGATTTTTGTAATAAAGCTATTGAAGAATTAAAAAAAGTTGAATATGAAAAAGGTGAATATTACAATCCTACCACTAAAAAAACATTTTCAAAGAAACAAGAAGCTGAGATGACTTTTGATGATTTTCCATCTAAAAAATATATAATGAAAAATTTATGGCACGGTATAAAAAAATACATAAGTGAATTAAAAGCACCTTACTATAATGGATGGAATGGATATTCTGATATAAGAATTAATAAATATAGTAAAGGTCAAAATTTTAATTTTCATTGTGACCATATTCACAATTTGTTTGACGGTCAAAGAAAAGGAATTCCTGTTTTAAGTATAGTAGGAGTTTTAAATGACGACTATACGGGTGGAGAATTTATAATGTGGAAAGATAAAACAATAAAATTAAATCAAGGAGATGTCTTGATTTTTCCTAGTAATTTTATATATCCACATAAAGTTAACAGTATAAAGAAAGGAACCAGATACTCATTTGTAAGTTGGGTATGGTAAATATTATGGCAAAATCAGATCAATTACAAACATCAATTTATTTTCAAACACCAATTTATAATATTGAAATACCAGAATGGGTAGATCATATTGATAAAGTTTGTAATAATTATATAAAACAAGCTAAGAAAAGAAATGAATCTATCATTAAAGATAGAGAAAAAAGATGGAAGAAAAAAGTTGGAGATATAACTTTATCACATCATTCAGAAAGTATGATAGGGGATCCTAATATTAGAGAGTTTCAAGACTATATTGGCGCTACAGCTAAGAATGTATTAGATCATATGGGGTATAATTTATCTTTATATGAATTAATGTGGACTGAATTATGGGTACAAGAATTTGCTAAAAAAGGTGGTGGTCATCATGAAGGTCATATTCATTATGATAATCATATATCAGGTTTTTATTTTTTAAGATGTAGTGAAAGAACTTCTGTTCCTTATTTTAAGGATCCTAGATTATGTAAAGTTGGATTAGATATGCCATTAAAAAACCCTGAAGAAGTTTGTATGGCTTCTCCTTTAATACATTATAAACCAAAACCTGGCACTATGATTTTTTTTCCAGCGTATTTAGAACATGGTTTTACTGTAGATGCTGGAGTAGATGATTTTAGATTTGTTCATTTTAATTTACAATGTGTAAGAACTTTACTTACAAATCATTTAAGAGGTTTAAATACAAAATAATGAATGTTGAAAATATATTTACATCATTTCTAATACAGACAAAGTTAAAAATAAATCATAAACAGATAGCAGGTATCTGTTTAAATGGTTTAGAAACAAATGATGATTATAATCAAAAAAATATATTTCATAATGTATCATTAAAAAATCAATTAGAACATTTGTTTATTGAAATTGATAAAATAGCAAACGAGGCTCATAAAGTTTTTCAATATAAAGATAATACAAAACAAGTTTGTATTGATGCTTGGATTAATAAACAAAACTCTTTTGAATCATCTAGACCTCATCAACATTCTACAGCTGATTTAGCTATTGTTTATTTTCCTATGGCAGAAAAAGGTTGTGCTAATTTAGAATTTTTAAATCCAAATTCTAAAATACAATATACAATACATGAGGGATTAGTTGAGCAATGGAATAAATATAATTCAAGTACATGGAGTATTGTACCAGAAACAGGGAAAGTAGTAATATTTCCAGGTTACTTAATACATTATGTAAAACCAAATACATCTAACAAAGAAAGATTATCAATAGCATTTAACTATAAAACGATAAATAAATTATGATAAAAATAAAAGATAATTATATAAAAAAAGAAGATATGAAAAACATAAAAAATATGTTTTTAAGTAATTTATTTCCTTGGTATGTAAATACCAATAAAACTTCTATAGACCCAAAAGAATACACAAAAGATAAAAACGATTACCAACTTACTCATACATTTGTAGCTAATGGTGAAGTAAATTCTAACGCTTATGAAAATCTATTACCAATTATAAATAAAATGAAAGTTAAAAACTTTATAAGAATTAAAGCAAATTTAGTTCCTAATACAGATAAAGTCTATAAGTTTGAAAAACACAAAGACCAAGATCTTGACTGTAAGGCAGCTATATTTTATATAAATACAAATAACGGTTTAACAATTTTTGATAAAGAAAAAGTAAAGGCAAAAGAAAATAGAATGGTATTTTTTAAAGGTAATCAAATTCATCAAGGTACAACATGTACAGATCAAAAATTTAAATTATTAATAAACTTTAACTACAATTAATTATGAATTGGAAAAAAGATAAATTTACTGTTATTAAAAATGCTATTAGTGAAGATATGGCTGATTTTTTAAAAAACTATATCTTAATGAAAAGAAGAGTTTTGCAGACTTTTAGAACTACTAATAATATTTCTTTATTTAATAAAGATTGGGGAACATGGGAAGATCCACAAGTACCCGCTACTTACTCACACTATGCTGATATTGCTATGGAAACTTTATTAGCTAAATTAAAATCTAAAATGGAAAAAACTACAAAGTTAAAGCTTTATGAAAATTATTCGTATGTTAGAATATATAAAGATAAAGATGTCTTAAAAAAACATAAAGATAGATTTAGTTGTGAAATATCAACTACATTAAATTTAGGTGGAGATAAACCTTGGCCAATTTATATAAACCCAAATGAAAATGAAGGTACAATAAATCCAACAACAGGAGAATATATTCCATCTAAATCAAAAGGCGTTAAAGTAAATTTAAAACCTGGAGATATGTTGGTTTATAGAGGTGATTTATTAGAGCATTGGAGAGAACCATTTAAAGGTAATTATTGTGCTCAAGTATTTTTACATTATAATAATAAAGCAACTGAAGGTGCAGAAGAAAATGCTTTAGATAAAAGACCTCATTTAGGACTGCCTAGTAGATTTAAAAGAGCTGAAAAGAAAATACCTGTAAGACCAGGTGTTATGAATAAAGTAATCAAGTATTAAAAATGAAAGATTTTCCTATAATTAGGATTGATGACTTTTATAAGTTTTCAAAAGGCGAACACACAAGAGTAAAAAAGAAAGTTATTGAACAAATCAAAAGACATAATTGGAATAATAATTTTGTTCTTAAAGGAGATAATTTTACTAAAAAATTATATAATCAATTTATTGATACTTCTAAGGAACATTTAAAAAATTTTGAAATAAATAAATGGATTAATAGAACTAATTGTTTCGCAGTTGCTTCTAATAAAGATTTTGTACCATCTGTTAATTGGCACAATCATATTTTAACATCAACTATAAATTCTGTTTATTATCTGGAAATACCTAAAGATATGGAAGGTGGTGAAATTGAGTTTAGAAGTAAAAGAAAAGATGTATTAAAAATTAAACCTAAAACAAATGAATTATATATTTTTCCAGGTTGGATGTGGCATAACCCCATAAATGTAAAATCTAAAGAATTAAGACTTTCTATTAATATGGAAATCTGTTGTATTGATAAAGTTGAAGATATCTTTAATGATAAAAAATTGGTCTAGTCTTAAACCTATAAATCTGTTATAAGAAATCACTATGCTACAAAAAATAGGTTTTCAACCAGGATTTAATAAACAGATTACAGAAACCACAGCCGAAGGACAATGGGTTGATGGGGATAATGTACGTTTTAGATATGGCACACCTGAAAAGATAGGTGGATGGTCACAGTTAGGTGAAAATAAATTAACCGGTGCAGCCAGAGCCTTGCATCATGTGGTTAATAATTCAGGGACTAAATACGCAATTATCGGAACAAATAGAATTTTATACGCTTACACTGGAGGTATATTTTATGATATACATCCGATTAAATCTACAAATACTTTAACAAACGCTTTTAGTACGACTAATGGGTCTACAACTGTCACTATTACTTTTTCTACTTCACATAATATAAATGCTAAAGATATAATTTTTTTAGATAATTTTACAACAATCACTGGTTCAAATTATACAGCTGATGATTTTAACGATAAAAAATTTATGGTTACTTCTAGACCATCAGCTACAACAATCACAATTACGATGCCTACAGCTGAAACAGGTGCAGGTGCAACTTTATCTGGTGGAATAAGAGTACAACATTATTATCCTGTAGGACCTGCTCAACAATTACCAGGTTTTGGTTATGGACTAGGTCAGTGGGGTGGAACAGTAGCTGGAGAAGCTCAAACTACTTTGAATGGAAATATTAATGATACAACAACTACAATTGTATTAGCAGACGCTTCTTTGTTTCCAACTTCAGGAACAAACTATATACAAATTAATAGTGAAGAAATTTCCTACACAGGTATTTCAGGTAATACTTTAACCGGTGTAACAAGAGGTGTTAGAAATACAACAGCAGCTTCTCACACTAATGGAGACATTGTTACAAATACATCTGATTACATTGGATGGGGTGAAGCAGCATCTGGAGACTTTGTGGTTGATCCTGGTTTATGGTCTATTGATAATTTTGGAACAAAAATAATTGCATTAATTCACGATAGTGCATGTTTTGAATGGGATTCAAATATATCAGGTGCTGTAAATAATAGAGCAACCATTATAGCAGGTGCACCAACTGCATCTAGAGAAATGTTAGTATCTACACCGGATAGACACTTAGTATTCTTTGGTACTGAAACAACTATTGGTGACCCAACTACACAAGATTTAATGTTTATAAGATTTTCGGATCAAGAAAATATAAATGATTATACACCAACTTCAGTTAATACAGCAGGTACACAAAGACTATCAGATGGATCTAGAATTGTAGGAGCTGTTAGAGGTAGAGATGCAATTTATGTTTGGACTGATACATCTTTATTTATAATGCGTTTTGTTGGTGCTCCATTTACTTTTGGTTTTACTCAAGTAGGTACAAACTGTGGATTGATTGGTGAAAGTGCAGCAATAGAAGTGGATGGTTCAGCTTATTGGTTTTCAGAAAATGGCTTCTTTAGATATAGAGGAAGTCTTGAAACTATGGTTTGTTTAGTAGAAGATTATGTATTTAATGATTTAAATACTACAGCATCCCAATTAATTAATGCTGGATTAAATAATTTGTATGGAGAAATAACTTGGTTCTATTGTTCTTCAGGATCTACAGTTGTTGACAGATGTGTTACTTATAATTATATGGAGTCAACTCCACAAAGACCTATTTGGACTACAGGAAGTTTAGCTAGAACTACTTGGCAAGACTCAGCTGTATTTGGATTACCTCATGCTACTTATTACAATGCAGCAGATGATAGTTCTTTTGATGTTATAGGTAATACTGATGGATCAACTATTTATTATGAACATGAAAAAGGAACTGATCAGGTTCAAGGAGCAAGTGTAACTCCAATCACATCTAATATTGAATCTGGAGACTTTGACATTACAGCACAAAGATCTAGACAGGATCAAATGACAGGTATTGCTACATTTCAAGGTGATGGTGAATATATTATGAAAATAAGAAGATTTATCCCTGACTTTTTATCACAGACAGGAGATACACAAATAACTTTACAATTACGTAATTATCCTAGTGATAGCTATGTTAGTTCTTCACTTGGACCCTTTACAATAACAAGTTCTACTGATAAAATAGACACTCGTGCAAGAGCACGAGCTTTATCTTTGAAAATTGCCAATACAGGTACTTCTCAAAGTTGGAAACTAGGCACATTTAGATTAGATACACAACCAGATGGACGTAGATAATGGCAATAAATTATAATAGAGATGGTATAATAGGTATTAATTTACCTTCACAAAATAATAATTATCAAAATGTTGCATTTAAACCTGGGTCTAGAAAAGACAATTTAATCAAGCAATTATATAATATTGAACAAAGTACAGGATTTTCAAATCCAAAATTAGATCAATTAAAACAAGAAGACATGCAACAATTTCAAGATAAAGGTAC
>Ga0208162_1001607_pt1 | contig 11630 bp, 10 predicted proteins | sample CB_VirMetaG_4_FD_184539 | JGI IMG/M metagenome (GOLD analysis project Ga0208162, IMG submission 184539) | Freshwater to marine saline gradient viral communities from Chesapeake Bay - CB_1508_1M Viral MetaG (SPAdes) (version 4) | ecosystem: Environmental > Aquatic > Marine > Coastal | place: USA... | reverse complement strand
GGAAGATGACAGAAAAACAAGATAAATTTATTGAGACTTACGTTGCTACTGGTAATGCAACTCAAGCCGCTATTGCTGCTGGTTATTCAGAAAAGACAGCCAGAGCCAAAGGCTATCAGTTAAAAAACCAACTGCACAGTAAAATTCAAGAAGAAGTCCAAAAATCTATTGCGGACAAGATTCCTTCTAGCCTTAAATGGCTTTCTGATCTTGCGGAAAACGCTGAGTCGGAGTCTGTACGCCTTGGGGCTATTAAAGATATTTTGGATAGGGCTGGCCTTAAACCTGTAGACAAGGTTGAAACTACCACAATCGAGCAGATGAGCGCGGACGAAATCAGGAAGGAACTCGAATCACTTGGATACAAACACTAGGGCGCTGGAATTAGTAAAGGCTCTGAAACGCCTTGAGCGCTTCAACAGGATCGATTCTTACGATCCCTACCCTTACCAGCAGAAGTTCCATAAAACCGGCTCAGAGGCCAACCAGAGGCTTCTCATGGCGGCTAACCGCATAGGCAAGTCATTTTGCGGCGCAGCAGAGATGTCATACCATCTTACGGGCCTGTATCCTGATTGGTGGGAAGGAAAACGGTACGATCAACCAATTACTGCTTGGGCCGGTGGAGTATCTAACGAGACAACCAGAGATATTGTCCAGTACGAGTTATTGGGTTCCCCAGATGATCCTGAAGCATTTGGGTCGGGTGCGATACCTAAAAGTAAAATTATAAAGACGGAACGCAAACCCGGTGTACCTAACGCTAAAAGTGTTGCCCTTATACAACACGTTACGGGTGGGAACTCATCTTTACACTTTAAAGCCTATGAAATGGGTGTTGACAAGTGGCAGGGACGTAGTGTAGACTGTATATGGCTTGACGAAGAGCCTAGCCGTGAGTTATACTCACAGGCAGTCACCCGTACTCTTGACCGAAAAGGCATGGTGTACATGACGTTTACGCCAGAATCGGGCATGACTGAGACTGTTGCTAGTTTTATGAACAACCTCCAGAAAGGTCAGGCTCTTGTAAACGCTACTTGGGACGATGCAGCGGAGAGTGTTAAGTCTTTAAAGGGCGGTAGCGGGCATCTAAACGAAGATGTAATGACTCAAATCCTGTCTAGTTACGCTCCACATGAGCGTGAAATGCGTAGGTTTGGGCGGCCAAGCATCGGCTCTGGCCTTGTATTTCCTGTCCAAGAAGATAAAATCATGATTGATCCTGTAATTATTGAGGATCATTGGGCAAGAATTGCGGGTATTGACTTTGGTTGGGATCACCCTACTGCTGTAGTTTGGGCGGCTTGGGACAAAGATAACGACGAAATATACATATATGACTGTTATAGGCAGTCAAAAGCATCACCGAGTGTACACGCTGCTGCTATCAGAACAAGATCAGACAGTGTACCTATTGCTTATCCACATGACGGAAATCGCAGGGATAGCATGGGTAATCCGGGTCTTGCCGACCAGTATAGAAGTTTAGGATGTAATATGCTGTTAGAGCATTTTAGCAATCCTCCTGCTCTTGGGCAAAATAAAGGCGGTAACTCTGTTGAAGAAGGCTTGATGGATATGTTGCAATACATGGAGGACGGCAGATTCCATGTGTTTAATACGTTATCAGATTGGTTTGAAGAGTTCAGAATGTATCACAGGAAAGGCGGCAAAGTAGTTGCGTTTAAGGATGACTTGATGAGCGCTACTAGGTACGCAGTTTTATCACGAAGGTTTGCCGTTTCCGGTACTGATCCTTCATGGACAAAAGAGATAGAATATAAACAATATGGCATCATCTAAAGTAACAGACGAAGAACTATTATCCAGAATCCAAGGAGAAATCACGGATGCTCTTGGGTATAATGACACGATATCCGAGCAGAGAGAAACTGCTATGGATTACTACTATGGTCTTCCATTTGGTAACGAAGTAGAAGGAAGAAGCCAGTATGTAGATTCTTCTGTTATGGATACTATTGAGTGGATTAAACCGTCTCTGATGCGAGTGTTTGCATCTGGCGATGAGATGGTTACGTTTGAGCCTGTTGGCCCAGAAGATGTTGAGTCTGCAAAACAAGCAACCGATTATGTAAACCATATTTTTACGAAAGACAACAACGGTTGGGAAATTCTTTACACTTGGTTTACTGATGCGCTTTTGCAAAAGAATGGTATTGTTAAAGTCTATTGGGATGAGTACGAAGATTGGAATCGTGAAGAGTACAACGGGCTAGACGATCAAGAGTTTGGTCTTTTGGTTATGTCTCCTGATGTAGAGGTAATAGAGCATACGCCTTACGTCGATGACTATGGAGCGAAGAATGATGTAGTCATTAAACGTGTTGGCTATAATGGGCGAGTCAAAATTGAAAACGTAACTCCTGATGAGTTTCTTATTAGTCGAGAAGCAAAAAGCATTCAAGATGCTCGATTTGTTTGCCATCGCGTAAAGAAAACTTTATCTGAACTTCGGCTAATGTATCCTGATGAGGATATTGATCCAGCAGAACTTGGCGGCGGTGATGATGATATTAATGCTTATTCATCTGAAAGACTTAGCCGTTATAACTTTGATGACTCTGCTGATTACTATGAAGGCTGGGGTTCTTACTCTGATAGTGAGGAAGCGTTAAGAACTTATTTCTTACATGAGTCATTTATTAGAACTGACTACGATGGCGATGGCATTGCTGAACTAAGAAAGGTTTGTTCTGTTGGAAGCAAAGTTCTTTCTAACGAACCAATTGATAAAGTTCCTTTTGTAAGCATTACGCCTGTTAAGATTCCGCACAAGTTCTTTGGCTTGTCAATTGCAGACCTTATTATGGACTTGCAGTTGATTAAGTCTACGCTGATGCGTAACCTTATGGACAATATGTACAACATGAACTTTGGTCGGTACGCAGTTCTTGAAGGTCAGGCGAATTTGGATGACCTTCTCACACAGAGGCCGGGCGGCGTGGTTCGTGTTAAGTCTCCTAATGCTATTATGCCTTTGGCTACGCCTCCTCTTGAGGCTTCTTCTTTCCAGATGCTTGGTTATCTTGACCAGCAGCGTGAGTCCAGAAGCGGTGTAAACAAATACAGCCAAGGTCTTAATGATAACGCGCTTACGTCGCACACTACGGCTACTGCTGTAAACGCAACGATGACGGCTGCACAATCTCGTGTAGAACTAATTGCTCGATGCTTTGCTGAAACTGGTGTCAGAGACTTGATGCGATCTATTTACGAATTGGTTATGAAGAACCAAGACAAAGAGCGAGTTGTTAAACTGCGAAACAAATGGGTTCCTGTCCGTCCTGATATGTGGCGTGACAAAATGGACTGCACAGTCGCCGTAGGTATTGGTAACGGCAATAGAGATCAACAACTTATGCACTTGTCAACTATGTTACAGTTTGCTGGCGATGCAATGCGCGGTGGCCTTAAAATTGTAAACGAAAAGAATTTGTACAACATGGGAGCAGCCTTGATTAAAAACATGGGCTTCCAAAATATTGATGATTTCTTAACTAATCCTGACATGGTTCCTCCACAGCCTGATATGCGAGAGCAAGAAAAGATGATGGAGATGCAGGTTAAACAACAAGAACTTCAAATTAAAGCCGCAGACCTACAACTTAAACAACAGAAACTTCAACAAGAGGCGGCAGAATCCGCTGTTGACGCACAGTTAAAAGCGGCAGAATTACAACTTGAAGCATCACAAGGTAGACCCATAGCCATAGGATAAACATGAGCAATGAACTTAGAGAGGAACACGCTAAACGCCTCCTTTCAGATAAACTTTTTGTTGAAGCATTTGATACATTAGAAAAAAATTTGTTGAACTCTTGGCAGTCTTCGGGAGTCAACGAAATAGATGCCAGAGAACAAATCTGGCTGTCATTAAGACTCCTTGAGCGGATACGCCTTCATCTAACCAGTATTATTGAAACTGGAGAGATGGCGAAGAAACTCAAAGAATACCACATATAGGAGATTATTATGGTGGATACGCAATCAGCCCCACAACTAGCAGGTGAACGCCCTGAGTTACCGGGTAGTTTACATGAAGCACAGAACGCCATCCTTGGTCTTATGGACTCAATTGAGAACCCGCAAGAGACTGAAGAGGCTTCGCCGTCTGAAGAAGTAACTGAAGACGCTTCGGAGGAAGTATCTAATGAAGTTGAAGAAGAGGTTGAAGAAACCGAAGATGAAACTTTTGAGGATGATGAATCTGAAGAATCCGAAGAGGAAGAAGTTGAAGACGACTCGGAAGAGACAACTCTCTATACTGTAACAGTAGACGGAGAGGAATATGAAGTCACGGAAGAAGAACTTGTCAAAGGCTACTCCCGACAAGCGGATTATACAAGGAAAACTCAACAACTTGCTGAACATCGAAAGCAAATCGACCAAGTAATTGAAAGTTACAAGTCAGAGATTGCTCAGGCTCAACAAGCAAGAGATCAGTACGTTAGCGCTGTCGCACAAGCAATTGAATCTAATTATTCTTATTTACAGCAGTACCAAAACATTGACTGGGAAAGGCTTAAGTCTGAAGATAGAGAAGAGTATTTGACTAAACGAGACGAGTATCGTCAAGCACAAGATCAAATTGCGTCTCTGCAAAAGGCTCAAGAAAGGGCTCAACAAGAAAGCAGCCTACAGGCTCAAAAAGACCATCAACGTAGGCTTTATGAAGAGCACCAAAAAATGGTTCAAGCCATTCCAGATTGGGCTGATGAAAATAAAAGAGCCGCTATTGGTAAAGCAGTATCAGAGTTTGCTTTAGCAAAAGGTTTTTCTAAAGAAGAAATAGATCAACTTGTCGATCATAGGTCAATTATTGTTTTAATGCAAGCAAAAGCATATGAAGATATGCAACGCAAACAAAATTCTGTCCGATCTAAAAAGGTTAAAAACAAACCCAAAGTGGTTCGTGGAAAAGCCAAAACAGAAAAGGCAGACACTGACAAAGCAAAACGTACTAAACAAATGAAACGTCTACAGCAGACCGGAAAAGCAGAAGATGCTGCTAGTCTGTTTTTAGATTATGTAGAACTATAATAATAAAGGAGTCATTTGAATGACGATTGCAACTAACACTAGGACTACTTACTCGGCTGTTGGTATCCGAGAAGATCTGTCCGATATTATCTATAACATCAGCCCGATGGACACGCCGTTTATGTCGAGCGTGGGCAAAGGCTCTATTGACAACACTCTGTTTGAGTGGCAGACTGACGAACTTGCGGCTGCCGCTGCAAACCAGCAACTTGAAGGCGACGATAGCATGAACGCTCTTGCCGTTTCTGAGCCGCGACGTTTGCAGAACTACGCGCAGATTTCCTACAAAGTTGTGCAGACTTCCGGCACTGCCGAGGCTGTTGACTTTGCTGGTCGTCGTAGTTCACAGGCTTATCAACTTGCCAAACGTGCTAAAGAAATTAAACGCGACATGGAAAAAATGTTGCTGTCTGAAGACTTGGCTGTTGCTGGCGGTACTGGTACGCCTCGTAAAACGGCTGCTGTCATGTCGTGGTTGGGTACGGCTTCTGCTGGTACGTCTAACATTATTGACGGCTCTGCGTCGCCTGTTGTCGGCATTGTAAACCAAGGCTCTCCTGCTGCTGGCTACCCGAACGGTACGTCTGTTGCAAGTCCTTCTGGTTCTGATGTAGTTTTGACGATGGCGATGATTAACCTTGCTATGCAGCGTGCGTTTACGGAAGGCGGCGAGCCAACTGACATCATGTGCGATGCTTCTTTGAAACAGAAGATTAGCGCGCTTGGTGGTTCGGTTGTTGCTGACCTTCGCAAAGATGCGCCGGGCGCTGTTCCTGCGACGGCTGTCAATGCGATTGACGTGCTTGTCACGGACTTTGGTACTTTGAAAATTGTGCCGAGCCGTCTGTGCTTGCCTAACCAGTTGTACTTCTTTGACTATGACTTCTGGTCAATCGACTACCTGCGTCCCTTCCAGACGGAAACTTTGGCGAAAACTGGCGACAGCATCAAACAGATGATGGTTGCTGAGTACGGTCTTCGTGCAAAGAACGGTCTGGCGAACGCGGCTGTTATCGGAGTAAAAGACGCTTAATGATAAAATACAATAACACTCCTACGATTGTTGTTGAAGATAATGTGCTTTCACCTGATTTATGTAAGCACTTAATAGGTTTGGCCGAAAAGAATGGCCTTAAACCAAATCTGATAAACCGTGATGGTAAGTATATCCAAGACCCAGTTAGGTCTAGCGAGGGAGTTTTCCTTGATTACGGTGATAACAATGTCTTAGATGGTGTTATTGAAGCGTTGTCCGGTATGTGTGGGCTACCTCCTTCCCGGTTGGAACCTGTAAGTATACAAAGGTATCAGCCGGGTCAGGAGTATAAACCTCACTACGATGCTTTTCTTCCTGATGAAATGGGAGAAATGCCAGAGTCTTCTAAAATAGAAGAAGGCGGGAACCGCTGTGTCACCATGATTGCGTACTTAAATGATGTGCGTGATGGTGGTGGCACAGTTTTTCCTGTTTTGGGTTTTGCAATACAAGCCGTACAAGGAAGAGTTTTAATGTTTGGCAATCTTGATGAAAACAAGATTCCACATCCTGCATCTTTGCATATGGGCTTGCCTCCAGAGAACGGAGACAAATGGATTATAACATTTTGGTTTAGAGAAAGGGACGTAATGGCTATCAAAAAAGATTTAAAGAAAGCGTTAAAATCCAAAAAATCTACTAGTGTTGATAAGAAACCTGTAGACCGTAAGGTTCATGCTAAAAATGTGCATGAAAAATTTAAAAGCATTGCTGCTGACAGGAGTGCTTTACCGTCATGAGTACATCTGGATGGAACTATGACACCCCAGATTCTAGACCTTGGAAGTTAGATATTAATAGCGACGGAACTGCAACTATTAATACATATCAAGATGTTCAACCGATTATTGAACGTAACAAATTAAGTTTAAATAACTATGGTGACAAACTTACCTTTGGCAAGGCTGGTGCTATAGGTAGCGATGATGGCGTTACTGTTGCTTCTATACCAATGAACATATGGGAGCAGTGGTGCAAAGAAACCGATAACTTAATAAAGAAAGATGAAAAGTTATTGGCAAAGTATTTAAATGATCCTGATAACAAATATTTTAGGACTACTCCTACGAGGGTTTAATTATGTGGTTATATCAACCTACGTTTAGCGGTAACGATCAGTTGCCTATTATTAACAACCGAGTATGGTTTGCAAGTAAAAACAGTTAATGGCTATATCTAATTACACAGAACTCAAGACTGCGGTAGCAAACTGGTTAGATCGTGACGATCTGACTGACCGCATACCTGAGTTTATTGCACTAGCGGAGGCTCGGTTTAACCGGGCTCTCCGTATTCGTGCTATGGAGTCTAAGCAGACTGCATCTACTGTTGCAGGCCAGCAGAACCTTGCATTACCTCCACGGTTTGTACAAATGCGTAATGTACAGATTAATACCAGCCCAGTAACTGCAATGCAGTATGTAACACCAGAAATGTTTGACAGACTGTATGGAGGATCATCTAGTGGTACGCCTAAGTTCTATACTGTGATTGCTAATGAGTTGCAATTAGGCCCGACACCTGACAGCGTACAGACTATTGAAATGTTATTTTATGAAACATTTACTGCGCTGTCTGATGCCGCTCCCACTAACTGGGTAATTACTAATGCACCAGATGTATATCTTTATGGTGCATTGTTAGAAGCAGAGCCGTTTATTATGAACGATGCTCGCGTACAATTATGGGCTACAGCATTTAGACAGTCTATTGCTGACATCCAAGAGCAAGACGACAAGGATCGTCACTCAGGCTCCGCGCTTAGAGTGATGAACACCGGTGGTTATTATTGACGGCTCCTATCACATGGGCGGAAGCCACATCTCCGATATACTGGAGTAATATAGGAATTAACTGGAACTCGCCTGCTAAGGGTGAGTCTCCATCTTTTGCTGTAGATGCTGGTTATATAAACAACGGTACATTGAATAGTGCTATAGCCGCCGTTAATTACGCTGTAGACACTAATTATACAACAAACGGCACGCTAAATATTGAATCATCAGCATCTTATGGTGTAGACGTAAGTGATGCCAATTCAAATAAATTGAACGCTATAGCATCTGCTAGTTACGCCGTAGATGCTGGACATACAACAGGTGGTACGCTAGATATAATTTTATTTGCGTCTTATGGTTTAGATGTAGGCGATACAAAATCTAGCAAATTAAATGCAGTAGCATCTTCTATTTACTCGGTAGATACTGGGTATACAAGTTTAGGTATAATACAAATACCAGAATCTGTATCTTTTAATAACAATATAGGCTATACAAATACTGGCATATTAAATATAGTAGAAAATTCAGTTTATGGAGTTGAATTAAACGACATAAAATCTAGCAAGTTAGATGCTGTAGCGTCTGCGGTGTACAATGTTTCTTCTAATTATGCCGCTAAAGGAAATCTTGATATGCAAAGTTTTGCAACATTTGATTTGCAAACTTTAACAGTTTTTAATAGTCAATTTTTGTGGAACGGAGTATTTGATCCTTCTACCGGATGGTCTAGCGTGTCTGACCCAACATCAGAATGGTCTAATACATTAGAACCATTTACAACATGGTCTAATGTATCTGATCCATCATCTGTTTGGACAAAACAAGAAGACCCAAAATCAACATGGATAAAAATTGACTATCCCAATTAAACCAAACTTTAAGGCCGATGGAGGCTTGATTATGCAACACGATACTAACATGGGCCTTGGCCTCAAGAACGTATGGACTATTGAGTGCTACGACTCTGATGGCAATTTTAAATGGAGTGAGACCAAAAAGAACCTTGTTACAACAGAAGGTTTAAACCACGTTTTGTCCAGCACTCTTGACGGCGGTACGCAGATTACTACTTGGTATGTCGGGCTTAAAGGAACTGGCTCTGCCGCCGCTGGTGATACGATGTCTTCTCACTCTGGCTGGACTGAGAATACGGACTACAGCCAGTCTGTTCGTCAGACCCTTACGCTGGGTACGGCATCTGCTGGTAGCATTGATAACACTGCAAGCAAGGCAACCTATTCGATCAACGCCACGGCTACGATTGCTGGTGCGTTTATTACTAGCGACAGCACTAAGTCTGGAACTACGGGAACCTTGTACGGTGTTGTAGACTTTGCATCTTCACGAGCAGTTATTTCTGGCGACACTCTTGAAGTTACCGTAACTTTGACAGCGGCAAGCGCGTAAGGATTAATAATTATGGCACTAGAATCAGCATCATGGATTACGCAATTTAATCCAGTAAATCCCACCGCAGTCGATCCTGTTGGGCAGGGCGATGACCACCTAAGAATGATTAAGACTGTTCTTCAGAACAGTTTTCCTTCTACGTCTACTGCTGCGGTCATTCCCAATATGTCTGGGAACGCTGGCAGGGTTTTCATTACGGATGGCACAGACTCCGCATGGTCTAGTGTTATCTATATTGATACTTTAAATAGTCGAGTTGGCGTCAATAACGTTGCACCAACAGCAACACTAGACGTAGATGGCAGCGCAATTTTTAATGAATCAGGAGCAGCAGTAGATTTTCGTATAGAAGGTGATACCGATTCCAATCTGTTATTTGTTGATGGCAGCACAGATCGAATTGGTATTGGTACTAATACACCTTCCAGAAAATTAGACGTAAATGGCGATGCTTCTATCAACACCCTCACCGTTGGTCTTGGCAACAGTAGCGTTGCAAGCAACACCGCGCTAGGCGTTGACGCACTGGACGCGAATACTACTGGCACAACTAACACTGCCGTTGGCTATGAAGCGCTCAATGCGAATACGACTGCTAACGGTATAACCGCAGTAGGGTATCAAGCCCTTTACTCAAACACCACTGGAACCCTTAACACTGCTGTTGGTTACAGGGCATTGGCATCAAACACCACTGAAAGCCAAAACGCTGCGTTTGGTAACTCGGCGTTAGAGGACAACACTACCGGAAAGCAAAATTCTGCGTTTGGAAACCAAGCGTTGCAAAAAAATACCATTGGTCGTGGAAACGCTGCCTTTGGTTTGCAGAATCTAAGACTCAATACCACTGGTAATTATAACACTGCTATTGGCGGTGCAGATTCAGGAAATTTACCAAACCTGTATAACAATACTACAGGTTCTAATAACACTGCTCTTGGCAATGCAAACCTATACAACAATACCACTGGTAGTAGCAACATTGCAATCGGTGGATATAGGGCTTTATTCAGTAACACCACTGGTCAACGTAATATTGCTATTGGCTGGACGGCTTTATACGATTCAGTGAGCGCATTTGATAGCGTTGCTATTGGTCATCAGGCTTTACGTTATACAACTGTTGGTCAGCAAACCGCAGTAGGATATCAAGCGCTTTTCTCCAACACGACTGGAAACAACAACACTGCCAATGGCTATCAAGCCCTTTACTTCAATACGACTGGAAGCGACTGCACCGCAACTGGTAAATTCGCACTCTACTCAAACACCACCGGTATAAATAACACCGCTAATGGTTCTCAAGCGCTTTACTTCAACACAACCGCTTCAGGTAACACTGCTGTTGGGCATCAATCTCTTTACTCTAATACCACTGGCACACCTAATGTTGCTGTTGGCTATCAGGCGCTTTACTCTAACACCACTGGACAATATAACTCTGCTCTAGGTGGAGGAGCATTATCCTTAAATACTACAGGTACTTTCAACACCGCAGTTGGCCATAGCACATTAGTATCCAACTCCATTGGGAACAACAACGTGGCAGTAGGATTTAACGCACTTTATGCAAACACTAGCGGGCTTCAAAACACCGCTGTTGGACGAGACGCACTTCGTTACAACACCTACACCAATTCACATACTGCAATAGGTTATCAATCTCTTTTTAACAATACTACAGGCGGCGGGAACACTGCTATTGGGCATACTGCGCTTTACTCAAACACGACTGGAAATCAAAATACTGCTGTTGGTCAATCTGCTGGATCCACCATCACAACTGGCTCTAACCTAACCGTTATCGGCTACGACGCAGAGCCATCCTCTGCTACAGCAACCAATGAGATTACTCTTGGTGACGCTAACGTAACTGACTTTAGACTGCCGGGGCCTGACATCTTCAGCAGTAGCACTGAAACAGTATTCAATGAGTCCGGTGCTAATAAAGATTTCAGGATTGAAAGTATTGGCGAATCTCATCTGTTCTTTGTTGATGCGAGTACAAATCGAGTTGGTATTGGTACTAATACACCCGCAGATACTCTAGAAATCTTCGCTGTTAATAATCCTGCTTTAGTCATAACGGCGTCAGGTACAGGCGGTGACTCTTGGTATCTTTATTCTACTGATAACACATCAGGATTGGGTGGCGGTTATTTTGGAATTTTGGGTGGAACCGCTAACGACTATAAGTTAGTAATAAATCCATCAGGCAACGTAGGTATCGGTACGAATTCGCCTGCCAAAGACCTAGACGTAGCCGGTGAAATAAGGGCGTCTACTGGCATCCTGTTTGGAACAGATACCGCTGCCGCTAATACTCTAGACGATTACGA
>Ga0208162_1001606_pt1 | contig 11641 bp, 18 predicted proteins | sample CB_VirMetaG_4_FD_184539 | JGI IMG/M metagenome (GOLD analysis project Ga0208162, IMG submission 184539) | Freshwater to marine saline gradient viral communities from Chesapeake Bay - CB_1508_1M Viral MetaG (SPAdes) (version 4) | ecosystem: Environmental > Aquatic > Marine > Coastal | place: USA... | reverse complement strand
GGAGAACATATCTATGCTAAGGCATCATATCCTGACCATTTGGATGTAGTTGTATCAGTATTAGAAATAACTTAATATTTATAATAAAATGAGACACATAGATAAAATTATTATTCACTGTTCAGCAACTGCTAGGGGTCAACGAGTAACAGTAGACCAAATTAGAGGTTGGCATACCGCTAGGGGGTGGAGAGATATTGGATATCATTATGTAATTCATTTAGATGGTAGTGTTCATGTTGGTAGACCACTTGATGAAGTAGGAGCACATACCAAAGGTTATAATACAAATAGTATAGGTATTTGTTATGTTGGTGGAGTAGATGCTAATGATATTAATAAAGCTGAAGATACGAGAACACCAGAACAAAAGATTGCTCTAAGAGCATTAGTGGATGGGTTAAAGGGTATTTTTCCCAATGCTACAGTTCATGGGCATAATGAATTTGCAAATAAGGCATGTCCAAGTTTTAATGTTCAAACGGAATTGTGAAATCTTAACAAAAATTTAACAAACGACCCTTGTTTTTTGTAGAATTATTGTGTAGTTTTAGTTCGTACGATGAAGTCATCCACACGACTCAAGAAAAATCAAGTAATTGAATTATGTCAACCAATTTTAGATTGGTGCATCGACAGATATGGATTACTTGATGATGTAGATTTAGATGTTGACTACAAACGACCTGGCGACCCCAGATTGTTTGGTGAATACCATTGGAATAATTCAACAATAGTTGTTTATTATAATATAGCTAATACCCCAAAGCTATTGATAGAAACCATTATCCACGAATATACACATCACCAACAACATCAGAGTTGGTATACTAGATATGATAAAAAATACGGATATGATGACAATCCGTATGAAATAATGGCAATGGAGCGTGAGCAAGATTGGTCAATTTGTTTCGATGATATTCTTCAAAAAAATTTCCAAAATCATTTCGTGGTTTAAGTTTGATTGATTATCTTGGAAAAACAATGGAGGATTGGCAGAGTGGTTAATGCAGCAGTTTGCTAAACTGTCTACCTTCGGGTAGCACTGGTTCGAACCCAGTATCCTCCGCTTACAAATTCAATGAAATGACTTTCAAAAGAGTTCAAATCGACCGGGCTAAAGAAGCCAAACGAATGTCTCGTAATATGAATGCCAAATTGGATTCATACGCGTTCGCTAGTAAAAAGCGATATGTACGTAACCCTAAACACAAATCTAAATTTTTAGAATACGCGGACTAAGCTCAACTGGACGAGTACCACACATCCTGTGTGGGGGTTGGTGGTTCGAATCCACCAGTCCGCTCTATTTTTTAACATTAAATGAAAAGTTATGGAACAATTTTATTTGGTAAAGGTAAAGGTTGAGTTTGAGACTGATGCCGGAAAAATGAAAACCGGTACGGAGTCTTACTTGGTTAGTGCCGTAAGTGTTACAGATGCTGAGGCTAAAATCACCAATGAATTCTCTACTTATCCGCACGAATGGGAGGTAAAATCTGCGGCTAGTACCAGAATTATCAAAGTCATCTAATTGTAGTTTTTCTGACAATAAATTTGGGGAAGTGGGTTTGGGTTTTACCTAAAAGTTACTATATTAGTACTGTAATCAAAAACACTTCCCCATGTCAGACTTGACTAACATCGCTTCCAAAATTTCAGAAATTCTCAACGAATATCACCCTGATGAACTTCAGGTTGAAACCGATAATCGGATGATTCGAGTTCGCTGGAATTATTGGGAGCGATTTTCTTCTGCAATTGAAGACCGAATTCTCAATGAAACCATTCCCAAAGGCTTTTGTACCTATTGGGATGCTGAAGATCATGATGATCGACTTTCCACTTATGTATTTATCGTAGAGACAGAATTGTAAATAACATAACATGCTCACGTCTTAACAATACTTTAACTATGGTACCGTAAAAGAAATTTTCACTAATAAAAAGAAATAAACAATGGGACTTGACCAAATGTTGTACCGCAGAACTTATGTAAGTAGTATTCACAAAATTACTGTGGAAAATTCTGATGAAAAGTACAATCTACCTAAAATCGATGCGGATAAAATTGTAGGTGTTGTAGAAGAGGTAATGTGTTGGAGAAAGGCAAATCAGATTCACAAGTGGTTTGTTGATAACATCCAAAATGGAGTAGATGACTGTGGTACTTATGCTGTATCACTTGAAAAGCTACAGGAATTGGTAGACCTATGTAAACAGGTATTGGAAAATCCTGAAAAGGCTAGCGAACTTCTTCCAACTCAATCTGGATTTTTCTTTGGGGGTATTGAATATGATGAATATTATTTCGAAGACCTAGAAAAAACTATTAGGGGGTTGGAAGAAATTATGCCAACTATCGATGGGTTCAATAATAGTCTTGAATATTCATCTAGTTGGTGATAATACTCATAACCAAATAAGGGCCTGTAGCTCAGTGGTTAGAGCACTCGACTCATAATCGATTGGTCGTAGGTTCAAGTCCTACCAGGCCCACAAAATCTTTCTCCAAAGAAAACTTGGCTTTTTGAAAAAGCGTTCGTAACTTTGGGTTGTTGAAAGAAAAACACAAAAACATGACCGTTGAACTTAAAAACATCGCTTCCAAAATTTCAGAAATTCTCAACGAATATCACCCTGATGAACTTCAGGTTGAAACCGATAATCGGATGATTCGAGTTCGCTGGAATTATTGGGAGCGATTTTCTTCTGCAATTGAAGACCGAATTCTCAATGAAACCATTCCCAAAGGCTTTTGTACCTATTGGGATGCTGAAGATCATGATGATCGACTTTCCACTTATGTATTTATCGTAGAGACAGAATTGTAAATAACATAACATGCTCACGTCTTAACAATACTTTAACTATGGTACCGTAAAAGAAATTTTCACTAATAAAAAGAAATAAACAATGGGACTTGACCAAATGTTGTACCGCAGAACTTATGTAAGTAGTATTCACAAAATTACTGTGGAAAATTCTGATGAAAAGTACAATCTACCTAAAATCGATGCGGATAAAATTGTAGGTGTTGTAGAAGAGGTAATGTGTTGGAGAAAGGCAAATCAGATTCACAAGTGGTTTGTTGATAACATCCAAAATGGAGTAGATGACTGTGGTACTTATGCTGTATCACTTGAAAAGCTACAGGAATTGGTAGACCTATGTAAACAGGTATTGGAAAATCCTGAAAAGGCTAGCGAACTTCTTCCAACTCAATCTGGATTTTTCTTTGGGGGTATTGAATATGATGAATATTATTTCGAAGACCTAGAAAAAACCATTAAGGGGTTGGAAGAAATTATGCCAACTATCGATGGGTTCAATAATAGTCTTGAATATTCATCTAGTTGGTAATAATACCCATAACCAAACAAGGGCCTGTAGCTCAGCGGTTAGAGCAGTTCACTCATAATGAATTGGCCGTAGGTTCGAATCCTACCGGGCCCACTATATAAATAAATTTAATAAAAAGTATATAGTATATGAAGCAAAAATATTTAACATATGATGATATTCAACTTGTACCAAAATATTCACAAATTGAATCACGTTTATTGATAGACCTGTCTACTAGAGTAACTAAAAACTACTCTATATCAATCCCCATTATTGCAGCCCCAATGGATACTGTGTGCGAGTTTGATATGGCATTTAAATTGGGAAACATGGGCGGAGTTGGGTGTATTCACAGATTTATGTCAATTGAACAACAAGCCGATATTGTTAAGAAATTGCGTAACAATGACATCAAACCAATAATGGCTGCAATTGGTGTACAAGAATCCGATAAAACTAGAGCTGAAATACTAAGTAATGCGGGAGTTAATATTATCTTAATTGATGTAGCACATGGTCACCACGAAAATGTAATTAAGATGATTAAGTGGTGTAAAGATAACCTACCAACTGATGTGGATGTTGTCGCTGGGAATATCGCTACGTCAGAAGCCGCTCATGATTTAATTACGGCCGGAGTAGATGGTCTTAGAATTGGAGTTGGTGGTGGCTCATTATGCAGCACTAGACTCAAAACCGGGTTTGGGGTTCCAAATGTAACGTGTATTGAAGATATATATGAGTCTCTAAAAGGTTGGAACCACGTTCCATTATGGGCCGATGGTGGAATCCGTAATAGTGGAGACATTGCAAAGGCACTAGCTGTCGGCGCTGACTGTGTAATGTTGGGTAGTATGTTAGCCGGTACCGATGAGGCTCCTGGTAAAGTTATTGAAAAAAATAACATGTTATATAAACGATATAGGGGAAGTGCCAGTATAGAAACTAAAATGTTACATGGTCAGGACGTTAGAAATATAGAAGGTGAATCTACAATAATTCCATATAAAGGTGGTGTTAAATATATAATTAATGATATTACGGATGGATTAAGGTCTGCTCTATCATATGGAGGTGCTACTACATTGGATGAATATACTCCCGATTATATCATTATCACAAATGCTGGTCAAACTGAAGCTAGACCACATCTGTTGGGATGAAAAAAAATGTGTCTCAATAGTTGTTTGATAAGTATTAATACCTTATCTTGTAACTGTAATTGATGACATAACATACTCACGTAGCTCAATTGGTTAGAGCAGATGGCTTATATCCATCCGGTTGCAGGTTCAAGCCCTGTCGTGAGTACCAAATCTCTAAAAATGGTCAAGTGGCTGAGTGGTTAGGCGGAAGACTGCAAATCTTCTTTACATGGGTTCGAATCCTATCTTGACCTCATCGCAAAACAAAAAGAATTAAATCTGTGGAAATGGTTATTAATGGTGTAAAGTTTGAAATTGCACCGAATTCCAACCTCTCGGACACCAACCTCGTGGGCGCCTACCTCATGGGCGCCAAACTCCGGGACGCCAACTTATCGGACGCCAACCTCGCGGGCGCCGACCTCTCGTACACCAACCTCACGGGCGCCAACCTCACAGCCACCGTGCTCGAGGGCGCCAACCTCACGGGCGCCAACCTCACGGGCGCCAACCTTACGGGCGCCTACCTCATGGGCGCCAACCTTACGCGTGCCTACCTCACGGACGTTGACCTCACGGGTGTTGACCTCACGGGCGCCAACCTCGCGGGCGCCGACCTACCTTACCCCATTATCCAGATGGGTCCGGGAGGAAGCCGAAACAGCTACGTGGTGTTTAAGACCGGCATTGATGAAGTCATGGCCGGTTGCTTCCGAGGCACGCTCCAAGAATTCATCGAGCGCGTTCACGACACCTACCCCGACGGACCGCACAGGCAATGGTACGATGCCGTTATTACAGTTTTTAAATCTATGAAATGAAAGTTATATTTTTAGACCATGATGGTGTAGTATGTCTTGAAAAAAACTGGGGGTCAAGATTAAAAAAACAAAGAAATTGGGGTAGGTCTTCAGGTATGAGTTTTAAACAGGTTCCTGTTGAATATCGTTTTGATGACTTTGATAAAGACTGTATAAATATTCTAAATCAAATCCTTGAAGAAACGGATGCAGAAATTGTAACTTCATCTGATTGGAAACTGCATGCAACTATTGATGAAATGTCTGAGTTTTTCAGACACCAAGGTGTAATTAAATCACCTATTGATTTCACAAAGGATGGGTGGGGTGGTGGAGTTAACCATATCTTAGATACTTTACCATTTGATAAACACAGGGATATTGAAATTACTCGTGTTGCTGAAATTTTAGATTGGTTGCAACAACATCCCGAAGTAACTAAATGGGTGGCTGTGGATGATTTAAATATGAATGAGCTTGAACATTTTGTACATACTAGATTTCCACGAGAAGGAATCAAACAACTTGGTATCAAGAACAAAATTTTAAAGCATCTAATATGAATAAACTTCAATTCTTAAAAGTATTTTTTTCACCATTTGAAAGACCAAAACTAAAATGGTATTTTGGTAAAGTTGCTATAGGTACTCCATATTTTTATCCCCGTAAATGGGTTAATAATCCTGATAAACCGGGTTATAAAACACCAATCCCAAAAAAGATAGGTTTTGACTTTATTGGGTTGGGATATAAAACAAAGTGGACAGACACAGATTACCGATTTGAATGGTCTCCCCTTATTTCATTTATTTTCTTCAAATGGCAAATTGCTGTAATATTACAAGTACCATACCCAGAACACTATTGGGTTTGTTGGTTAACTTATGAAAATAATACAGATAAAGATTTGTTAGATGTTGAGGCAAGAATCCAACTAGCAATGAAAATCAATCCTGAAATTTGGACTTCATACAAAGATGGTGAAGAGGAAAGTGTATGGTATTGGCCTAAAGTTTTGAAAGAAAAATATAAACATAAACTTAAAACACAATTTTTTGCAGTAGTAGACAACCCCCTCTCCCATTAAACCAAAAAAGTTTCGTTAATGTTTTGGTTGTTTAAAAGGTTTTTTGTAACTTTAAGTTGCAAAAGAAATGAAAATGAGTAACCCCACCATTACATTTTTAATTGGACCACCGGCAGCTGGTAAATCCACTTGGACTGCCAAGTATGGTAAAGGTTCAATCATTATTAGCCGTGATGATATCGTTGATAAGCTTCGCGGTAACATGAGCTATAATGATACCTTTTTGGATAGAGGGTTTCAGAAAAAAGTGAATTCCGTATTGGCTTCCCACATCTCTAAATCCATCAAAAGTGGTAAGGATATTGTTGTAGATATGACCAACATGAGTGTCAAAAGCCGTTCAAACATCCTCAGCAGAATTGGTGATGAATATCATCGTAAAGCTGTTGTTTTTAAGGTGGATAAACCCGAACTTGTTCGTAGATTGAAACAACGAGAAATGGAGACCGGAAAACACATCCCCATGAAAGTGTTGGATAGTATGATTTCCCGATACGAACCTCCTACTTACGATGAATTTGATGAAATTGAAATCTATAAATAAACAATAATAATGAATATTCAAACTATTAATCTTGCCCGGATGCTTTTTGAATAAAAAGAATATTCGTTAATTGGTTGGTTTTTTGAATCATTGTTTGTATCTTTACTTTTTAAGAAAAGTTGTAGGCCATTAAAAGACCAATAAAAAATAATGACAAAAAAAGAAAGAGCACCAAGAAACCAAACTCTTACTGTTAGTGATTCTGAATCTGCACGATTTGCGGATAAACTATTTGTGGACACAGGAAAGACCAGCCTTGATTTGGAGGCCATCTTAAATAAAACAGTACTTGGTGATACAATCGAAGTGCTTAAAAGACTGCCTGATTCAATCTTTGACCTAATAATAATCGACCCACCATATAATTTAGACAAGGACTTTCACGGATTCAAGTTTAAAGCATCAGACGACCGTGCCTATGTAGAGTATTTGGAAACGTGGTTCAGTAATGTTGTAAGAACGATGAAGCCTAATGCTTCACTTTACTTGTGTGGTGATTGGAAAAACAGTGCAACCTTATATGAAGTAATGAATAGACACTTGACGGTGTTAAACCGAATTACGTGGCAAAGGGAGAAAGGGAGAGGTGCCAAAACAAATTGGAAAAATGCAATGGAGGATATTTGGTTTGGGGTAAAAAATAAATCGGATTATTACTTTGATGTCGATTCTGTAAAAATGAAAAGAAAAGTCATTGCCCCTTATAAAGAAAATGGTAAACCAAAAGACTGGGAAGAAACAGAAAAAGGAAATTTCAGACTTACGCACCCATCCAATTTTTGGGATGATATTTCCATCCCTTACTGGTCAATGCCAGAAAACACCGACCATCCTACACAGAAACCAGAGAAACTTATTGCGAAACTAATTCTTGCAAGCTCAAAAGAAAATGATGTTGTATTTGATCCATTTCTAGGCTCTGGCACAACTTCAGTTGTATCAAAGAAACTCAATAGAAATTATGTTGGAATTGAGTTTAATAAAGAGTATGCAATTTGGGCAGAAAAAAGACTCATGTTGGCCGAAGATGATAAAACTATACAAGGATATTCTGATGGTGTTTTTTGGGAAAGAAACACGCTCGCTGCCCAAAAAAAGCAGTCAAAAAAGAAGGTCACAAGCAATTTGGCGAGTAGAAATCTATTTGAACAGTGAAAGAAGTAAAAAGACTAAAAGACTTTATCAGTTCAGCTGAACAAGGCAAGGTTTACATGCAAGAATCCCCTTGCGGTAACCTTGTCTTGTTTAATTATACTCCTGAAACCCAATTCAGTCGGGACTGGGATAGTATTACTTTAGCTTCTCGTGGTATTATCTTCGAAAAAGATTCAGGTTCTATTATCGCAAGACCTTTTGGTAAATTCTTCAATATGGAAGAACACGCCCAAGAAGGTATGGAACCTATTCCTAATGAAGACTTTGAAGTATATGAAAAGGTAGATGGTTCTTTGGGTATCATCTATTGGTACAACTTTCGCTGGAATGTAGCCACCAGAGGCTCGTTCTCAAGTGAACAAGCCATTAAGGCTGAAAAGATGTTGTATGACTTATATAATGTTGAACGATTAGATCCCCAATTCACTTATTTGGTTGAAATCATCTACCCTGAGAATCGTATTTTGATTGATTATGGAGATGATGAAGCACTAGTATTATTGGCAGTAGTGGATACTGCTAGTGGTAATGAAGATTCTATTGAAAATTGGAGTCATATTGGTTGGGGTACTGCTCTCAAATATGACTTTAAATGTTTCAATGCTATTAAAGCATTAGATTGGAATAATAGTGAAGGTTTCGTAATCCGTTTCAAGAATGGGTTTCGTATGAAAATCAAGTTTGATAACTATGTAAAATTACATCGTATCATGACTGAAATGACTCCTAAACGAATCTTCGAAGCTTGGGAAAGTGGTGTTCCCGTTTCAGAAAACTTGGAAGATGTCCCCGATGAAATCTTTGATGAAATCAAAGAATGGGAATCCAAGTTCGAAAAGGAATATGGTTATATCAACTTGGAAGTTTATACTAATCTAGTGTATTGTAAGAATGGATTAGAAGATATTAATAGTAATAGAGAAACCCGTAAATTGTTTGCGGAGCGTGCCCTAAAAACCGAATATCATGGAATTATGTTTGGGATGTTGGATGGTAGAGACGTACACAAGGCTATTTGTAAGGAAATTTACAAAAAGTTTTTCCACTAACCACTTGGTTTTTTAAAAAACTTTCAGTATCTTTAGATCGTTGAAAGAGAAACACTAATCACAAAAACACAGGCAATGAAAGCTCCGAAGATTGTTGGAAGAAAGTACCGAGTTATCAATGCGCACCATCCAAGCAGGATGCTGGGCGCTTGGCGCAACGGCACAGTATTGACGCTTATCTATGACGACGGCACGGGCGGGCCAGTTTTCAAGGGGCCTCCAATAAAAGGCGAAACCAATTTCTATTTTCTCATGGAACGCGTCGAACTTCTACCCGAGAATTACACCGAACCCGCCGACCGTACCTCCCGCATCGCCGAGTTGGAAAAAGAACTTGAGCAACTCAAGCGGGAAGAGGACGAGGAAGTGGCCCCGTGGTTGAGGTTCAAAAATGGGGATAAGGTGCGCGTGTCGTTTAAGGGGGTTGTGGCTAGTGTTGAACATGAAAACTACGTTGGGGAACTTCAAATTAAGGTGCGCTTTGCCCACGGAAAAAGCGCTTGGCTGACCCACAAAGACGTTGAACTTATTGAAGAATAGTGCATATCCCAACATTGTTAAAATTTATTGAATAAATGAAAGAAATTCTAAAAAGTAAACCGAACTTAGAACCAATGGACATTTATTCAAAAGAAGGCACTCAAGTAATGTATACTGGGGAAGGTGGATATAATCATCATAAAGAATATGCTGATGAATATTTAAAGGTTGGAGAAATTTACACCGTTGATTATACTGAGGTAGATCGATGGCATACAGATGTTTATTTAAAAGAAGTACCAAATAAAGCTTTTAATAGCGTCCATTTCGTAGCTGTAGATTAACCAAAAGTTTTTTCACTAATCACTTGGTTTCTTAAAAAACGTTTCGTAACTTTACAAAGTAAAGGAAAGCAATGAGACCCACAGTACACAAAGGTTGGATTGGTAAACGAGTGGAACTTCATCTTGATGGTGAAATCGTTACCGGAGGACTTTTAGATAGTTTCGGTTGGAATGATGCCTCAAACCGATTCCAATTTTGGTTTATGAACACTTTTACCGGAACCACTAGCTGTTTTGCGGTTGACGATATCGACACCGTTAAACGAATCCGTGTGAAAGAAATTGTTTTTAACAAAATCATCAAAGATTGATATGTTAATCATCGGAGATGTCCATGGTATGGTAGACCAATATAATAGGCTAATCAAAAATAGTGATAGGTCTATTCAAGTTGGAGATTTTGGGTTTGCCAAACAACATGAATGGCACATGAAAAATTGTGACCCAACCAAACATCAAATTGTGTTTGGTAATCATGATGATTATGGATATCTAAAATCACCACACTCATTAGGTAATTACTCACTAACACCTGAAGGTATTTTTACCATTCGTGGTGCAGAATCAATTGATAAACAACATCGTGTTGAAGGTGTAAGTTGGTGGCGAGAAGAAGAACTAAATTGGTCTGAAGCTAATCAAGTAGTTGAAAGTTACATGCAACTAAGACCAGAAATTGTTATCAGTCATGATTGTCCTGATAGTGTATGCCGTAGTCTTTTTGGATATAGTGGTTCGTTTACTCGTAAATTGTTAGAAAATCTATTCCAACTTTATCAACCTTCACTATGGATTTTTGGACACCATCACAAAAGTAAAAATGAAGTAATTCTAGGTACTAGATTTATTTGTTTGAACGAATTAGAAACATTTAAACTTTAATAAAAAAGCTTTTTGCTAACCACTTGACTTCCCTAAAAAGCGTTCGTACCTTTGGGGCGTTGAAAGAAAAACACAAAAACACTAAAAACCACAAAACAAATGGCTAACATGAGTTACTGTAGGTATGAAAACACCTACCGAGATTTACAGGATTGCTGGGAAATTATTGAGGGAATGGACATCGAGAGCCTTAAGGAAAAGTTGAGTGAATCGGAACTTAATTACCTACTAAGTATGGTAGAATTGTGTAAGGGAATTGCACAAAGCTATGATGATGATGATTTGTAATTCTTGAAAATAATGCTAGTAAATTACAAGAAAAAGCCTTTTAAAGAAAACTTGGCTTTTTGAAAAAGCGTTCGTACCTTGGGGCGTTGGAAAAAAAGCACAAAAACAAAACAAAACCAATGGTGTCGATGACTAAAAAACAGTTCATGGAAATCCAGAAAGCTGCAGCTCAGCTGATGGTTGTGATCATGGACAAAGAATCCATTAGTAAGGATAAAGCTGAGGACATGGTTGTGGACATACTCAAAGAGTATGAAGATTTACTTAAGAGTGGAGATTCCGCCTCTGTGGTCCGTGGCTTGCATTTCCTCAGTAAGAGTTGGTGAAAAAAGCTCTTCACTAACCACTTGGCTCCCTAAAGAACCGTTCGTACCTTTGGGGCGTTGAAAGAAAAACACAAACAAAAACAAAAACAAAAACAAAATGGGACAATTCAGTTGGATCACTCAAGACACCAATGAAGCAATTCGTGAATCGTATGGCTGTAAAGATAAAAGTCTAACCACAGCCTACATGCAC
>Ga0208162_1001604_pt1 | contig 11651 bp, 17 predicted proteins | sample CB_VirMetaG_4_FD_184539 | JGI IMG/M metagenome (GOLD analysis project Ga0208162, IMG submission 184539) | Freshwater to marine saline gradient viral communities from Chesapeake Bay - CB_1508_1M Viral MetaG (SPAdes) (version 4) | ecosystem: Environmental > Aquatic > Marine > Coastal | place: USA... | reverse complement strand
TGGAAATCAGGGCGTGCGAGATAGCTACGCAGGAATTCTTGAGCTGCTCCGCCGGTTGCCGTCGCTTGAGTCCCCGCCATCTGAGCAAGAGCGGGAATGATCTGGGCTGAGGCGTTGATTTCTGCCATAGCCCGCTCGCGCTCACCTAGTTCTTGAGCCATCGCACGCTGGCGATTCACATCTTGCTCGATTCGCTCAGGTATATCAATCTGAGGTAGATCGACCATCCCCAGAGTTACCAGTTGGAGAATGGCTCGGTTTAAATTCTCTTTACCGTAAACCCGCTCGAGGTTTGCCAGTTCACTGGGGCCGACTAAATATTTGCCGCCTTGTGCAACCGCAGGAGGTGCTGCACCTAAACCACCAATACCGGACGAAGCACGGGTTAATACTTCACCGCCAACATTACCGAGAAGTTCGGCTAGAGCAGCTCTAATAAAAGGACCACTACCAGCGGCAGCAGCAGGAGCAGCGGCGACAACAGCAGGAGCCATAATTAAGAAAGACCCGGTTTGTCGAAACTCGTGCCCGAAGGCGGCTTCTTTATTGATTGTAGTTCATTAGGCATCGATTGTACGCCTAATTGAATATCCTTCTGGTCCACAGAAGGCAGTGCTGCTGTCTGTGGGAAGTTGGATTCGATGTACATCTTCAGAAACGAAGTTGTTTCTAAAGAAGGGGCCAGCTGACGAACATCGCGTTCGCGTAGCTGCTGTGCACGAACGTTGTGTCTCATCAGCTCAGATACTGGAAGTTCTCAGAGGGAGCGATATTGTTCGAGGCCGGAGCATTCAGCATCGAGTAGTTAGAACCCAGGTTGGGTGTGTCGTACTGCGCAGGACGTTGGGCAGAAAGCATATCCATATGCTCGTCCTGCTGGTCAGCAAGTTGCTGCAGCAGTTGAACCACAAGGGCGAACTCCTCAGGCTCTAACTCCGCAATCAGAGAAAGGAGGTACTCATCGTTAGGGTTATCATCTGTAACCCGCATGCGCTGCTCAAGCTGAGTGCGCTGCATGGGGTTATTGTTGTCGGGATAACCATTAAGTGAATGGGTTGCCCCGGTATACATCCCCTGATCCGCCTCGTGCCCAGGCATCGGAGGCAGCGCTGTAGCAAAACGACGAACAATCGCAGCAGTTGCAGGGGTTGCTGCAGCCATTTCAGCAGGAGTCGTGGGCATGGGGAGACCCAGAATCCGCGAAGCTAGCTCGTAATCGGCTTTAGAGAACACCAGAAACTACCACGGCTGATTTATCTATATTATCGCGTATCTCCAAGATATCGCCCGGTGTACAGTCGAGCGTGATGCACAGCTTCTCTAGTACGTCAGGAGAAGGAATATAGTTAGAGTCAGAGTATATCTTGCGCGTCGTGGTAGGCGATAAGGATGCCAGCTTACTTAAAGCAAACGACGACAACTCGCGACGATCCAGGAGATCCTTCAGAGTATTCAGCAATCGTCCGCTAGACGTATGTGAAGAATAGAAAGGCATTCCCCTGTAACCCCGAAGTAGCTAGCTTAAGCGAATTTAAAACCTTCAGAAATATCAACTAAGCCAGAACCGCTGAAGTGACCGAACGAAGTCAAATCCAGCTTAGGGCTTTGAATCCGACGCCAGTTCATAATTTCTGACTCAAAACGGATGTCATCTAGAAACAACCAACGGTTCTTCTTAGAGAAGGTAACCGTAGAAAGAAGACGTAAAAACTTCTCCTCAAACTGACCGTCTTTAGGCCCATCACACATGATGAAAGTGGACTTAATAAACCTCTCCTCATGCGCCTCAAAAACCTCAGGATCTTGTAAATTTTCTGTGAATTGAGTCAGGCGACCCCCTTCCGAGACAAAGTCATCCGATGTTAGGTAGGTGGTTTCGAACTGATGCCAAGGAAGAACATCAAAAGTATCGACCACAGGGTCAAACGCGTAGTCGAGCATCACACGTGTACCTGTGCCGTAATGAGTACCAACATCAACGATATTTACCTGCCCTTCGTCGTCAACAAGGTGTGTCAAAAGACCAGCTAACAGCCGGTAATGATCACCGGGGAAGCAGTTAGCAAAGGGGTTATCAATAGAAAGTCTCAGCTTCGAGGCAGTTGATAAAGCCCTGAGGACATAGTCAAACTTAGAAAATGACTGTGTAGCAGGATCGTCGTCTACTGAAAGGATTGCCGAAGGGAAAGCCTGACGTACAGAGACCATAAGGACCTAACAAGTGGAAGCATAGTAACACTAAAAACCTAAATTCTTATGACGACAGAACTCCAGGTCCCAAGTAGTAAAACTATTGGGGAGCTCAGGGATATTAAAAGGTGTTCTATAAGTCTCCCCATCAACGTGGGCCTGCCACGCTTCACTCCACTTAGCGTGTAGATATCTCTTGTTCATTTCGTGCGCTACGTGAACAGCATTCTGTAGGCGAGGTTCGGAACGCCAGGTCTGAGACCCATCGGAATAATCCTTTTTGGTTCCGTGGTAGTACCCATGTTCAAGACTTAGGACGCGTTTAACGTCATCGTGGATGAAGCGCATCCCGTAGTCCATATCCTCGCAATAGCCAGGGTAGAGGTTCTCATCAAACAACCCGTACTTCTGAACCATCCAGTCTTTCAATAGAAAAATATCCCAACCACCACCAGAACCGTGCACAATACCAACTTCTTCGTCTTCTGCCTTAGAGCTCATCTCCCCAAGAAAACCTGGCTCAAACATCACATCGTGGTTCGAGATCACCCAGTAGGGCGCCTTCATAAAACTCTTGATTATTAGATTCCACGCTCCGGAGCACCCGATATTGGCTGGCATGTGGGTCACATGTACTTTCCGCACAAAAGGATTGACAAGGCTTTTAACAGCCTCCACTTCCTCAGTAATCTGACCCCTACCGTTGTTATTGAAAACAACAAAATTATCTACAGGGTAATCAATGCTCATGAAGAGCCTGTGTAACCAATAGGGATTATTAACAATCGCCGTACCAATTACAGGGATGGGTTTTGACATTGCCCTACTGATTTATGTCAGCATAGTAGCAAACTTAAGCTTTTACGTATTGAGTACAACCGATCGCCTCAGCAGTATTAGCTTCGGGATAATCGAACGAGCACCCGAACTTAGTCTTGTGAGCACACGAAGTGCAAGGAAGATCCACATCTTCTAGATCTTCCCAGGTCTTCATACGCTCCAGTGAATTTTTAATGTGCTTAAAGGCCACACGGAGCTCTTTAAGCTCTTGGTAAGCCTCATTATTAATTTCGAATCGAGTCTCCCTGAAGAAACATTTCTCGCAAGCGTGTCTCCTGCGGGTGCCTTCCGGAACTTTCCTAGATTCAAGAACTATAAAAGCCGGTTCCTTACAGCGTGGACACTGAGCCTTGTTTGAACGAAGACCACGAATCTGGTCAACTGTGTGCGGAGAAAGCTGAGCGGCCATTTACATAAAAAAAAGTACCCGAGGTGGGATTTGAACCCACGCTGGAGCGATTTTAAGTCGCTTGTCTCTTCCGCTGGACTACTCGGGCCAGCAGTGACAGCATACTAGCTTTCTTCGGTTTCTACGGAATCTTCCGCGAACTTGTAGTAATCCTCGTTTTCCACGAAGGATGAGACTGGAGAGTCTTTGTTTTCAGGCTGAGTCCAGGTGTCGTCAAACGGAAGAGGCTCTGTTCCGTACTCGAAAGTATCGTAGTCATCCTCGTTGCGTGGATCTTCTATAAACGCATAGTGTGTCGTCTCCTCTTCAATAAACCCTTGGAGCTCCTTGATCGCTAGCTCAAGAAGCTCGTCGTCTGAGAGATTCTTATCGGAAGAGGACACCGAGGCTCGGGGTTGGCTTTGCCTACCGTAGGTCTAACTCTGGAGCCTTGCAAGCTGTTTGCAAACTGCTGTACGAGGTTCACCGTATAAACGCAGGCTATTGAGCTGGCACTCCTTAGCCCACTGTTTCTCTCGACGCATCTCGACAGCCGCAGGATTAACGGTGAAGAACGCGACCCAGAGCAAGATAAAAAGAAAAGGTGTCCCAAACCAGATAGCGAGCTTGGTAAGGGAGTTAGCGCCCGCATAGACGGCAACTGCTTGCACTGCGTGCTTGGAGTCCAGGTTAATGTTGGTGTTGTTAGTCATGTAGGTCACCTTGTGACACACAAATCATACACAGCACACCCTTGCTTGTCAAGAAATTACTGCTACCATGCTGAGAGCTTATAACACCTCACATGACCGCAGCTTCTAAGCCTTCATTTAAGGAGCTTATGAGCCAAATGAAGCAGGAGGCTCCCTCGGTAACGCCCACCGTGGCAATCCAAGGTAATAAGAAGAAGCTTGACGAGCGATATGACCTTAACCAGTCCTGGTACGACGCTCTGCTTAACACCGATATGGTGCTTTGCTCGAGGGACGAGGCTAAAGATCTCCGTTTAAACCCATTAGCTAAGAGGCAGATTGTCGAGATCGGAGTCTACGAAGGTGCCTCCTCAGCTTTCTGGTCTGATTTCTACATGAATCACCCGGAATCTCGTCTGATTTCGATCGATCCTTTCACAGGAAGCTCGGAACACCACGAGAAACCGGAAAACTACCCCGAACTTGAGCGCATCGAGCTCACTGCCCGTGGAAATATCGCTAAGTCCGACAATGCAGCCAAGATCGAGATCCTTAAAGGTTGCAGCTGGGACGTTTTCCCTGAGCTGAACCGTCGTTTTGGCTCCGAACCGTGGATTGACCTCCTGTACATCGACGGCGCACACGATCCGACCTCTGTAGCGCGTGATACTACGCTCTACGTGCCGATGGTAAAGTCTGGGGGCATTGTAATCTTTGATGATTACGGTCACCCTGATGTTAAAAGGGGTGTCGATGGCGCCTTAATGGCGTTCGCGTCCATGGAATTGGCTATCTTTACCGGATGGCAACTCGCCTGCAAAGTCAAATGAACAATTTCCAACTCCTCAAAAGGCTCGACAAGGCTCACTCCATCTGTGAACCGTGCGGCGAGGAGTTCGGAGACCCATCTGGAAAACCCTACGTACTAAAACAGGGTGTTTGCGACGTCTGCGGTGACCACACGCTCGTATCTGACACGAGTAATTGGGGTCACCTAAGACGAGGGCGATCGAAAAACGTAAAAAGAATCACAAGCAAAATCTTCGAAGAACCTCAAACCTGAATGGCTGACGTCAAACGAATCTGCGCCAACTGCCTGTATTTCGATTTAGTTCAAGTCGGGGAACACAACACCTACGGTCTTTGCAGGCGCCATGCTCCCTTCGCTCGGGAGAAACAAGGACCAGATCCAGCTAAAGCACAATGGCCTCGCGTTACCGCTCACCTTGACTGGTGTGGAGAGTTTGAGCTCCGTTGATACATGAAACTCGCCTTTCTAGCGCTTTTCCACAGAGATTATCTCCTTAATAGCTTGCAAGGACGTCGTTTTTTATTACTGCCCTTTGCCCTTAGTCTTCTACAGCTTGCGTTCTGGCTCATTTTTTTACACCCCACCCCTCGGGTTTCGTCCAACGCGTCAACTGGATCTTTCTCTCATCCACGAGGTGCCAGCTGCTCACATACGACTGCTCACCCCAAGCAGCCTTAACTAGGATGCTATATGAGTCTTGTGGGATAACTTCGAAATCTTCCTCGTCAAACATCGTCGATACGATCCTCAGGAAATAACACCTTGTACACAAAATTAATCTGAGCTGCTCTATCTACATGTTCGTTATATGCTGCAATGATCGTACCCTTAATGATACTGGGTAAACGATTGATCATACTGTCGTCATCCAGGTACTCATACAAACAACTCTTTAATCTATCCTCAGCTTGCTTCTCGTAAGTATTCTGGATCGTCTGCTCGTACTCCGGGAAAGGAAGAGGTTGATCAGTCAAAACTACTCCTACCGCAGTGCGAGCTTAAACTCTAAATCACCAATGGCGAATAACGCCAGCGATGATGAAACAATTGGTCACGAGGTACGACACGAAAATGAACGTTCGTACCCACGCAACTCGATCTGAAACAACATCACAATCAGACGCTTTTGGTCCAAGAGCATTCGCCCAAATGCGAAACGCTCTGCGCCGCCGTCGCATCAGTCAATGTGGAGTTCGCCGTTCTCGTCCCACGAGAGGCTGTGCATTAAATGATAAGGTGGCTCCTTCCAATTTGCGATATTGCTCGCACGATTAGCTGCTTTAGGAGCAGCCATTGCCAGCAATTTACCAAGTTGCTCGTGGATACGATTTACGTTGCCATCTGGAACAGACACCGTTGAGTTGCGAGTCAAACAACTCTAGGAAGCCTTACGCCGCAAGGAATCTAACGTAACGAAACCTTTCGTATTTCTAAGAAAGTAGCTTCTTGCAGAGGCAGAGAATAAGAAAGCAACCCAACCAGTAAACAACAGCTAAATAGAGAAGCGTAGTTATAGAAGGGTCAGCCACCTCAAATCCCCTTCAGTTTCTCACGAAGTTTCAGAATCGATTCTTCTAAACCAGGTACTTTTTTGAAGTTTTCGCGGAACAAACGATCCTCGTCAGGACTGGTGAACCGGTACGAATCATGCTGGCGTGGAGTTAACGGACCATAAACCCCAGCAACCTCAGGCATCCCCATCAGTACGGACTCCAAGAAATCCTGCGCCCTACGATCAGCAAGATCGATTTCTTGAGTAAAACGATCTAAATCGGGCTTGCGAGGGATACCATTAAGAAACACATCCTCATAGCCAGGAATATAGTAAGGGTTATAGTGACCAGGATGTGGTCCAAAAGAACGATATCTATCGTCGGGCTCAGCGACTATAGATGAAAAACCACTAGAACCGTACATCTTTCCGTGCATGAGCAGTGAGACGTAATCTCAGTCTACAACCACGGGGAGGTTATAAAAGAGCCATAGTGTTCCTTCCATACCGCATATACTCATTCTCAGGAGCAAAAGACATTTTGCTGTACGCCAGAAATCCTCAACCAATTATAAATCGCCCACGCGGGGTTAAGAGATCAATTGCTGTTCTCCTAACCCTGTGGGCGATGGGGAGCGCATTAATGCTCTTTACCGGAGCGCTCAGTTATTTAAAGGAATCAGTTTCGTACTCAGGCAGCAGACCCCGACGATAAGCTTCGCGATAAGCCAGTCCAGGATTAGCCTCTACCCAGCTCATAAAACTCTCTGGAGTCATACCGCGCATTTCACCGGACTCCCACAAGCGACGTTGCAGTTCACCGCCTTGCGCCATTTCTGAACCGCGCATGTGAGTCTTGGCGTAGAAACGAGCAAGGTCGTTTTCTTGGGTGCGTTCCTCAGGGGAAGGTGTGGAAGTCGGAGGCACCGTCTCGGAAACAGGAGGGCGACGCTCTTCAACAGGGCGATCTTGAGGAGGAGCAGGAGGTAGTGACGATTTCTCCTCAGGAGGATCGAAACGCTTAACTACATAATCCCCCAAAAGTACTTGACCTGAAGGATACCGAACAGGACGCGGAGGACCATAATCGTCCGCAATATACACGCTCCTTTTACGAGCGGCTTCCAGGGATTGCTGCACAGCACCGCGGTTCACCATGTCCTCTCGAGATGTATAACCTAATTGCTTCCAACGAGAGTATGGGTCATCGCCCTGAGGAGTGCTACCCGCTAAGCCAAGCGACGTATTAAGAGGACCAGAAGCGAGATATAAAGCTGCATCTAATAATTGCTTCCCTGCATTCTCTTCAGGGAGAAATTCGCTTACGATAACTCCAGCAAGTTCTGGCTTAAAGCCAATCATCGGACGCGCATAAGTGCTCTCCAAAGCACGACCAGCCATGCGAACAGGAGGAGATTGCAAAATAGGAGCAACGGCGCTCTTGACCTTGCTCGTCAGGCTTTCCAACCAGCTCATCTTAAGCGCAAATATTCCTCAAAGATAATTATAAGCTGCGTACAGCTCAATAAAAAAGGGGCTTTCGAGCCCCTTTCGCCACGGAGGGTGGTTCTGTCAACGTAGGCGCAAGTTGCGACGCAGCGACTAAATTAGAAAGACTGGTAATGTCCATAATTAGAACCTAAACATCTCGTTATACACGTAGTCAGTCTTCTTGGCGTCAGGAATCATCCGATCTAAATAATCGGAAGCACGGCCTTGTATCTCACGCTCCTTAGCTGCGAAAGAAGGATTAAGTCCTAAGTTGGCATATCTACGAGTAATTTCGTCAGACATATCCCACAGCTTTGTGGCGTCTTCTTGTCGATATGCTGTGCCGACAGGGCTTCCGGCCATACCAGCAGTGCGTAAAACTTGCCCCATGTAATTCCCACGGGCTTGCGTAAGTGGTGCGTATGGATTAGCCATGAGTGCATAGGCTTTATCTAACCCTGACTCCACATAGCTGTTTGGGTAATCACGGTACCAAGACGATTGCATCTCTGGATGCTCCATGTCCAATGCTTTTAAAGACTCAGCTGCACTTTTCTGTGCAACAGCTTCCGCTGCGAGGCGAGAACTTGCAGGTGTAGCTCCCATGTACCTCTCTAAGAAAGCTCCCGCTATCTCTGGAGGTACGTTCTCTGCAAACACAGCGTCAAGCATGGGACCAGCTTGGCGCATAGCTGCATCTTCTTGTGCAGGTGCATTGATCAGGGCCGGGTCATACGCGTGACCTGCCTCATGAGCAAGTATACTTGTCGTCTCCTCGCCTGGAGCTAATTGAATTACACGACGTGTTTTATCTAGACTACCGCCATACCCGGATTCGTCCACGCCGCTAGGCGTAAAGACCCCGCCGGCAGCCATACCGGCGCCGAGACCAATACCTCCATCTCCTTTCAACTCACGAACTTCGACGGGGATGCCGAACTTATCATTTAAGTAATTGAGCAGTAACTGTCCCTCTGGAGTAGCTACAAACTCACCATCAACAAAAGACCCGGCAGAGGCACTCTGAGGGCGGCCACGAAGTCTAGTCACTCTAAAAGTAAAACCCCTAGTTATAGTTTAGTCCGAACTGACTGCGTTTAATCATTCCGCGCCACGGAACCATTTGCGTTTTTCAGAGAACCATTCGGCCAAAGTCGTCGGATCTTGGGGACCCACAAGGTGGTTAGTGGGATCAGGATCGCCCAAATCCATTTTTTGCATAAAATCGTCCAGACTACCCTCCTGTACATCACCGTTAATCGCGGAACGTCGCGCCTTACGGAGCATCGCCTCGACTGAGTGGTTAACTTTTGCCAGTTTCTGAATCCACTCCATGTCTTTGAACTGGACTTCAGCGCTGCTCGCAATCCTCTCGCAAATAAATTCACACCGTTGACGCGTATTTGTCGACAGCATATAGCGAGAGCTAGTAATACCAGCCTAATGCAGTCAAAAAAGTCTAGGTAACTACTTAACTAACGCCTTAAAAGACAGAAGGACCCGTCTGATTTAAAGCAGGGCGGTATTCGATGCCTCGATAGCAGAGCCACAGCGTTGCGCGGTGGACGAGGGACCACCACTTAAGGTAGTCAGCGTGGTGCTTTTCACGATTGTAAGTAGCACCGCGATACACAATAGTAGTCATAATGAGCTGTAAGCATATAAATAGTATAAATCGCTACGATTAAAACCGCTAGGGAAGATCTGGAGTTTTGTTTAAAAGGTCTTAGATTAAAGAGTACTCTGATTTCGCCCCGTGGCACGGGAGTGGAACACGCCTTTGCGTGCGCCTTGGAACGGCACGATTAAAACGGCACTCGACACGATAGATAAACACAACCAGCACTACTTCGACAGCAGCGACACGCGGCATTTAATCGCGGCAGACCTGCTTCGAACCTACGTGGTTTTTCTAAAAGACCTGATTAAAGACATAGAGAACAAAGTCAAATAACCGTATTACCAATAAAACACCTTAGGCTTGCACCCACGCGGCGAAATTTTTTATCGCTGAGGCATACGTTCCGGTGTAATAGCTTCCCACTCACTGCGAGGAACGCGTACTTCAATCGGGATCTCTTTATAGATACCTAAAGCTCGAGCAGCGTCATGAATCATCGTGGCGGGAAGTCCTCCCTCCATTAGATCTTCAATCATGCCTTTGTAACGCACTTCCGGGTTATCTACTTTCCACTTGTCTTTAATCAAGGCATTCCCTGCTTGATCGAAGTAAACGCCTACAGTACCTAAACCATAGCGAGCACCAGGCTCATCAGAACTATAGAGATCTACCTGTCCAATTTGCCTCCTATTGAGGTCCTCGATGGGATTTACACCTTTATTCAACAACGCCTGATCGGCACGGCCAATCTCTCTCAGCCTCCTATCTTCAGCAACAGCGCCTTTAATAGCAGAAAGTGTTGGTGCAGGAAGCTCACGGACGACACCATCACCCCTCTCACCTCCAGTATGCGCCTTAATAAAGAGCTGCTGGTGGAGAGGAAGGCCAAATTTGTTCATTAAATCATCTCGAGCCTTCTGAGCATCGAACTCAGCTAGGTATTTCTGAAGAAAATCGAGACCAGGCACGCTGACTAGCTCTAAACCGTATAAAACATTTTAGATCAGCATGCCACACGGCGAAATTTTTTCGTCAGGACTGTTAGTATGTTGGTACCCAAAACTTTTACCCCCAAAATACCCCGCCGATACCCAGAACCTTCTCGCCCCCGGCGTGTATAGAGTTCTATATTTAAAAAAAAGGCCGGATTGCGGGGTCGGAAAGTTACACATTGCGCCCCAGGTATGAAGGGGCATGGTGACTTGGTGTTAGTATATATAAACGCGTGCGCGTGTGTGCGCGTGCGTGCGCGTGTGCGGGCGGGTGTGTGCGCGCAAATGCGCGTGCGTGTGCCTGCGCGTGCCCGTGTGTGCGTGCGTGTGCGTGCCCGTGCGCATGTTATCTCCGCGCGTGCGCATGTGATGCGCGCGTTTCGGCTCTAGCTTCTAGAGCTCACACAATGATAAGCAGCGCTAATGGCTCAGGGGGTTGACCTAGGGCCCTGGTGTGTGGTCTGATTAGGGAGTCGGGGCGAGAGCTTCGGCAGCACCTAGACAATCCAGCAGCAACCACGCGGCAACCAAGCGAGCCGTGGCAGCGAAGCAACCGGTGAGAGTGCCCTAGGCCGTAAGTAACCGATTGTTTCAATCCCTGCCCTAAGCGTCTCGCGAAGCTGCCCCCCATGCTGTAGGATCTAGGGCATCAGGGATCACACCCTGCGCACCTCGACAATCTGAACACTCCATCGCCTGACACATGGGCAGGCCCTAGGGACAGTGTGACCCTTTATCGGTGAACTCCGAGCAAGTCACATTTAACTTTGGCCGCTTGAAACTGTAGGCGTGGTGTGTCCAGACTCAAGGGGAGGAACCTAGACAATTGAATAGAGAAAGGCTGAGTAGGCGGAAGGTCACTGCCGCTGCTGTACCTGACGGGCGGGATCCCAGGGCAGCGGGTTAGGGCAAACTAGAACGGCCAGCCAAAGATAACTTTACCTAGAACTGGAAAGATACAGTCGTTCTGTATCAATTAGCGGCGTTACTTGCCACGCTCTCGCCATGCGTGGGTGTCGGATTCTTTGTCCAGATCATCTGCCTATAGTGCAGGTACGCTGGACAGACGGGAGGGGAAGCCTTCCTATCATCATTTCCGACCTTTAACTAAGCCCGAAACGTTATGCGCTCTGT